>Ga0302305_1001883_pt1 | contig 12042 bp, 9 predicted proteins | sample III_Palsa_E2_3_FD_198764 | JGI IMG/M metagenome (GOLD analysis project Ga0302305, IMG submission 198764) | Peat permafrost microbial communities from Stordalen Mire near Abisko, Sweden - III_Palsa_E2_3 | ecosystem: Environmental > Terrestrial > Soil > Palsa > Peat permafrost | place: Sweden... | reverse complement strand
TTGGGCAGTCCAATCAGGTTCGCTGACGGGAACCCGTTACCCACCCAGATCAGGTTCTTCCTGCCCGAAGTTCCGGTAGTGGCTTGTGCGATCTGCTGCAGGGCTGCGAGGTTTTGGGCCATGCGCTCCACTGCTCCGGGACCGGAGTTGTGGCTCCCTTCCATGCGCCAGGGAAACTCCGGCATGTGCTTCTTCACGATCTCAATCAGAGCATCGCGGTCCTGCGTGTAGTCGTGTACCTGCTGGAAGGTGGTGTTGCTGGCGATCATCAAGACGGTAGGTTCTTTCAACACCGGCGGCTGCGACTGCAGGTACTTGATCATCATCTGGCGGGAAAAGCTCATGTCCTCGAACTTTGAGTTCAACTCGTCGAGAACGAGAAGGGTGACTGGGGCATCTCCGATCGACTTCAAGTCGGCGGACGAGCTAACGACGGGCTTGTCGCTGGCCGGCATCCGGTGCTTGGAAGGAGCCTCAAAGCTGCGAATCGTCTGCGGTGTTCCATCTTCGAAGATGCTGAAGTCGGCTGGCGTCAGATCCTCCCGGTGGACCAGCTTACCTTTTTTGTCCGTGACGACAACATCCAGCACCACGATGCGGGCAGTCACGCTAAAAGTCGTGGGCGCATCCGGGCCTGCCTGGGCTGCAGTCGTATGAGGAAAGCCAAAAGGGGCAAGGAAAGCGGCTGCTAAGGCTATGCGGGACGGAAGATTCGGCATCCAGTTCCTTCATGATTCCAATTGTTGGCTGCTTCAGTGTAGACGTAAACTCGCGGTGATTTGTTGCGGTCCGTACATTGATTGGCACTGAATCCCTGGTGTTGTGAGGCAGCATTGATTCAGTTGACAAGGATGCCTTCCTTCATCGTATCGAACTATCGTATTGTTGGAAGGCCATGTATACGGTGGCTCAGTGTGAGTGAGGGTTCGCACAACTCTTGATGGAAGCCCCCAAAGGACAAAGGAAACGTTATGAAGTCTCTTCATCGGATGATCATCGCTGGATTGTTGACCACTGCTTTTGCGGTCCCATTGCGATTAATGGGTCAGATCCCCCCGGATAAGGTAAGCACTGGCAAGCTGAAGGTCTACTTCGTGGATGTTGAAGGCGGACAATCGACTCTGTTCGTTACGCCGGCAGGCGAGTCTTTGCTGATTGACACAGGCTGGCCAGGCCACAACGGCCGCGATGCCGATCGCATCGTTGCCGTGGCCAAGGACGCTGGTCTGTCGAAGATCGATTATGTGCTTCTGACGCACTATCATGACGATCACACAGGGGGCGTGCCTCAACTTGTCGCGCGGATTCCCGTCGGTACCTTCATCGACCACGGTCCGTTGCGCGAGCCGGGTAGTGAGCCCACCAAGCGTGACTACGATGCCTATCAAAAGGTGCTTGCTACAAGTGGAGTGAAGCATATTCTGGCACGGCCTGGCGATGTATTACCGATTCATGGTCTTGAAGCAACGGTGATCAGTGCGGATGGCGATTTGATTGCGAAGCCCATGCCCGGCGGCGGCGAAACGAATCCGTACTGCGCAAGCTCGGCGGTGCGGCCGGCAGACCAGACGGAAAACTCGCGCTCGGCCGGCGTGGAGATCAAGTTCGGAAAGCTGAAACTGCTCGATCTTGGCGACCTGACATGGGATAAGGAAATGCAGCTGATGTGTCCCGTTAATAAGCTTGGACACGTCGATGTCTATATCGTTTCGCACCATGGCTGGTATCAGAGCTCGAGTCCGGCGCTTGTCGATGCGATCCATGCGCGGGTGGCGATCATGGATAACGGTGAGACGAAGGGCGGGTCGACGCCTACGCTGGTCACGATTGAAAAGGCGCCTGGTTTGGAAACGCTTTGGCAGCTGCATTACTCGGACGAAGGCGGCCCGGAGCACAATACAGCCGAGAAATACATTGCCAACCCGAAAGGTGACGATGAAGGCCACTTTATCGAACTGATCGGCAATCGAGATGGCAGCTTCAACGTTACGAACGGGCGGACAAACGTTACGCAAACCTACGCCGCTCATTAGGTGGCAGACGCGAACTCGGGCGCAATCTGCTCGATCCTGCCAAGCAGGAAGATGTAGCTGCCGATCCCGATGATGAGATAGATGGCCGCTATGCCGAAGGCCCACGCGTACGAGTGCGTCTGTGTGATCACCAAGCCGGTGACGATGGGCGCGGCGATGCCCGAGAGCTGGTTGGAGAAATTAACGATGCCGCCGACGGTTCCAACGCTGCCGCGTGGGGCGATCATTGACGGGATCGACCATCCTACTGGTGCTGCGGCGGATAAGCCACAGAGCGAGATGCTAATCCAAAGCAGGGCACTGATGGCCGTATGCGCGTGGACAGCGCCGATAATGGCCAACCCGAAGGCTGTTCCGCAGACGAGGACCGTTCTGCGGATGCGGCTTGCGTCACCACCGCGTTGGATCGCCCTATCGGATAGCCAGCCGGAGCTCATCTCCGTCGCTGCAGCACAGAGCCATGGAACGCCGGTGTAGAAGAACGAGTGCAATAGATCGACGTGCAACGCCGACGAGAGATAGCTCGGAAGCCATGTGAGTAGAAGGTAGAAGACATAGTTATAGGATCCGAAGCCCAGGGCAAGGCCAATCACCTTGCGCTGCCGAAGCAGATAGCCGAGAGAGGACAGTGACGGTAGAAGTATCTCTGTCGGCCGCGTTTCCGGATTGCCTTCGATGTACCGACGTTCGTTGTCGGAGAGTTCTTTATCTTCTCCGGGCTCGCGATAAATCTTTGAGAAGAGGCCAAAATAAGCGAAGCTGATGAAGCCTGTGATGGCGAAACTCCAGCGCCAGCCCCAGGTGATAAGGAAGACGCCTAGCAGAGGCACCCCGATGGCGGAGGCAAACTTCGCCGCGGAGTCGTAGACCGCGGTAGCCAGGCTGCGTTCATGAGTGGGAAACCATAAGCCGATGGCTTTAGCATTGGCGGGGAACGTAGGTGCTTCCCCTATGCCGAGCAGCAGACGCGCGCCGAAGAACCCTCCGATGTTGGGAGTGACGGCGGCGCAGAACGAGGCGATGCTCCAAAGAAGCGTGCTGATGCGGCCGACGCGGCGAACGCCGAAGCGGTCGAGAATAACGCCAATAGGCAACTGGCACATGGCGTACGTCCAGTTATAAGCGCCGGAGAGCAGGCCGAAGGTGAAGTCGGTGATACCGAAAGAGGTAATCAGCGCGGCGTGAGAGACCGACAGATTCACACGATCGAAGTAGTTGACCAGAACGCCAAGGCTGAGCAGCCAGGCAATGCGCCAGCGGCGGCGAGGCATAACTGTCACAGTATTAAGTGGCTGCTGGTAGACGTCTTCCGCCGGCATTAATCCTTTTCCTGCATTGAGTTTGAGAAAGTAAAGTCGGTTCAGCTACAGGTCGAAAGCAAACTATGCCGCGTGTTGAAGGATAGCGCATAGATGCAGGCTCGCTTCAGAGCGCGTTGCCATCCGAAGGTCGCGGAGTTATGGTGAGTCAAGGTAGCGACGCAGCTTGCATATCTCTGCTTACTTTTGTTTTGCCATGAATCGAGGAATTCTTGATTGCTTCCAGTGTAGTAAGGACTTTGCTCACCACCAGCATGATGTTGTTGCAGCCGGTGTTTCCCTTGTTGAGTGCCCCCCGCAAGGTTCCGCTGGTGTGCTCGCATCGCGGGAGGTTGAACGCGGGCGACATGGAGAATAGCGTCAGCGTGATTCGCCACACGTTTGCGGCCGGCATCCCGATGGTGGAATTCGATCTTGTAGATAGCAAGGACGGCCACACATTCCTGTTGCATGACCGCACCCTCGACCGGACAACCGATGGGAAGGGTGCGCCCGGCAACTATACCGACGCGGAACTGAGCAAGGTGATGCAGCTTGATCCTGTTTCGAGAAAGCCGGTCGAACCGGTTTCAACGTTTGACCAGTTGCTTACATTCGCGCAGGGAAAGGACCTTGCGCTCATGGTCGATATCAAGAGTGTTTCCCCGGCTGAAGCGGTGGCCCAGATGCGCGCCAGGGGTGTGCTTACGCATGCTGTGTTGTTAACATTCGATGACGCGACGACGGATGCGGCCTTGAAGGCCGACCCGGCGGTCGTCGTTTCGGCGCTGGTCAAGTCGGATGCGGATGTGGACCGGATCGTCGCGAAGGCCGCAGGTCATCCTCTGGCGCTTTATGTGCCGCAGAATGGTGCCGAAGAGCTGTTCCAGTACGCCCGCAAAAGCGGTAAAGCTTTGATTACAGATGCGATGGGCGACCTGGACGGTAAGGCTGAGAAGGACGGAGGGAAGTCGTACGTGACCTTCCTGAAGACTCACCCAGTGGACATTCTCGTGACCGATCACGCCCAGATGCTGACCTCGGCACTCTCCGGTCATGCGGTTGAGTAGATAGTTTTCCTCGCCATGAAGCCATCTGCCGCCGGGAACATCTTATCGGTTATCAACGTAACATGCCACACCGGCTGTTGACCGAAGTGGGAGAATAGAACCATGATCACTGCTGAAGAACTGCGCCAAGTTCAGATTTTTGAATGTCTTGCCGAACCCGAGCGCCAGCGGCTGGCGCAGAAGGCGGCCGATGTGCGCCTGTCTCCCGGGGACTGGTTGATCCGGGAGGGTGAGACTTCGTCGTTTTACGTGATTCTTGAAGGCCGCCTGGGCCTGTCAAAGGACGTCATGGGGCGGGTCCAGGAGTTCACTCAGTTTGAGTACAAGGGCGGAGACTTCTTTGGGGAAGTCCCGATCCTGCTTGGCACACCTTCGTTGGTTTCGCTGAAGGCGATCACGGAGTGCCGGATTGCGCGCTTTGACCGGCAACAGTTTCAGGCGCTGATCCGCGACTCCGAAAAGTGCAGCGCAATGATCATGCAGAAGATGAACGAGCGCTTGGGCCGCGTGCAGCAGTTTGCAGCGGAAACGCCTGCGTCGCGTGTGTTGATCGTCGGCTCGCAGTATGACCTTGATTGTCGTGACATTCGGACGTTCCTCTCCATGAATCGCATTCCATACGAGTGGCTGGATCGTGATAACGAGTTCGACCGAATTCCTACCTGCATGCCGGCGAACCTTCAGGGCCCCGCAGTGGTGGTGGATCGTGCCTTCTGGGTTCCGCAGCCGCCTACCGTTCGCAAAGTAGCGGAAGCATTAGGCTTGCGGACGATGCCGACGAAACAACACTACGATGTCGTGGTAATCGGTGGTGGTCCCGCTGGACTTGCTGCGGCGGTTTATGGTGCGAGCGAAGGACTTTGCGTACTGCTGGTGGAGCGTAACGCCGCTGGTGGACAGGCAGGTACATCGTCGCGGATTGAGAACTACCTTGGATTCCCGAACGGCATCTCCGGCGATGAGCTCACGGAGCGTGCTGTGCGGCAGGCGGGACAGTTCGGCGCAGAGATGGTGCTGACGCGCGAAGTTGGGAACATTGAATCGATGAGCATGCCAGATGGCGGCCCAGGATACTGCGTGGAACTCGACGGCGGCGACCGTGTGACGTCGAAAACGGTCATCCTGGCCACAGGCGTTGACTGGCGCAGGCTTGAGGCAAACGGTGTAGACCGGTTGATCGGCCGTGGTGTGCTCTATGGCGCCGCCAGGACAGAATCACCGACCGTGATCGGTAAGGACGTGTTCATCGTTGGCGGCGGCAACTCGGCGGGGCAGGCAGCGATGTTCTTCTCCAGCTACGCGAAGTCGGTGACGATCGTTGTGCGCGGCGCCGGGTTGGAGTTGAGTATGTCGCAGTACCTGATCGGACAGATCGCAGGGAAAAAGAACATCACGATTGAGCCGTTTACGCAGGTGGTTTCTGTGAATGGCGAAGATCATCTGGACTCAATCTGCACGACGACCAGAGGCGAAGCGCCGCGGACGCGGAAGGCTGATGCTCTGTTTGTGTTGATCGGCGCCGATGCCAGCACGGACTGGCTGCCCAACGATCTGCAACGCGATGAGCGCGGCTATGTCTGCACAGGTCGCGACGTTTCCGATCTGCCCTCGTGGAATGGAAAGCGTACGCCGTTCCTGCTGGAAACCAACATGCCGGGCTTCTTCTGTGCCGGCGATGTGCGGCATGACTCGATCAAGCGCGTTTCCAGCGGCGTGGGTGAAGGAAGCATGGCGATCGCGTTCGTGCATCAGTACCTGGCGCTGGATTCGCCCAGGTTACGGGCGAACTAGGTAGCGATCTGGAGATCAAAAGGACTCTCTCCGAATGGGGGAGTCTTTTTGTTTGCCCAGTTGCCGGTCGCGTTAGTTGTTGGCGATGACCACGGTCTGCTTGAGGTATTGCGTGCCGGTGATCTGGTCGACGAGGAACTGGGCGAGATCGGCGCGAGTGATTTTGTGGGCCTTGGTCGGCGGTGTGGGCGTGAGTACGGAACCTATGGCTGCATCCTCGGTAAGTATCGGCGGACGGGCGATCGTGTAGTCGAGATCGCTGGCTGTGACCGCTGCTTCCATGGCGGTTTTGTCCGCAGTGGAACCATGCAGGAACGTGGTCATGAGGAGCGATCTGTACCAGAACGGAGCCTGCGGGCGGCTGGAACCGAGACCCATCATGGAAACCACGATAAGGCGGCGAGCGGACGCGGCCTGCATGGCCGAGATGATATTGCCTGCGGCGGTTCGCTCCAGCGTTGTGGCCTTCCAGGGAGTCTTACCACCAATTGTGTCGATGACGGCTTGCTGCCCAGCCATCGCGGCGTTGACGGAGGTGAGATCTGATGCGTCGCCCGTAACAACGCGGACGTTTGGTACTTCGGCAGCTGTGCGCAGAAATGCAGTAACCGTATGGCCCGCAGCGAGGGCCTTCTCAACGACCAACTTGCCGGTTTTACCGTTTGCTCCAAAGATCAGGACCTTCATAGGCGTTTCCTCTTGGTCAGACAATTGGATGTAAGAGCGAAGGCTAAGACGCTGAAATGTTTGGTTGCTACGGTGTGGGCTCAGGCGGTTCGCCGCCCCAGACATCGGCGCCGGCAGGTCCGGCTCGCTGAATAAGGGATGTGATGACGGGGTCCGGGAAGCGGCTGTTGTAGGGCGCAAGCCAGCATACTTCGGCGGATGTGAGAGGAGAGGCGATGAGCTGGTCGACGTGGTTGGCGGCGCGGAATGGGGAAGGATCGACAAGGCCTCGGCTGACCGTATGAACGAGAACCTCGATACGTCGATGGTCGTAATCGTAAAGGTGCTCGCCGTTGGCCTCGGCTAGTTCAGCGATCAGGACGAGGGATGCGGCGGACTCATCGTTCGAGCGCAGGGCATACTGACCCTTGTTGTCGTAGTGGAGCGTGCCGTTTGGGCCGATAGCTTCGACCGCCGTGCGGTACTGGTCAATGCCCCATTTGAGCATGCCGCGATCGTTGCGGGCGATGCCGATCGCTGCCGTAGCCAGGGCGACTTCCAGGCCGCGGTGGCCGAGGAGATCGCAACTCTTTTTGCCGCAGTTGGCGTGCTCATAATAGAAGCGCTCCTGCTGCACGATGCCGGTCATCCAGTCGAGGATGACCGACGACTGATCGGGACGTATCACGCCGCTTCCGCGAACTTTGAGATAGGCGATTGCTGCGGCGCGGATGGTGCTGTTCTGATGCTGCCAGGCGAGGAGACTGGCCATGTTGCCGGCCATGGCGTTGCCTTCGGCCGCGGCGGCGAGTAGCTCGATGGCGCATTTCGCGGCTTCGGGGCTGCCAGTGTCGCGGTAGTTATCGGCGGCGCGGACGAAGTGGTTGGTGAACTGGTTGAGAGCATGCGTGGATTCGGCATAGACGGCGTCTGGCGTTGTGTTGCCTATATCGTCCAGTTGCGCCGTGATGGAGATATCCGGCGAGATGGGCACAGCGGGTGGACACTTGTACGGAATGTTGGATGGAGCAACAGGCTTGCTGTCCCAGGGCGAGCGAAGTGCTTCAGGACGCAAGGCGTGGGCGCAAGGGCAAAGGATAATGAGCAGCGGAAGAAGGCGAAGAGGCTTCATGGCGCGACACTCCAAGTTTAAAAACGATTCTAATACCGGGGAACGGCAGGATCGATCGTGCGGGACCATGCGTCAATGCCGCCGGCTACGGACTGGGCCTGCTCGAAGCCCTGATTCCGCAGCCATACAGCGACCGAAAGCGAGCGCGCGCCGTGATGGCAGAGAACGAGGATGGAAGAATCTTCGTCAAGCTCTTTGAAGGCCCGGGCGGGGACTTCATTCATCGGAATAAGTGTTGCGCCTTCAATGTGTGCCGTGTCGTACTCCCACTGCTCGCGGACGTCGAGCAGGACTGGCGGGTTGGGACTGGCGAGAAGGTCTTTGGTTTGAGCTACTGTGATTTCGAGATCCATACGAGAAGGATACAAGGACGCGACGGCGAGGGCATCAAGGTTTTGGTTGTTCGTTCACTTACATGTACGGACCAAAAAAGCCGGGCAGCGATGGTCCGCTGCCCGGTGTGTGGAAGAAAAGGGTCAGTCGAGGGTCAGGGTCACCGTCATCGATTCAGTGGTGGAACCCGAGGTTGCATTTACCGTGAATTGGGTTGTGGTTGGCGTGGTCGGTGAGCTTGGTGTTGGCGCAGCCGCTGCTGCGGCGGGCGAATTGCTGGAGCATCCCATCACGCCGAAGCTAATGATTGCTGCGGCGGCCATGAGCAACGCGCCTTTGAGCAATGACCGGCGGCGTCGTATGCCCGCGAACCCGAGCAGGCTGAGCGGCGCAAGGAATGCCAGCGCGTAAGGGGTGTGAGAGTTCTTGAGGCTGCTCTGCGTGTAGCCCGTTGGCGGTGCAGGTGCAGGGGTGGTTTGCGCCGCAGCCGATACGGTAAGAACAGAGGTCGCGGCGGAGGTGCCGGAGATCTGCAAGGTAGCTGGGCTAAAGCTGCAACTATCGCCCGAGGGCAGACCGGAGCAGGACAGGGTTACGGGACCGCTGAAGCCGCCGCTGCCGGCCAGCGAGAGATTCAACGTTCCTGGTGTGCCGCTGCTGACCGTCACGCTGCCCGTGGTTGCGGAGAAGGCGAAGGTTCCGGTTCCGCTGGCAGGTTGCGCTACTGTGATGGCGGCAACAACACCGTCTTTGCCACCGTTGAGGCCTGCGGCGATGTAGAGCGTGTTGGGATCGCCCGCGCCACCTGTATTGCTGGTGCCGAAAACGATCTCCCAGAGGCCGCTATTGGTAATGGTTGTGCCGGTGGCGTCCTGCAGCGTGCCTTTGAAGGCGAAGCTGGTCGGATCGAAGGCGTTGATGGTGCCGTCGCCAAAGTTGCCGACGAGCAGATCGCCTGCGAACGTGCCGAAGCCGGTGGGGGCAAGCGCCATACCCCAGGGAGCATTCAGAACGCTTTGCGAGATGGCCTCCGAGAGCAGGTTGCCGTTCGCGTCGAAGACATCGACGTAGCCAAGACCTGCGCCGACCGTTTCATGTCCCGTGGATGGATTGAGTTGCGCATAGGTTACATAGACTTTGCCGCCGATGCTGTGAATGCCGAACGGAGAGTAGCCGGAGGGTATTCCGGGGTCGGCAAAGCTGCCTGCCAGATGCGCCGCAGCGAAGTTCTTGTCAAAGACGTCAACGGTGCCTGCCGCGAAGTTCGCTGCAAGCAGGAAGGTGCCGGTCGAATTGGTATCGATAGCGATGTCTGTGTAAGAGGCCTTCGTGGCGGAGTTGTTGACCACCGTGACGGCAGGTGTTGTGTTTGCATTCCATGCAGCGATGGTGCCATCGAGCGTAGCAAAGAGGAACGATGCGGAGGTGCTGTTGGGAATCATGAAGACCGTGTCGTCAGGATTGAAGACCGTGCCGGAAGGCGCGCCGTGTGCTGACGTGGAAGCTGCCGGAGGGATTGCGACACTGAACGATGGGTTGCCGCTTGCATCGGTGACCAGCGACAGACCTGAGCCGGCGGCATCGATCCAGAAGTCAGTGCCGATAGAAAGACCCCAGGGGTTGATGAGATTCGGGTTGGTGTTCGCGGCGGAAACGGCGCCGTCTGAGATGAGATTGGTCTGGGTATAACCTGCACCCTGTGCGTTAGCGAAAGAGGCGTGTGACGCGATGCTGAGAAGAGCGGCCGCAGCGAGAGTTCTATGCTGCACACCTCGCGCCTGTAAAACAGCACGAGCTGTCTTGCGAGCGACGAGGACGGAACGGGTAAACAATGACATAGTAGCTCCAGGTGACGCTGTCGCAGAGAGGCACTATGCCTGCATGCAACGACGTTCTGGAAACCAAACTAGGCTTGTGCGGAACGCGAGGTGTCAACGGAATGTCTTTCGTTCGTCAAAGGCTTGCCGTGATCTAAAAATGTAATTGATCGCGAAACGCTACTTGATAGCCATAACGCGGTGGTCGGTCTCTGTCTGAGCTTTTTCGAGGTCCTGACGGGTGAGCTTGTTGTGATCGACCATGAGCTCGCCGCCGACGTACACGCTGTCGATGTCTCTCTCCGCGGCGACGAATACGAGATTGGCGTAAGGATCCTCAAGCGAGACGCCGAGGCGGGTGGGGTTGATTAGAAGGAAGTCAGCGAACTTACCCGGTTCGAGCGAGCCGACCTTGTCCTTGACGTTCATGACATCGGCCGAGCCCATGGTGTGTAGCCAGAGAACTTGGTAGGGACTCATGATGCCGGCGTCCTCGTACTTGTCGCGAACGGCATAGAGACCGGTGCGCATATTTTCGAAGGGGTCGGCGAGATCGGCGGAGGCTTCGCCATCGACGCCCATGCCGACGCGCACACCCATCTTGAGGTACTTGGGAATGTCTGCGACACCACTGGCGAGGCGGCCATTCGAAAGCGGATTCCAGGACATGCCTGCGTGTGCCAATGCAGTCTGCTGCAGGATGTAGTCGTCGGTGTGGATGAAGTGGCCGAAGTACAGGTCGTGCGAAAGCAGGCCGCTGCTGAGCATGGCGCCGAAAGCGGCGCGTTGTTCCCCCTCGTTGTCGGGAGCTTCGAGGTAGTGGACCTGATTGCCGAGGTGGAACTCCTTCATGAGTGTAACGGCGCCGTAGGGCTGGCCTCCGGCTGCCTGGCCGCTGAGCATGACGCTCAGAAACTGCGAGGTTTTAGGTTGCGCGGCCGTCCAATCGAGAAAGGCACTGAGGCGGGCGCGAGCCTGATCCATGTTTTCAGCGCCGCCGGGTGTGGGCGCGAGCAGGGAACCGCCGGCGGCGCCGGCTGAGTATCCATGCACAAAGCGGATGCCGGCATCGATTTTCGCGCGGAATTGAGCTTTGTCGTAGTCGCTGTCCTTGTTGCTGACTGCGCCGCGGTTGAGAGCGAAGTCGTAAGCGGTGGTGATGCCGTGCGAGAGGTGGTCAAGCGAGCCGAGCAGACAAAACCAATAGGTGTCTTCGGGCGTGGCACGGATCGCATGCTGACCGTAGAGATCTTTCACCCACGGTGGAGTGGTCTTGTCTTCGGCAAGGCCGCGGAAGGCTGCCTGCCAGATGTGGCTGTGCGCCGAGATGAAGCCAGGGATCATATAGTCGCCGTGTGCGTCTACGGTTTTAGCGGCGTGGAGCGAGGCCGGGGGCTCGCCGGCGGCTACGGCGAGGATGGTGCCGTCCGGCGCAATCGAAAGATAGCCCGCGATGGGCGTCTTCTGTCCTTCGGCCATGGTCATGATGCGAGCGTTGCGTACGATGAGCGTCGGTGACGTCTGGGCGTTGGCAAGCGAGAACGAAGCTGCGAGCGCGAGGAACATCGCGCAGAGAAGGACAGAAGTGCGTCGGGCCATGATTGTGTTTAGCGTGATTCCGGCGTCAAGTCAATGCGCGTTCCGGTTGTGGGGCCTAATTATTGCCTTCCACCAAGAGCTTGAGGCGATGGAGCGCTTCATCCCACCGTTGCGAAACCTGAACAAGATACTGCTGGAGTTCGTTCAGCGGTTGTGGGTTGAGCTCGAAGAGGCTTTCGCGGCCGGAGCGACGGCTATGCACGATTTTGGCCCGCTTGAGGACGAGCAAAACGCTCCGGTACAGAGCTTACGCGTTGGCACCGTGGCACTTCTTGTATTTCTTACCGGAACCACAGAAGCATT
>Ga0302305_1001875_pt1 | contig 12061 bp, 6 predicted proteins | sample III_Palsa_E2_3_FD_198764 | JGI IMG/M metagenome (GOLD analysis project Ga0302305, IMG submission 198764) | Peat permafrost microbial communities from Stordalen Mire near Abisko, Sweden - III_Palsa_E2_3 | ecosystem: Environmental > Terrestrial > Soil > Palsa > Peat permafrost | place: Sweden... | reverse complement strand
CACACTCGCGGTGGCGGCGAGCTGGGTGACCCCTGGCATGATGCCGGCAAGATGATGGAGAAGCTCAACACCTTTACCGACTTCATCGAGGCCACGGAGTTTCTGCTGCGCGAAGGGTACGGGGATCCGAAGCGAGTGGCGATTGAGGGTGGGAGCGCAGGTGGACTGCTGATGGGGGCGGTGGTGAATATGCGGCCGGATCTTTTTCGCGTCGTGCTGAGCCACGTGCCGTTTGTCGACGTGATCAATACGATGCTGGATGCGACGCTGCCGTTGACCGTTGCGGAGTACGAGGAGTGGGGTAACCCGAATGAGCCGGCGGCTTTTGAGTACATGCTGAGCTATTCGCCGTACGACAACCTCCGGGCGGCGGCGTATCCGGCGATGCTGGTGAAGACGAGCCTGAATGATTCGCAGGTGATGTATTGGGAGCCGGCAAAGTATGTGGCCAGACTACGGACGCTCAAGACCAACGACGCGCCGCTGCTGCTGCACGTCAATATGGATGCAGGGCACGGCGGGGCAAGTGGGCGGTATGACTATCTGAAAGAGATCGCGTTCGATGACGCGTTCGTGCTGCGAGAGCTGGGTGCGGAGAGCACCAGTTAGACGTTGTCCGGGACGATGTCGCCTTCACCGGGCGCCAGGAATAGGTTGGCCTCGAGGCCATGCTGGCGGTCGTAAAGATCGCGGTACCGGCCATTGAGGTCGTAGAGGATCTGGTGAGTTCCACGCTCGACGATTTTGCCCTGCTCGACGACCAGGATCTGGTCAGCGCGGCGGATCGTGGAGAGGCGGTGTGCAATGACAAAGGTAGTTCGGCCCTGCATCAGGAAGTTGAGCCCAGTCTGGATGAGGGCTTCGGACTCGGAGTCGAGAGAGCTGGTGGCTTCATCGAGGATGAGGATGCGAGGGTCGGCTAAGATGGCGCGGGCAATGGAGAGGCGCTGGCGTTGGCCGCCGGAGAGCTTGACGCCGCGCTCGCCGACGATGGTGTCGTAGGTCTCGGGAAAGCGTTCGGCGAACTCGTCCACGCGGGCGATGGCGCAGGCTTTGAGGAAGTCCTCTTCGGTGGCCGACGGGCGGGAGAACTTCACATTCTCGCGGATGGTGCCGTCGAAGAGAAAAGTTTCCTGCAAGACGACGCCGAGCTGCTGGCGGTAGCTGGCCAGGCGGGCAGCGGCAAGGTCGTGGCCGTCGATGAGCACGGCGCCCGATTGCGCCGTGTGGAATCCGCAGATGAGCGAGATGATGGTGGACTTGCCGGATCCGCTGGAGCCGACCAGCGCGGTGACCGTGCCAGGACGCGACTCGAAGCTGATGTTGTGCAGGACTGGCTTGTCGGGAACGTAGGAGAAGCCGACATCGACAAAACGCACGTCGCCGGCGAGGGGGCCGAGCTCGATCGAGCGGGCGGGATCGGCGTCCTCTTCGCGCTCGCCCATGATCTCGCGGGTGCGGTCGAGGCCCGCCATAGCTTCGGTGAGCTGCGTGCCGATTGCGACCAGCTGCACAATGGGCGCGGTCATGAAGGCGAGGAACATGACGTACGAGAAGTAGCCGCCAGTGGTGAGCTTGCCTACTCCGTTGAGGTGCGCGCCCATGTACATGACGAGCGCGCCGACGATGCCGAGGATGACGGTGGAGGAGAGCGTCATGAGCGATTGCGCGGTGAGGGAACTGATGACGTTCTGGAGGAGGCGGTCGACACCCCCGGCGAAGACTTTGGACTCGCTCTCTTCGGCGTGGTAGCCCTTGACGACGCGGACACCGCCAAGCGATTCTGTGAGGCGGCCGGTGACTTCGGCGTTGATTTTGGCGCGCTCGCGGAAGATCGGGCGAATGACTTTGAAGGCTCGCTGCAGAACGAGCGCAAAGGCGGTCATGATGACGAAGGCGAGCATCGTCATACTGACGGAGACGTGCAGAAGGTAACTGAAGGCGAGGACGGCGGTGAGGACACCACCAACGAAGTCGACGATGCCGGTGCCGATGAGGTTGCGAACGCCTTCGACGTCGTTCATGATCCGTGCGACGAGGGTCCCGGTGCGGTTCTCGTCATAGAAGGAGACAGAGAGCTTGCCGACGTGCTGCTGGACCTGCATGCGCAGCTCAGCGATGAGGCGCTGGCCGGCCTTGGAGAGTAATTGCGTAAGAGTGTAGGAGGTGATTCCCTGGATGAGCGTTGCGAGCAGAACACCGCCGACAATCCAGGGAAGCAGATCGTGGCGATGCTTAGTGAAGACCAGGTCAATGAGCGGCTTGAACGACCAGGGCAACACCAGCGCAGAGACGCGGTTGACGATCATCAGGAAGAAGCAGCCGAGCAGCAGGAAACGGCGGGGCCGGATGAGCGCCCAGATCTCGGGCCATATGTCTTTGAACTTCGGCTTGGCGCGCTTTGTGGTGAGATCGGCAGCGGCGGCGCGGCCGGCTCCACGCGACGGTGCGTCGGCTGCTCGTATACGAGGGGTGCCGCCCATGTTGGACATTCCGTGATTTGCCATTTGCCCTTAGTTTACGCTGCGTTGAAGCTTAGACGATGCCCGAACGGCGTGCGGTGATGAAGCTGCGCACGCAGAGCAGAACAAAGATGAAACAGAGAATCGCCATCAGCAGCTGCTCGTGAACGGCGGCCGGATGGGTGAGCGGAAGATTATCGGAGTGGGCCTTGATGAGCTCACGGGCAGACCTGAACGCTGGAAAAAGGAAACCCAGCAGCCCGATCGACACAGCGATATGCATATAGAGCTTGCGCTTGCCGGTGTCCTTGGAGTTGGCCAGGAGACCGAGGAGGGCGAGCGCGAGACCAAACCAGACCGGAATAAGCGCTGTGGGATGAGTAGATCCAGTAGAGTTGAAGAAGTAAGCGCCGATGCCAATGAGGATGGCGCCGAAGTAGAGAGTGATCCGCGACATGATTTTCCTTTCAGGGAGAAGACAGATGGTGGGGCCGTAACCTGGGCGGATTCGCAAAGATACGATGCGCCAGGGAGTCCAATCGATGCGGCCGAGCGGGAATTACGATCCAGATAAGAATTTAGGACGCTGCACTGTGAATGTCGGCGAGAACTTGAGCAGGGGTCCAGTCGTTGGTGGGATAGAAGGCGACGACCTTGCCATCCTTGCCGATGACCACGGTGGAGAGCGAGTGTTGCAGTGTTCCATTTTCGCCGGGGGTTACGCCGACGTCGAAGAACTGCTCCATGGAAGGGAGATCGGCGACGGAGGGCGCGGCGAACTCCCAGTGCTGAAATGTTTCGTTGGTGAAGTTGCCGGTGTAGGCTGCGCCGTAGCTGCGTAGCACCTTGGGAGTGTCGTAGGTGGGATCGAAGCTAACGCTCAGCAGGTGCGTGTTCTTGTAGAGCGCAGGATCAGACTGCAGAGTCTTGTCGATTTCAGCAAAGTTACGACTCATGCGAGGGCAGAAATCCGCGAGAGGGCAGCGCGTGTAGATGAACGTCATCACCACGACCTTACCGCGATACTGCTTGAGATCGATGGTCCGATTCGATTGATTAAGCAGCTTGAAGTTTGGGACCTCGTCGCCTTTGGCGGGTACATGGTAGTTGACCGTTGGCTTGTAGTCGGGGCGCGCCTGGGCGATGACGACGATGTCTGTTAGGCGCAAATTAATCGGTCCGGCAGCATCGTGATCCGCGAGGAGGGTGGCGGTGACGAGGTCGCCGGGATGGAGCTCGGAGAGGGCCGATGGATCTTTAAGGTGATAGGGCATGGTCATTGCGGGCATCAGCCCGGGGATGGCATCGTGCTTGAGAATAACCTCGCCGTTGGCCGGGTCAGTGCCAACCACGACTCCGCGCACGGGATACGGCTGCGAAGAACTTTTACTGCCTGCGGGGGCGTGCGCAGTGCCTCGACAGCCGGTCATGCCAACGGCAATCGCGGCGATCGTAACCAGCAACAGAACCCAGGACGAGCGGACACGCATGATGAATCTCCTCGAGGCCCGCGCCGTTGCTGAGCTCCCTGTTCATAATAACCGTGGACGATGAGAGGCTGAGCAGATAGGTGCACGTGGAAGCGTGTTCGCGTGGTAGCATCTGCTTCGAAACACAGCTCGTCAAATGGGGCCGGATGTTTTTGAGCGGAGTGCAGTGCGTATGACGCAACGACCCACCTCGTCTGCAACCCAACATGATGGTGTTGCGGGTCCCTCGGTAGTTTGGCTTGCCATCGGCTTCCTGCTCGCTGGCCTGGGAACAGTGATGCTTGGGCCGTTGATGCCGACGCTGCTGCACGACTGGCGGCTCACCGATCAGCAGGGCGGCTTGTTGCTTGCGGCAAAGTTTGTCGGCTCGTTTCTCGGTGGCGTGTCAGTGCCACGCCGTCTGCGGCTGGGCGTGCTGGGCGGGATGGCATTCGCGTGCGCGGGGTTTGGGGCCTTCGCGCTAAGCATCGGTTTGGTGAGCGGCGCTGCGTGCCTGTTCGTCGGCGGCATTGGGCTGGGCCAGATCATTGCATCCACCAACATCGTGATTGGCCGGCGATACCGCGAGCATACGGGCTCGGCGCTGGCGTCGGTCAACTTCTTCTGGAGCCTGGGCGCGGTGCTGTGTGGCGTGATTGCCGCGGCCGCGCTGCCGCGCTTTCATCTGCGTGGACCGCTGCTGACGTTTGCCGGATTGTTTCTGGTAACGGGGCTGGGTGGGTTTCTGAATCCTTCGCGGAAGGCAGCCGCGACGGCGGAATCCTTGGCGTTGGACGCTCCTCCATTGCCGATGCCGATACTCACGCGCTTCGCCTTGCTGCTGTTTCTTTATGGCGGCCTTGAGACCTGCATGACCGGCTGGCTGACGACGTACACGTTGCGTTTTTCGGACGTGCGGCTGCTGGGCGGGCAGTCGGCGATTGTGCTGTTGTGGTCGGCGCTGACAGCGGGACGGGCGCTGTCGTCTGCAGCGCTGCGTGTGATGCGCGAGGCAACTTTACAGCGCATTGGGCTCGGGCTTTCGGCCCTGCTGATCGCGGCGCTGGTCACGACGCGACATGGACCACTGCTGTCGCTCTACTGCGTGCTGTTAGGTCTGAGCCTGGCACCATTTTTCCCGACGACATTTGCGCTGCTGATGAAGCAGCGACCGACAGCTCGCGAGGCGGGATTCATCCTCGCAGTGTCGGGTTTGGGTGCTGCGCTGTTTCCATGGCTGATGGGGTTTGTTTCGACCCAAAGTGGTTCGCTTCGAGTTGCTATGGCTGTTCCCCTGACGCTGGCATTGATTTTATTGGTACTTAGCGTTCGGCCGGATCGTGCCAAGGCCCTCGTGTCTGCGAGATAGACTTTTTTGCAGAGGCGAAGTTTTGGAGAAGATTGGGTATAACGGTAGACGATGCCTTCTGCGACCCTCTCCGAGCTTCTCGACACAATGGATCAAGGCGCTCTTCTACTATTGCCGAATGCTCGCGCGGCACGAGACATGCGAGCTGCCTTCGATGCTCGGCAACGCTTGCGTGGCCTGTCTGCGTGGGAGCCGGCTCGGGCATTGAGCTGGTCGCAGTGGACGAACTCGTTGTGGAGTGAGTTGATCGCCGGGGGCAAGGAAGAACGCCTGCTGCTGAATGCCGCGCAGGAGCATAGCGTGTGGCGAAAGATCATCGCGGACGATGTGAGCCAACGCTCCATTAGCTCCGTTGATTCACTGGCGGAACTTGCGCAGTCCGCATGGCAACTCGCAAGCGATTACGACGCTACGCGGAAGTTGCGAGACTTCGCAGCGTCACATGATAGCCGTGTCTTTGCTGCATGGGCCGAGAGCTTCGCACGACAATGCGCGGAGCGTGGCTACGTCTCTGCGGGCCAACTGAATGCCGCGCTCGTGGATCATATGCGGCGTAGTAGCGATCTTGCGGTGCCGGCTTCGCTTGATCTTGCGGGCTACGGGCAGATTTTCCCAAGCCAGCAGGCGTTGCTAACCAAACTTTGGGATCGCGGGACAATCGTTCGGCAGCGAACGCTCGAGTCGACGGGAGACGCGGATCGACTGGTCGCGTCGGTGCTTGTGCCAACCGAGGGCGAAGAACGCCTGTTTGCGGTGCGATGGGTCCGAGAGTTCCTTGAAACCCGCCAAACGGTAGAGCCACCTCCCCGCGTGGCACTATTGGTTCCGAATCTTGCGGAGGAGCGCGAGCAGCTGGAGGCCGTCCTCCGCGAGGTCCTGACGCCCGAGTTGGAATCGATCGACGCGGACTTGTCGTCCACGCCGTGGGAGTTTTCAGATGGTGGTCCGTTGTCGTCGCTTGGCATGGTTAGGGATGCCTTGGGGTTGATGCAATGGACGCAGGGCCCGCTGCCGATCGAGAGTCTGAGTTCCCTGCTGCTCTCTCCGTATCTCGGAACGATTGGGGCGGACGCCGGCGCTCGGGACGCGGTAGCGCGGTTCGATGTGAGCCGGCTGCGACGCACGCTCCTGTTGCGATCGGAGCTCGACGTCCCTGGATTGCTGGAGCTGGTCAACGTTCATGAGGGGGATCTCAGCGGGATGTCGGCCCTTCTGTCATGGCTGCGCGATGTTCAGAGGTTCCTGAAGTCGAGCGGCGATCTCAAGCGGCCACGCGGCTTTGCTGAGTGGATGGAGTTTGTGCGCGGCGTTCTCGTAACTGCAAACTGGCCCGGAAATCGTTCACTCACCGCGTCGGAGTTTGAGGCGACAAGCGCGTGGGAAAGCTTGTTAGACCGGGTGTCGACGCTGGACTTTAGCGGACGCCGGGTTACGTTTTCAAGCGCGCTGCAGGCGCTCGAGTTGCAGGCGCAGAAGAGCGTTTTCACGACGCATTCGCTTGGTGCGACCGTGCAGGTGATGAATGGTGCAGAGGCAGAGGGATCGATTTTCGATGCTGTCCTTCTTCTGCACGTCACCGACTCGAATTGGCCGCCGAAGCAGAGAGTGCATCCCCTGCTGCCGTGGACGCTGCAGAGAGCTTTGAACATGCCAGGCAGTGACCCTGCTCTCGCTTCATCAAACTGCCGCGCCCTTACTGAAGATCTTTTGCGTTCGTCAAGCACTGTGCTGTTCTGCTATGCCAGCGAGGATGAAAATGGAAAGTTGCGGTCATCGCCGATCCTGGGCGAGCTTGGTGTCGAAGCCATGAGCGCAGCGGAGTTGAACCTGTACGCGCAACCTTTCGACAAAGTGGACAGCGAAATCGTGGCTGATGATGGCGAGCTTCCTCCGCTCCCGTCGTATGAAGTCGGCGGCGGCGCATCGGTGCTTAGACTACAGGCGGCATGCGGGTTCCTTGCATTTGCGGAGCTGCGACTGCAGGCCACCGAACCCAGAACCGGAACAATGGGTCTCGACGCAGGAGAGAGCGGAAGCTTGCTGCATCGCGTTCTTCAATATTTTTGGCGTGAGACGAAGACCCAGGACAGGCTGCGCTTGATGAGCCCGACGGACCGCGATGACATACTGATGCGCGCGATCGACTCCGCGCTGCCGAGCCGGCTGCAACTGCGCGATGGATGGGACCGCGCATATCTAGGACTGCTGAAGCATCGACTGCGTTCGGTGTTGCAACAGTGGCTCGAGCAGGAGTTGCGCAGGGGGCCGTTCACCGTTTCCGATGTTGAGCGAAAGGAGCTCGTGACTATAGGACCACTCACGTTGGAAGTTCGAGTGGACCGCGTTGATTCGGTCGGAGGGGGTCTCTTTTTTATCGATTACAAGACGGGCGCAGATGTCGATCCGAAGCAGTGGGCCGGGCCGCGACCCGATGATCCGCAGCTTCCGCTTTACACGCTTCTTGCCGAAACCGATGAGCTCAAAGGCGTCGCCTTTGCGAAGGTGCGTGCTGGGCGCGATATGAAGTGGCAGGGCTACCAGGCAGAGGAAGGAATTCTGCCGCTCTCGCGGTCGAAGACGAATATCCGGGACATCGCTTCACTGGCGGAGGAGTGGCGAAAGGTGCTCACGCAGCTCGCCGAAGATTTTGCCGCAGGACAAGCGGGGGTGAACCCGAAGAGTTTCGAAGTCAACTGCACTCGATGTGCTCAGCGGCTTCTCTGCCGTATTGATCCTTCATCTCTTAAAGGATTCGCCGAAGAGATCCGTGAAGAAGCGGAGGACGCCGTTGAGTAAGTTAGTGCGCTTCCCTTCTACAACCAGTGACGCAGAGGCGCGAGCGGCAGCGCTCGACACAAGGGCCTCGTGCATCGTCGAAGCGCCTGCCGGATCAGGAAAGACGGGACTTCTGGTGCAGCGCTATCTGAAGCTGCTTGGAGCCGACACGGTCGACCAGCCGGAAGAAGTACTTGCCATCACGTTCACCAACAAGGCCACCTCCGAATTGCGCGAACGTGTGCTGGAGCAGTTGCAGCAAGCGAAGCAAGGAGTTCCGAAGGAATACGCTTCGAGCTTCGAGCAAGAGACATGGGAGTTGGCGAAAACTGCGATCGAGCGCAGCACAAGACTTAATTGGGGATTATTGGAGCGGCCGGGTCAATTGAATATTCGCTCCATTGACTCGGTGTGCGCGGAGATAGCAAACTCGTTGCCACTTCTATCAGGGGCGGGCGGGCCGCGACAGCCGATCGAGGATGCAGAGCCACTGTACCGGCTGGCAGCGCGCCAAACTCTTCTACAGCTTGGTGGTGAGGATGCCGCATTGCATGCCGCGCTTTGTACCGTGCTGCTGCATCGTGATGGCAACCTGGCTGACTGTGAAACGCTGCTGGCAGACATGCTGAGGACTCGTGAGCAATGGGGCGAACTGGTTCCCCTCGCACCCAATGCATCCGATGATGCAGAGCTTGATCGCGAAGTGCGCATGAAGCTCGAACGATCGCTGGAGAGCATTGTGTGTTCTGGCCTTTCGCGTGCGCTGCGGGCATTGCCTGCAGAAATTCTGCAGGATCTGACGTCCCTCGCTGCGCGGCTAGGTATCGAACCTGGAATCGATGAGAATCCTTCGCCGATTGCTCTGTGTGCGGGCAGGCACAATCCTCCGGAGGCTGTTGCCGAGCATCTGGATCATTGGGTCGCGCTGATCTGGCTGGTATTGAAGACCGATGGAGATTGGCGCAAGCGGCATTCGCGGACGGATATGAAGTTCGAGATTTCGAAGGCGGCCGCGGCGCAGCTCAAGGACCTCGTGCAGAGAATTCAGAGTGGCGAACTTCGTGAGGCACTCGCCAGTGTGCTCGCGCTGCCGCCGGCGAAGTATCCGGACGACCAGTGGGAGGTGGCGAAGGCACTCTTTCGTGTGTTGCGGCATGCGCTCGCAGAGCTGCGACTGCTCTTCGCTGAGCGTGGCGAATGCGACTTCACCGAGATTGCGCTGTCCGCGCGCGAGGCGCTCCATTCGGACGAGGGGTCCATCAATTTCGTGCTTTCAGCGGGCGGAGCCCTGCGCCACTTGTTAGTGGACGAGATGCAGGATACTTCATCGGGACAATATGAACTGCTCGATCTCCTGACCCGCTCGTGGGACGGGCGCACGCAGACGCTGTTCCTCGTCGGCGATCCGAAGCAATCTATTTACCTGTTCCGACAGGCGCGCGTCGAGCGCTTCCTGCGAACCATGAAGGACCAAATGCTGGGCGAGATCGAATTGGAGTCACTGCAGTTGACGTCCAACTTTCGCTCCCAGGCAGAGCTGGTTGCAAACTTCAATGAGATCTTCGATTCTCTTTTTCCGCGACCTGATGACCGCCGGCTATTGGGGAGCGAGGGTATTGATGTTCCCTTTGTGGAGGCCGCTGCGGTGCGCAAGCGGAGTGGCGATGCAGGCGTGGTCTGGCATCCGGCCGTGCTAGAAAAAGGCGATTCTCTTCATGATTATCCAGCACAAGAGGCTCGGAGTATTCGGCGCATCGTTGAAGAGCGTCTGGCCATGCCACTGCCAATCGAGCGGAATGCATCTTCGCAACTCAAGCCGTGGCGGATTGCTGTCCTTGCGCGAGCGAAGAGTCATCTCGCGGCAGTGATCGAGGAATTCAAGAAGGATTACGGCGATGGGCCGATTCCGTATCGGGCCATCGATCTCGATCCGCTGGATCAACTGCCGGAGGTGCTGGATGCGCTGGCACTCACGCGTGCGCTGCTGCATCCTTCAGATCGCATTGCGTGGCTCGCGGTCCTGCATGCGCCGTGGTGCGGGCTCGGGCTCGCGGATCTACTGGCGCTTACTGGTGAAGGCGAGGAAGCGGATCCCGGCGCGACCATCGCATATCTTGTCCAAGAGCGGCGGCAGCATGTCAGCCAGCAAGGACGGAGGCTAATTGACCGTGCATGGCCATTGCTCAAGATAGCCGTTGAAACTATCGGCCGCACGTCGCTTGCGACCCATGTCGACCGCACGTGGCGTTCGCTGGGAGGCGATGTGGCATTGTCCGCAGGCCGCCGGAACAATGTGCAACGCTACTTACAGGTCTTGCGCGAAGTAGAGACAGAAGCAAGTCGCGTCGATCTGGGCTTGCTCAAGCGCCGCCTGAACAAGCTGTATGCGGAGCCTGCGTCGGGCACCATCGTTGACGGACGATTGCCGGTCGAACTGCTGACCATTCACAAGGCCAAGGGGCTGGAGTGGGATCTGGTGCTGGTACCTGGATTGGAACGCGGCGGAGGTCAACCGCACAGTGTGCTGCTCAATTGGCTGGAGTTCGATGGCGATGTCGATGGGGGTGTGCCTGCGAGTGTCGTTTTAGCACCCATCGGGCAGAAGGGTACACAAAAAGATCGACTGAGCAGCTGGCTCACCGGGGTCCGCGCGAAACGTGAGGCCGCGGAGAACAAGCGCGTCTTCTATGTCGCGGCCACGCGCGCACGCGAAGAGTTACATCTCTTTGGCTCCGCAACCCTCAGCGCCAAGGCAGAGCTTATGCTGCCGCGGTACGACAGCCTGCTGCGCGCATGCTGGCCGGCTGCGGAGCGATATTTTGAGGAACACCTCGCGGCGGCGACACCGTCGGTCGAGCAGCGATTGATCGAATCCCTCAGGGAGGATGCTGATGAGGAATTCGCTCTGGCGGCAGCGGCGGACGTCATTCAAGATCAACTCGCCGATGCGATTTCTCCTACCGTTGAAAGGCTTCCTCTCAGCTTCGATCCCGCTGCACGCTTTCGCGACGCCATGGAACAACGGCTGTCCTATCCACTTGCATCGGCGCTGCACCAAACGATTGCGTTTGACCGCCCTGACGGTTCTTTTTCCGTCCGTGCATTCGGTAACGTGGTGCATCGCTATCTCCAGTTGGTGGCCTTACGGTTAGAGAGTAACGCGACATGCGACGAGTTGCTCGCAGAACTCCCATCATGGGAGTCCAGGCTCACGGCCAGCCTGCGCGGAGAAGGGCTGCCTCCTGCGCTCCTTGCGCGTGAAGCTGTTCGCGCACAGAGGGCACTCGCGTTGACGCTTGGAGATCCGGTGGGGAGATGGATCTTGTCGCCACAACCGTTGGCCGCCAGTGAACGTGCGCTGACCGTGGCATCGCTTGGGGCACGTGGCCTGCGCGTCGATCGCACATTTCTCGCGGGGACTCAGCCTCTGTTGACGGGCGAGAGCCACATATGGATCGTCGACTTCAAGACCACGCTGCAAGGTCCGCGGTCTGATGAAGAGTTTGAAGCGACCGAGATCGCGAAGTACAAAGCGCAGCTTGAGGCTTACGCTACGCTGCGCCGGTCGCTGCCGGGCGGGGACATGCCGATACAACTCGGGCTGTTCTATCCGCTATTGCCGCGGTTGCTTTGCTGGCCGAGCGACGGCTCGCTCGAAGTCGAGGAGAAGTGGCCAATTACTTCTTGAGCAAGCGAACGAGGACAGCAGCGCAGCGTTCGCATTGCTCGCGACTGACGTCGGAATGAGTGACCAGGCGAACTGCGTGCGGGCCAATCGCACTGCACAGGATGCCCTCGCTCTTCAGCGCCGCGACCAGGACGGGTGCGTCTCCGCCGTCCTTGAGCGTGAAGAACACGATGTTGGTCTGGACTGACGGCAGATCAATGTCCGCACCCTGGCAGGTCGCAACGGAATCCGCCAACAGGCGTGCGTTGACGTGGTCTTCGTGGAGGCGTAACGGGCCTTCCTCAAGCGCGATCAAGCC
>Ga0302305_1001872_pt1 | contig 12071 bp, 10 predicted proteins | sample III_Palsa_E2_3_FD_198764 | JGI IMG/M metagenome (GOLD analysis project Ga0302305, IMG submission 198764) | Peat permafrost microbial communities from Stordalen Mire near Abisko, Sweden - III_Palsa_E2_3 | ecosystem: Environmental > Terrestrial > Soil > Palsa > Peat permafrost | place: Sweden... | reverse complement strand
TCCCTTTGAACCTGTTTCGTGGGCTTCTGATAGTCCACTCTGGCATCACCCGGCAATCTTTCAGCCAGACACACTAGAGCAGACGGCGGAAGGTACACGCACCATCTGCAAGTCTACCCCAAATCAGCACTTTTTGAAACCCCCACCCCTAACCCGAAACAGCTCTCTCGGTCCGATAATTGGATAGGATTCCCGTCCGGATCCTTCCCATCGCACAGACAGAACTGCTCCCCCACCCGCACCTTACCGAACTTTGCCCCCAACCCCACGAGCCTCTCCCGCACCGCCGCCACATCCTTCGCATAAAACACGATCTTCGGACCCTTCTTCCCGGGCGACGCCGGTCCCGAATGTAACGCAATCGTTACCCCTCCCGCGTCAAACTCCTTCCACCCTTTCTCCTCCGTAACCTGTTTCAATCCAAGCACTTCCCCATAAAACAGGCTCATCGCCTCCATCTTCCTGGTAAACAGAATTACCCGCGCCATCTCCATGCCAACCCCTCCCTATCACCCCACACCAATCCTAACCAATGTACGGCTCATCACTGAACCTATCTCACCCCTCTGCTAGCCTTCCACGCATGCAGACCCTCCGCCCGGCTCTAGTGCCCCTGCTCCTAATCCTCGCCTTCACGATTCCCGCCGCCGCCAAGCCCCCCAAGGTCCACAGCGTCACCCTCGGCCCCGCGCGCCGCGTGCCCTACACCCCGCCCGAGGCCAACCCCGACAACAAATCTGAAGAAGCCACCAGCCTCCACATCCGTCCCCTCTACGTCGACGGCATTCAAAAGGAGTGGACCGTCGGCGAAGTCCATGACGTCACCGACCGCACTTTCGTCGTCCGCCGCGCCCTCCACATCAATGACTCGCTCCCCGCCGAAGCTCCCCGCTGGACCTGGCAGCCTGCCTCCTGGCTCATGGTCGACCGCATCAGCGGTCACATCACCGCGCTCCACCTAGCCGACTACGACGCCGACATCTCCGACGTCGTCTGGTTCCGCAACTACGCCGCGTACTGCGGCATCGCAACCACCGCCAAGGGTGGACTCGTCGCCGTCATCGCCGAGCTCGGCGCCCGCAAAGCCGTCGTCCAGAAAATCATCGCGCCCTGGCCGCAACTTACCCCACCCTGGCCCGTCTGCGCCCGCGCCCAATGGCAGCGCACCCCCATGCGCGCCACCATCCAATCCACCAACGGCCAACCCGTCACCTACGACGTCGTCGGTACCGTCTCCCTCATCGAAGAAAACGACAACTCAGACCAGCAATAACCCATATCGCGCCCTAACACAGAAACCACCCTTCCGGGGGTAACTCCTGAGGCGCAGTATCCATAAACTCCACAGAACACCTCAATGCTCAAAGTAGTATCGTGATCTCAGCGCGGGAGCCAACGCTGTGCCACACGCCTGAATCTCATAACGACTGGCGCAACAACAGCTACCACCAACAACCCTCCTCCGAGGAAAGGAACAGAAGATCTATGTGGAAACCAAACCAACCTGGCAATACGCCCGCGGCTCCAGAGCCGGTGCGTCCTACTTCGCCCGCTGCAACACCTGCTTTCACTTCCGGCGCATCCGCCACCACCCCAGGTGCGATTCCTAACAGCGAGCAAGCCACCATCGGCAAGAGTCTCGTAGTCAAAGGCGAGGTCTCCGGTTCCGAATCCCTCTACATCGACGGTAAAGTCGAAGGCGCCATCAACCTCCCCGGCAACCGCGTCACCATCGGCCGCAACGGCCAGGTAGCCGCCAACATCAGCGCTCGCGAGATCGTCGTTCTCGGCAAAGTCCGCGGCAACTGCCAGGCCTCCGATCGCGTCGACATCCGCAGCGAAGGTTCCCTCACCGGCGACGTCATCGCGGCTCGCATCTCCATCGAAGACGGCGCCTTCTTCAAGGGCGGCATCGACATCCGCAAGCCAGGCAACGAAGCCAAGCCCGGCACCCCCTCCACCACCACAACAACTCCCGAGCCAGAGCACAAAGAAGCCTAGTCTCAATTCACTACGCACCAAACAAAGCCCCGGCGATTGCCGGGGCTTTGTTTGGTGCATCTGCATTGCTCTTGATCTCTTTCTTGATCTCACTTGCTCTTGCCGTTGCGGCTGCCAATTTTTCGCCGTCATCCTGAGCGCAGCAAAGGATCCCTGTATTGGTCTTTGCTGTTGCGGTTGCCTTTCTTTCTGTCATTCCCTTTGGGAATCTGCTTCTGCCTTTGCTCTTGCCGCTGTTCTTGCCCTTGCTTTTCTGGCTGTCATTCCGACTCTGAGCTTGTCGAAGGGGAAGGACCTGCTTCTCGCTCGTGCAGCGAGCGCCCGTTCTCGCCTTTGCTCTACCGGATTAGCAGGGGGCTTTAGCCCTAGCCTCTAAACCGTCTCGTCCTCCACCGCCGCAACATTTACATCCTTCGCCGCCCGCGACCACAAAATCCTCAAATCCTTAACCCTTCGCAGCGCAAAATTCTTCTCCCCCGGCGCCGTAACCGCAAAAAAGTCCGCCCTCTCGACATCCTCCAACCAGAATGCCGGCCGCTCATCTTTTTTCTCCGGCGCAATCTCCACATGCGCCATCTCCAAATTCCTTAAGTGCCGCACAAAAAATCCATGCGAAGGCGTAGCCCCAAACTTCCCCACCTCCGGATACCCGTCCACCATCTCTGGCACCGCTCGCCCCACCGCCTCCGCCGGATACTCCCCCGTATGCCCGAAGAAGCAATTCGACAGCTTCACATCCTCAATCCCATTCCCAGGAATCCCCGAAAATATCGACGAAGTCTTCGCAGCCGAATCATGCGACACCAAATTCGAAATCAACACTCCCCGCAGAGTCCCCAACCGCATCGTCTCCTTCGGCCCGCGATTCCTCGCATTCAGCCGCAAGAACAGCGGCGCATCAATCACCCCACGCATCGTCACATTCGAAATCGCCACATCTTCCAAATACGCCCCATCGCTAGTCTCAAGCGCAATCCCCCGCGAGTCCTCGCACACACAATTCGTAATCGCAATATTCCGGAACCCTCCATTCGACTCCGTCCCACACTTAATCCGCCCATTCCCCCAAACCCCATCGCCCGGCCCATACTTCTTCCAAGTCCCATCGAGCACGGTCCCCAGCTTATACATCCCCGCCACCAAACAATTCGCAATCGTCACATTCTCCGTCATGCGCCGCTCCCCCAGCGCGTAGCTCGACTTCGGACAGATCGCATCATCCCAAGGCGAGTTCACCGTGCAATTACTCACCCGCACATTCCTGCAGCCATCAATATCGAACCCATCGCGATCCGTATCCACCAGCACGTTATCGATCGTCAAGTTCTCCACGCCAGTAGCCAGCAGCGCAAAGTGCCCACCCTTCAGCACAGCGAAATCCCGCAACAGCACATTGCGACAATTCTTCAACGCAATCGCCTTATTCCCCACCCCCGCCTGCTCCGCAATAAATCCACCCGTCCCATCCCGCATTTCTTTCGCTCCACTACTCAACCCCTTCCCCCAGATCAGCCCCCGCCCGTAGATAGCAAAGTCATGCTGCCCGTCCGCATAGAAAAGTGAATTCCCCCAGTGGTTATGCCCATAATCCTGATAAGCCTCCCACTCCTGCGCTGGCCCCGCAGGGTCATACGTCCCTCCGCGATACCCGGTCGTCTCTCCCACCCGCGGCGAATCCGCAGCCAAAATCACGCACCCATTCGACAGCCAAAGATCCACCCCACTCTTCAGCCGAATCGTAAAACAAACATAAGTCCCCGCCGGAAACACCAGCGTCCCCCCACCCGCAGACGCAACGATCTCAATCGCCCGATTGACAGCCGGCGAATCCACCGTCTTCCCATCCCCGGTAGCCCCATAGTTGCGCACATCAAACAAAACCTTCGCATCCGCAACCCGCGTCACTTCCGCCCGAGCCACATACCCAACCGCAGACGCAACCGCCAACGGCGAAACCTTCAACAAATCCCGACGATCCATAGTGGAGAAATCCTAACGCACTTGCGCTCGCTCTTGCCTTTCTGGCTGTCATCCCGCAGGGATCTGCTTCTTCTTTTGCACTTGTGGTTGCTCGTTTTCCTTTGCACTTGCGGTTGCTCGCTTTCTTTTGCACGTCCGGTTGCTCGTTCTTTCAGACGGCCCAAAATCTCGTCATCCTAGAACGCAGCGAAAGACCCCTGTATTCGCCGTTATCGTTGCTTCTGCTTTGCCGTTGCCTTGCCGTTGCCGTTGCCTCTGAGATAGGTCCGGGCTTCAGCCCGGACATTACGGACCACCAAGCCACCGGGCTTTAGCCCCTGGGACTCTCTTCCAACGCCCCGTCCTCACATGTCCTACTCCACCGCAATCAACAGCCCCTCCCCCGCCTCCACCGTCACCGTTCCCTCCACTTCCGACCCCGCCCCATCCAGCAACGTAGTCAACACCACGGTCCCCTTCGCGCAGCTCACGGTCGCCACCTCCGACCCCAAATTCAGCACCACCTGAAAATCCGTACTCTCTCCATCCCCGAATCCCACCCGCCGATAGCTAAGCACAGACCCCTCCGCCACCACGTCTGCAATCCCTCCCGCATGCAGCGTGTCATGCTGCCGCCGCAACGCCAGCAGCTTCCGATAAAGCATCAGCATCGAGTCCTTTCGCCCCGCCTGCTCCGCCGCATTCTCCGTCTCCCACCCTTGCTCCAACGGCAGCCACGGCACCGCATCCGGCGTCGTGAATCCCGCATTCGCCGCACTCACCCACACCATCGGCGACCGCTCCGGGTCGCGCCCCCGACCCTTGCCCGGCTCGTTCTTCTCCGCCGGATCGCGCACCTCGTTCGATGCAATCACCGCATCCACCATCCCCAACTCATCCCCGTAATACATCGTCGGAGTCCCGCGCAGCGTCAACAGCAACATCGCCGCCACCCGCGCCTGCTGCGCTCCAATCCGTGTCGCCAGCCGCGGCTGATCATGATTCCCCAACACATAATTCGGCCAGGCCCCCGCCGGCAGCAAACCCTCATAACTCTTGATCACCTCGGCAATCGCATCCGCAGCCCACCGCGTCTGGATCAGCGCAAAATTAAAAGGCAGATCCGCCCCACTCAACTGTGGCCCGCTCCCGTAGTAACGAACCAGCCGATCCAACGGCAGATAAATCTCCCCAATCAACACCCGGCTCGACCCTGCCCCCTTATCGCCAATCGTCGGCCCATACTCCGCCATCATCGCCCGCATCTCCCCGACAATCTCGAGCGTCTCCGGCTGGTCCGCATTGAACACCGGCAGCACCCGCTTCACATCATGCTCCGCATCGTAGTACTCCGGATTCGGAGGATTGCTCTGGAAATAAATATCCTTGATCAGCAGCCACAACACATCCATCCGAAACCCATCCACGCCCTTATCCAGCCAGAACCGCATCGCCGTATACATCGCCTTCCGCACGTCGGGATTACGCCAATTCAAATCTGGCTGCTCCTTCAAAAACGAGTGCAGATAAAACTGCTGAGTGCCCTCATCCCAAGTCCACGCCGGCCCACCAAACTGCGACATCCAGTTATTCGGCAGCCGCGTCTGCGCCAGCTTCCAGTCATCGCCCGCCGGCGCCGCATCATGCCACAGATACCAATCCCTCTTCGCATTCGTCCGCGAAGACCGCGACTCCACAAACCAGGGATGTTGGTCCGAAGTATGATTCGGCACAAAATCCAAAATCACCCGCAACCCCTTCGCATGCGCCGCCGCCAACAGCGCATCAAAATCTTCCATCGTCCCAAACAGCGGATCGACGCCCGTGTAATCGCTCACGTCATACCCAAAGTCCGCCATCGGCGACGGATAAATCGGCGAGATCCACACCGCATCCACACCCAGCCCCTTCAAATAATCCAGCCGCACCGTAATCCCCTTCAGATCCCCAACGCCATCGCCATCCGTATCCTGAAAACTCCGCGGATACACCTGGTAAATCACGCCCGTCTGCCACCACAACGTTGCCTCGAATTCACTATCAGCCATGCTCATAGGATGCCACCACCGCCCACACGTTCCACAATCCAGCGCGTAGCATCCAATCATCCGGGTGCCCCATTCATGCCGATGGCCTTATCATCGGCATGAGTGGGATACGAATTCCCGCGCCGACACTGAGCCCTATGCCCTCGTCTTTAGACTCTCTCCTCCACGAAGCCGAAATCGCTCACGGCCACCTCTGCGCCGGCCAGGTCCTCGGCGTTCGCATGGCCATGCTCGCCCTCGCGCGTCTCGGCATCGACGACCCCCGCCCCCGTCATCTCCCCGACGGCTCCCTCAACCCCGACCGCAAGCGCCTCGTCACTTTCATCGAAATCGACCGCTGTGCAACAGATGCGATTGCGGTCGTCACCGGCTGCCGCCTCGGCAAGCGAGCCCTCAAGCATCGCGACTTCGGCAAGATGGCCGCCACCTTCATCGACCTAAACGAAAAACTCGGCGACCCCAACAACCCCGACCAGCACGACTACAAAGCCCTCCGCATCGTAGCCCTCGAAACCTCCAAGTCCCGCGCCCGCGAACTCTACCCCGACCTCGAAAAGAACGCGCAACAAATGAAAGCCTACCGCGAGCTACCCGACGACGAGCTCTTCTCCACCGAATGGGTTCGCGTCCCCCTCCCTCCCAGCGAATTCCCCGGCTACAAAGGCGAGCGTGTAGCCTGCGCCCGCTGCGGCGAAGGCGTCAACTTCGATCGCTTCGTCGAACAAAATGGCGAACGCCTCTGCCTAGCCTGCGCCAACCCCACCACCCTCTACTACAAACCCCTCTAGCCTGACCGCGACCGGCAGTTGCCGCTGCATTTGCCGCTGCTGTTGCTGTTGCGGTTGCAGTTGTCGTTGCTTGTTTTTCGCCGTCATCCTGAGCGAAGCGCGTAGTCGAAGGACCCCTGTATTGGTTCTTGCTCTTGCTCTTGCTCTTGCTCTTGCTCTTGCTCTTGCTCTTGCCTTTGCTTTTGCCTTTGCCTTTGCTTTTGCCTTTGCCTTTGCTCTTCTAGCTGTCATTCCGAGCGCAGCGAGGAACCCGCTTTCTCCCGTTCTTGCCTTCCCCACAAACAGCAAGGCCGCCCCGTTTAGGGCGGCCCTGCGAACCTCGTGCGTTAGATGTTACCGGCGGCCACGACCCCATCCGCCACGGTCATGATCGAACCGACGGTCACGATCCCATCCGCCACGCCCATAGAACCCAACGCCAACCGTAGGCCCATACACCGGTCCCGCATAGTAAGGCGCGCCATACGCAACCACCGGCGGTGCTACGACCACCCTCGGTCCACCATAAAAAACCCGTGGCCCGCGGAAACCAACCACAACCCGTTGCGCCTGTGCAGCAGGAGCCGCGGCCACCAGCAAACCACCAGCCAGCGTCGCCGCTGCCAGCACCTTGACTGCGTTGAACTTCATACCTCTTACCTTCGCTGTGATGTTTGCAAGTTTCATGTCGTTCCTCCTGCACTGCCCTGAGATCCGCTGTGCAATTAGATAAACGCAATCCCACCCACCGTGTTGCGCGCAACTTCTTCACAACTCCGTGTTCAACGCCCTGTGCCGCAACCACTGCTATTTCTTGGCTGTTTGGGCATTGTTCTCCGCGCCACCACGCGAAGCCTCTCGCCGTCCGCGTAGGACCTGCAGCATCCCACCCGCCTGCGCCGGCGTCACGCACGTAAAGCTCGCCGCACTCTTTGCGTTCCCCACCCCGTCATACTTCGGCCAAGCCGGCCACTCGCACAGCGGCCGTGTCCTCCCACTGTTGTTATCCGTCACCACCAAATTCACCGGCGCAATCCCGCCATCCACCCAAGCGTCCAGGGTCCCCACCGTATCGAACCCCCCATCGAACCGCCCGTCCCCATGTCCCATCCCCGGCACCAGGTAAAGCCGCGCAAAGCTCTTCGTCTCGTCAATCCCCATCCGCGCCTCCACCCTCTCAAAATAATCCACCGTAGAGTTCGTAGGAATCACCGGATCCGAAGTCCCATGCACCAAAATCAGCTTCCCTCCCCGTGCCACAAACGGTTCCAGCGCCACGCTCGTGCTGTCGATCTCCCGCGCCGCCTTCAGCAGCTCATCATGCCACGGCCCACCGCTATTGATATCGAATGTCCGCGAATTAAAATGATGCCCCACCGACAGAAAATTCCGCGTCACATCATCGCCAATCACATACCCAAAACTATTCAGCACCACCACAGGATTCTTCAGAGGAAACGGCAGCAGCCCCACCGAACCACTCAAACTCGCCCCCGCCAGGACGTTATATCCCGGCACACTGTCCACTCCATTCGACAGCGGCATCTCCGTTCGCTCTTCCGTCGCAAACGTCTCCAGCGTATGCAGCTGCGCATCCGACAAGCACCCATGATGCGGTCGCCCATCCTCACACCTAAAACTCTCCGCCGGCACATCGCATCCTGCCGGGTCAGAGATAATCCCATCCCTCAATCCATCCTTCGCATCGCACCGCTCTTCCACCTTGTGCGCAATCATCCGTGTCTTCGAGTAGCTCAAGAATCCACCCGGCGCATACAGCGCCTGCGCCGTCCGCACAAACTGCAGATCCAGCTCAGCCTGGTCCCACGCCGCATACGCCGCCATCACCCCGTCATAGTCCCCGGGATACCGTTGCACCATCCATAGCGCCTCGCGCCCCCCCGTCGACCCGCCAATGAAATACATCCTCCGCGGCGCCTGCCCATACCGCGCCTTCATCAAAACTATTGCAACATCGTGCAGCTTCTTCACAGCTTCGCCGGCAAAGTTTTTCTGCATCTCCGCATTGCGCGCGAACTTCGCATTCAACGCATTGATCGCATCCGGCAGCGGAAAGTAGCTGTGGTGATGTCCACCATCCGACCCCAACGTCGCATACCCCCGCATCAACGGCGTCGCCTCCTTCTTCAGCCCCACCGCCGTCCGTCCCAACCCATCCGACTTCCCAATGTATCCATCGAACGTACCACCCCCATACTGCAGCGCCTTACCGTTCCACACCTCCGGCAGGTTCAACTCAAAATGAATATCATCGGCCTGCGGATCCACCGGATAGATCTTCCCCATCACCCGGCAATACGCCACCCCGCCCTCATGCCGCTCTCTAGCCGAGCTCACCGCCGCACCCGTAGTCGGCAGCCCAATCAAGCTCGCCGGCAGCACCATCCCCTTGAGCCCCGCACACCCCACACTCTCCCCCCGAGCCACGCACGCCGACGCCGCAACCACGATCATCAGCATGCAGCATCGAATCGGGAATCCCTTCCGCAAATTAAATCTCCTGCGTTAACCCATTAGACTACGCCTCTCTCCAACGATTCGCCGCCCCCGTCAGATCGCCCACCGCCCCTCCTCAGCAACACCGCTGCCTTTGCCCTTGCCTTTCTTTCTGTCATTCCCTCAGGGAATCTGCTTCTTCCGCTACGCCTAATCCTTGCCCCACGCATACCGCACACCACCCAGCACCAGCCGCGGAGCCGCCAGCGTCAACACCGGCGTCAGCCCCGCATCAATCGTTCGATTCAACAAATTCTGCGCCCCCGCATACACACTGAACCCCCTCCCCAACCCCCTCTCCGCCGAAACATCCACCCGCGCATAAGGCCGCAGCACATACTGATTCGCCGCATCATCAAACGCCTTCCCCTCATAGCTCGCGAAGCCATGCAGCGTCGCAACCTTCGGCCACACATAATTCACCACACCCGTGACCGACTGCCGCGGCACCTCCGGAATCCAATTCCCCGTAAGATTCGCCTGCGCCGGGCTGCTCGAATTAAACGCCGTCACAGTAGCCACCGCCAGCTGATACCCAAAGCTCGCATCCAGCCCGCGCCACGTCGCCGTCTGCCCCTCCACCATCGCGCCCCGACTCCGAATCTGCCCCAAATTCTGCCTCTGCAATAACTCCGTCGTCGGCGTCTGGCTAAGCTCCACCGCCGATATCGGCCGATTCACCTCCGTCCAGAAATAAGTCGCTCTTATCCGCCCGAACCTCCCTACCTCTTCGCCCCCAAATTCAAACCCGGTAGCCCGCTCCGCCAGCAGCGCGTCATTCGCCAAAGTCGTCTGCTGCCCCACCTGCCCCGTCCGATACAGCTCATTCATCGTCGGCCCGCGAAACGCCCGAAACCCCGTCCCCGTCAACAGAAATCCATGGCCCAGTTGTTTGACCACACCCAGCCGCGGGCTCACCATCAGCTCATCGAGCTCCGGCAACGCCGTCACCGCTGCACCGGTCGACACCACCCGCCGCGCATCAAACGTCCGAAACGAATCCACCCGCACCGACCCCGACAACGACCACACCTTCGGCAGCCAGATCGCATCCGCATACCCGCCCGTCTCCCTCTGCCGCGCACTCGTGCTCGTCGTCGACGCAACCTCCCCACCCACCACCGCCGACTCATCATCCGTCGCCCGCACATCCCGAACATCCACCCCCAACGCTGCCGTCACCGCCCGCCCCAGCTCTTTCGAACCCTGCACCACCAACCCCAGCTCATCCACTGGCACATGCTGCAACTTCGTCAGCACCTCCGAATCCCGATCCGCCGCAATCGCCGAAAAGCTCTGCCGATAAGCCTCTCGCGACCCATACGCCCGCACCATCCCATGCCCCCAATCACCATCCGCATCCACCCCGCCCACATACCGCCATAGCCGAGTCCCATTGGTCTGCAGCGGCGTCCCATTCCCCCGCGCCTCATTCAAAACATTTCCCAACAAAAATCCCCGCACGCTCTTCGTCTCACGCGTACTCAACACCAACCGCCCACTCTCCGCCGTCACATTCGCAGGCACATCCACCGTCCCTCTAAACTCCGGCGCGGCCGGAATATACCCATCCGTCCTCAGCCCCGAATAAGCCCCCAACATCGCCATCCGCCGCATCGCCCCCACCACCAACGCATTCTCATACGCCGTATTCTCCGTAGCCCCACCCACATCCGCCTTCACGGCAAACTCACGCTGCACCGGCATCACCGGCACCACATCCACCACACCCCCAATCGCACTCGACCCATACAAATCCGCCGCCCCACCCCGCAACAACCTCACGTCCTCGATCCCCAGCGACGGAATCTCATCCCAATGCACCCATCCTCCAAACGCATCGTTCAGCGGCACCTGCCCACTCACCACCAGCGTTCGGCTAGCCGCCGTACTCCCCAACCCCCGCAGGCTCACGCCCTCCGTAGTAGGATTCGCCGTCCACGAACTCGTCCTCCGAAACAACTGAAACCCCGCCACCTCATGCAGCCGATCATCCAGCGTCAATCCCGGCTGCGCCTGCATCTGCTGCCCCGAAACCACCGCCACACTGGTAGCCAAATCGCTAACCCCCACCAGCCCCCGATCCGCACTCACCGTAACCGAATCCGAAGCCCGCACCTGCGGCGAACCCGTAGTCTGCACCGGCGGCGCCTGCGCCCACACCCCCGGCAGGCACCCCACCACGCAGACTCCCAGTGCCAACGATCGCAGCCCACTCCTCATCGTTTCAGCCTCTCACACCCACACAACCATTCCCACCCACCGTCTCCTTCCGCGAGCCTCCCCCTTCTCGAATTCTGACCCTTCGCGAACTTCGACCCTTTGCAAAACTTTGCTCACTTCGCGACCTTTGCGTCAAAGCCTTTACCGTTGCTCGCCACGGATTTGCGAGCAGCCCCACGCCTTGATTAACACTCTGTTCACCCAGGAGCATCATCAGCAAAAAGAGCAAGTTCCCCGCACCCCCGTCATTCTGAACGAATAAAAATCCCACCACAAAACTTCGTCACTATGAACGAAGAAAAATCCTCCCACGCCACAAAACCTCGTCATTCTGAACGAAGTGAAGAACCCCTGTAGTTGCTGTTGCTCTTGCTCTTGCTCTTACTGTTGCTCTTGCTCTTGCCGTTGCCGTTGCTCTTGTCTACCCAAAAACTGTCATCCTGAGCGAAGCGCGCAGCCGAAGGACCCGCCACCGAGCCAGCAGCTGCAATACCCCTCATGGTTCTCAACCACCATCCGATCCGCCCCGCCCTTGCCCTTGCTTTTCTTTCTGTCA
>Ga0302305_1001869_pt1 | contig 12081 bp, 8 predicted proteins | sample III_Palsa_E2_3_FD_198764 | JGI IMG/M metagenome (GOLD analysis project Ga0302305, IMG submission 198764) | Peat permafrost microbial communities from Stordalen Mire near Abisko, Sweden - III_Palsa_E2_3 | ecosystem: Environmental > Terrestrial > Soil > Palsa > Peat permafrost | place: Sweden... | reverse complement strand
GTAGGCGGGGTTTCATGCTGGTATGAGGATAGACGGGGTTGGTGGGGGAAAGGTTTTGGGGTGGGGGGAAGAGGACAAAGGCAAAAGCGGGAACGCGGAGGGCGCTAAGGAGGAGCGGGAAGGGCGCGGAGTAAGGCGGGGTTGGTTGGAGGTCGGGGGAGTTGTGCGGGTGTCGGGGGAGAGCGGTCGAGCTTCGCTCGATACCCCACCCTGGCGCGAATTCAGGGTTGAGGCTTATGGGGATAGTTGTGGGCGCCGAGGATGGGGCACTCGGATTTGTCGTGGCGTAAACTGGCGCGATGAGATTGTCTTCGTTTGTGACGGGTGGTTTGTTGGTGGTGGCGGGTTGTGCGGCGGGCGCGCAGGGTTTGGCTACGGGGTCGGACGCGGTTGCGAAGAGGCCGATGACGTTTGCGGATTTGCAGGCGATGAAGAGGGTGAGTGATCCGCAGATTTCTCCTAGTGGGAAGTGGGTGCTGTTTTCGGTGACGGACGTGTCGCTGGAGAAGAACTCGAAGGTGAACCATCTTTGGGTGGTGCCGATTGGTGGTGGTGGCGAGCGGGAGTTGACTGCGGGTAAGGGGGAGAGTGAGGGGCGGTTTTCGCCGGATGGGAAGTGGGTGATGTATGCGAGTGCAGAGACGGGGAGCGCGCAGGTGTGGCTTGCGCCTTGGGATGATGCGTCGGGGACGATGGCGGCGGGGCACCAGGTGACGTCGCTTGAGACCGAGACCGATGGAGCGATCTGGACGCCGGACTCGAAGCACTTTTTGTTTGTGTCGGAGGTGTATCCGGAGTGTGAGTCTCATGCGGCGATGGGGGTGACGCGCAATGAGGAGGAAGTGAATTGCAATGCTGCGAAAGACGTGGTGGCGGCGCAGAATCCGGCGAAGGCGTTGCTGTTTACGTCGCTGCTGTACCGGCATTGGGACCACTATCAGGGGGCGAAGCGGTCGCATTTGTTTTATGGGAGCACGGAGCCGGGAGCGGGTGCTCCTGTGGACCTGACGCCGGCTAGTGTGATCGGGGACCATGTGGCGCCGACGTTTTCAATGGGTGGGCCGATGGGGTATGCGATCTCGCCGGATGGTAAGGAGGTGGCGTATGTTGTGAATTTGGATAAGGTGCCGGCGGAGTCGACGAATAATGATATCTATACGCTGCAGGTGGGCGCGGAGCCGGGGACGGCGAAGAAGGTGAGTACCTCGCCGGGGAGTGATGATGGGCCGGCTTACTCGCCGGATGGGAAGTGGTTGGCTTGGCGGTCGCAGGCGCGGGGTGGGTTTGAGTCGGATTTGTTTCAACTATCGCTAATGGATCGTTCGACCGGAATTGCTTCGATAGTCGATTTAAAAGAGAACGACAGCAAGACCTCTTTCGACAATTGGGTGGATGAGTTCGTCTGGGCTCCAGATAGTCACGCCATTGTTTTTGCGAGTCCATACCATGGGACGGAAAGTATCTTTAGCGTCGATATTGATGCTGGCACACGACAAGGACATCCGAATTTCTACCAGCGCACTGTAGCTGGCGAGTATGGGGAACTTCGTTTGGTGGGCCAGGAGGAAAAGATAGTTTCGCCGGGCATGCCAAGTTTCACGCAAACGAAGTTCACGTTAGTTGCTATAAAAGTGTCGATAAGCCATCCGGCCGCAATCGTTTCTTTTCCGATGGGCCTTATCAGCAATCAAATTCTCACATGTGCTGGTTGTGAGGAGCCCGGAATCCATCCGATCGTAATGCCGCAGCATGCTATGGAGAGCACACTAACTCACTTGAACGATCGGCTTCTTGTTCAGCTTGAACTTCCAAACATGGAGTTGTTCTGGTTTACAGGCGCGGCGAATACCAAGGTGCAGGGGTTCATTATTCGGCCGCCGGGGTTTGATGCTGCTAAGAAGTATCCGGTGAAGTTTGTGATGCATGGTGGGCCGCAGACCGCGTTGGGAGATTCGTGGAGCTATCGGTGGAATATGGAGTTGCTGGCGGCTGATGGGTATGTGGTCGTGGCGATCAATCGTCGTGGGTCTACCGGGTATGGGCAGAAGTTTGTCGATGAGGTTTCAGGCGATTGGGGAGGGAAGGCCTATGTCGATCTGATGAAGGGACTCGACTATGCGGAGGCGAAGTACACCTTTATCGATAAGGATCGTGAGTGTGCGCTGGGGGCCAGCTATGGCGGGTTTATGGCGGACTGGGTGTTGACGCATACGGATAGGTTCAAGTGCATCGTGACGCATGATGGGATGTATAACCCGCAGAGTGCGTTTGGGACGACCGAGGAGCTTTGGTTCAATCAGTGGGAGTTTCGTCCGGTTGTGGGTGCGGGAGCAAAAAGCGAGACGCAGATTCCCTTCGGGAATGACAACAAAAAAAGTGGAGTTGTGGGTGAGGTAGAGCAGACGAAACCTGCGTATCCGTGGGACTACTTTGATAAGACCAATGAGCAGGACCCGTTCCGGAAGTGGTCGCCGATGCTGCACATCAAGAGTGCGCGGACGCCTACGCTGGTGATCCATGGGCAGAGGGACTATCGGCTGGATGTGAGTGAAGGGTTGCAGCTGTTTGACTCGCTACAGATGCTGGGTGTGCCGAGCGAGATGCTGTACTTCCAGGATGAAGGGCACTGGGTGTTGAAGCCGAGGGACTCGCAGCTTTGGTATGAGACGGTGAATGACTGGTGCGATAAGTGGACCGGGACGAATAAGTATGTGGGGGTTGGGCCGGCGGTGAATCCGATGGCCGTTGCTGCTCCGAAGAGGTGAAGCAGATTCCCTTCGGGAATGACAGAAAGAAAGGCAACAGCTTTAAACGCAAAGGTCGCTAAGGAAGTACGCGAAGGTCGCGGAGTGAGAGTGTATGGCGTTTCGGGCTAAGACGGCTAAGGCACCCCTGGATGAGGCGGGGTTGCTGGAGTATGCCGTGCGGTCGCTGTCTTCAAAGATGAAGAGCATACGCGATCTGCGGCGGAAGATGGCCGAGCGTGCGGAGCCGGGCGAGGATGGCGAGCGCGCGATGGAGGCGGTGATCGCCAAGCTGAAGGAGTTGGGGTATCTGAGCGATGAGCGGTTTGCGGCGGACTACACGCGGCTTCGTCAGGAGAATGACAAGTTTGGACAGCGGCGCGTGCAGCAGGGGTTGATGCAGAAGGGGATTGCCGCTCCGCTGGTGAGTGAGACGCTGGGCAAAGCGTATGGCGATGTGGATGAGGTTGCGCTGGCGAGGGCTTATGTCGATCGCAAGAGGATGAAGCGGCCGGAGGGGGACCGCGAGAAGAAGCAGAAGGAGACGGCGAAGGCGATGCGTCGGCTGGTGGCGGCGGGGTTTAGTACGAAGACGATCTGGGTGGTGTTGCGGGAGTGGGGTGCGGAGGTGGAGGAAGTGGATATGGAAGAGGAGCAGGGAGTAGGGGATAGGGAGTAGGGAATCGTGAAGGGCGAGAGCAGAAGCAGATTCCCTGCGGGAATGACAGAAAGAAAGGCAAGTGCAGAGGCAGAAGCAGATTCCTCCGCTTCGCTGCGGAATGACAACTCCTTTGGTTCCGTGGTTGAGCCGGAGCGGTTGGTGGCTATTGATTGGTCGGGGCGGGTGGATGTGGCGGGGCAGAGGCGGCATATCTGGGCTGGGGTTTGGACGCGGGGGGCGGGTGGGAAGTCGAGGGTCGAGCTGGAGGCGGGGCGGACTCGGGAAGAGATGGCGGAGTGGTTGGTGGAGCTGGCTGCGGAGGTTCCGCGGATGGTGGTGAGTGTGGATTGCTGCTTTAGCTATCCGGCGTGGTTTTTGCGGGAGCATGGGTGTGCGACGGTGTTTGAGTTCTGGGAGAAGGCTGCGGCTGGGTATGCGGAACGATGGTTGGCGAGGGAGACCGAAGGTGTGGAACGGGATGAGAGGTTTTGGGGAAAGCCTCATAGGAGGCCTGAGGTGTTTTGCGGGGAGGGGTTTCCGTTGATGTTTCGGCTGACGGAGTGGGATAACAAGGTTGCGCAGGGGCTTGAGGGTGGGGATGCGGAACGTGCGGCGAAGATGAAGGGGATCACGCCGAAGTCTCCGTTTCAGATTGGTGGGGCTGGGAGTGTGGGGACGGGGTCGTTGCGGGCGATGCCGTTTTTGCTGCGGATGCGGGAGGCGGGGTTTAAGGTTTGGCCGTTTGAGGATGCGGAGCTGGGTGGGGCAGTGGCGGAGGGAAAGGCAACGGCCTTGAACGCAAAGGTCGCTAAGGGAGCTAAGGTTCGCGAAGGAGAGCGGGTGGTAGCTAAGCCGTTGTTGGTGGAGATGTATACGCGGTTGATGACGGGGGCGGTGGCGAAGAGCAATGAGGGGGCGCGGGCGGCTTATTTGAAGGCTCGGCGGAAGAATGATGCGGTGTGGGCAGAGGTTTCGCGGGGAGTGATGGCGAAGGCGATGGGGTCAGAGGATGCATTTGATGCGTTGGTGAGCACGATGGAGATGGTGCGGTACGCGCAAGAGTTTGCCGGGCTGAAGGCTACGACGGATGAGGTTTTGAAGTTGGAGGGGATTACCTGGCGGCCGGGGGTGATTGGCTAGGCGATCAGGGCAGCGAGTTCTTCAGCGGATCTTTTGAAGGGATTATGCACTGTGAGCGAGCCGTAGGTTCGACCGTCTTGGAGGTCTTCACTGAATAGAGTGCTGCAGCCTGCGCGTGCTGCTGTTGCTATGAGCAGGCTGTCAAAGAACTGAAGCTCGCCGGTTTGGTGCAAGCGCATCGCGTAGGTGAGATCTTCCTGGGTGGAAGAGATTGGAAGCGCGAACATCAAGGTGTCGCGTACGAAGGCGCTGGCTTCTACAGGTGTGAGAAGGCGTTTGCGAGTCGTCGCATGATAAAACTCGTTGAGGGTTTGTAGCGGAAGCGGAGCTCGTTGCAGGAAAAGCGCACGCAAAATACTATCGGCAACTCGCTGCTTTTCCGGTTCGGAACGATCGACCGAATAAATCAGAATGTTTGTGTCTACCGTAAAGTTCTTAGTCGCGGTCATAGAGTGCATCGCGATCTGTGATCTTGAATCCACCTAGATCGTATCCACGATGGAGCGTTTCCATGAGCTGGTCGATGGCCTGGAGACGCTCTTCCTCGGTGGCCCATTGCTGATCAGCATGGACGGTCGCAGGCACGAGTTCGGCAACCGCCCGGCCGCCACGAATGAGCGTAAACCGGTTTCCGGCTTCTGCTTCGGCGACGAGTTCGGCGGTGTGCTCTTCGAGTTCCTTGATGGAGACGCTGCGCATCGAGTCGATCCTCAATTCAATTCTACTCTGTGTGGTGGGTGCGCTGATAAACTTAGAGGCCTATGCGTAACTTGTCAGGGAATCAGATTCGGGAAGAGTTTTTGCGGTTTTTTGAGGGTAAGGGGCATCGCCGGGTGCACTCGGCTTCGCTGGTGCCGGTGAATGATCCTACGCTGCTGTTTACCAATGCGGGGATGAACCAGTTCAAGGATGTTTTTCTGGGCGCGGAGACGCGGGACTACTCGCGGGCGACGAGCTCGCAGAAGTGCGTACGGGCGGGTGGGAAGCATAACGATCTGGAGAACGTCGGGTTTACGCGGCGGCACCATACGTTCTTTGAGATGCTGGGGAACTTCTCGTTTGGCGACTACTTCAAGAAGGATGCGATTGCGTTTGCGTGGGAGCTGCTGACGTCGCCGGAGTGGTTTGGGATTGATAAGAGCAAGCTGTATGTGACGATCTTTGAGGGCGATGCGAGTGTGCCCAGGGACAATGAGGCGGAGCAGTTCTGGATTGACGCGGGTGTGCCGAAGGATCGGATTTTTGAGCTGGGAGCGAAGGATAACTTCTGGGCGATGGGCGATACGGGGCCGTGTGGGCCTTGCTCGGAGATTTATTACGACCTGGGGTTGAAGGCTTCGGAAGTGGAAGGCATTGATGAGCCGTTTCTGCGTGATGAGCAGCGGTATATGGAGATTTGGAATCTCGTGTTTATGCAGTTCGATCGGAGCTCGGATGGTGTGTTGACGCCGCTGCCGAAGCCTTCGATTGATACGGGCATGGGGTTGGAGCGGATCGCGGCTGTGTTGCAGGGCAAGCTGTCGAATTATGAGAGTGATTTGTTTACGCCGTTGTTGGCGGCTGCGGCGAGGTTGACGGGTTTTCAGGCGTCGAGCTCCCAGCTTCCAGCTTCCAGCTCCGAGATAGAGCGGCTGGCGGTTAGCGATGAGAAGGGTGCGGCTTCGCTGAGGATTATTGCGGACCATGCGCGGGCCTCTACGTTTTTGATTTCGGATGGCGTGACGCCGGCCAATGAAGGTCGTGGGTATGTGCTGCGGAAGATTCTGCGGCGTGGGATTCGGCATGGACGGCTGTTGGGGCAAGAGAAGCCGTTTATGCACGAGATGGTGCTGGCGGTAAGAGATGAGATGAGTGCGGCTTATCCGGAGTTGAAAGAGACGGCGGAGCGAGTTGCGAAGGTTGTGTTGGCGGAGGAAGAACAGTTTGCTCGGGTGATTGGAGCAGGTCTGTACAAGTTGGAAGATCAAATCACGACGGCACAAGTAGATGCTGTGCAGCAGTTATTAGAAGAGGGTGCTCATTCTGCTGAGGACACGCAGACCTCAGCGAATCTGCGCACGTCGGCTGAAGAGATTGCATCGCTGATGCGGGTCTTTTGGTCGCGCCGAGAAAGCCGCTCTGGTGCTGCTTTGGAAACGTACATCGAACAAGAGTGTCGGCCCGAGCTGATGAAGTTCCTCACTAAGAGTCTCCAAACCGAAACTTACTCATCTTCATTGGAGGAGATAGCGCGGCGTCTATTCACTCTATGGCCACCAACCTTTCCTGGCTCGCAGGCTTTCCGTCTTTACGAGACCTTTGGTCTGCCACTTGACTTCATGGTTGACGTAGTTAGGGATCTCGGAATTGCGTTCGATAGTGAGGGCTTCGAGCGCGCGATGCAAGAAGAGCAGCAACGGGCTCGGGCTTCCTGGAAGGGTGGGTCGCAGAAGTCGGCGGCGCCGGTTTATCGGGAGCTGGCTAAGACGGAGTTTGAGGGGTATACCTCGCTTCGAGTGGATGGAGCGCGGGTGATTGCGCTGGTGAAGGATGGGGTTGGGGTTCAGAGTCTCAAGGCTGGAGAGACCGGCGAGGTTGTGTTGGATGCGACCAGCTTCTATGCGGACTCCGGTGGGCAGGTTGGTGATGTGGGCTGGTTGTATGCGGCCGATCACAACACGGTGGTTGCCGATGTGAATGGATGTAAGAAGCCGGTGCAGGGTGTGTTTGCGCATCATGTGGTGGCGAAGCAGACGATTGCGGTGGGCGATGCGGTCGATACGCAGGTGAATGGTGAGGTAAGGCGTGCGACGATGCGGAACCATACGGGGACGCATCTGCTGCATGCTGCGTTGCGTGAGGTGTTGGGCAAGCATGTGAAGCAGGCGGGGTCGTTGAATGATCCGCTGCGGTTGCGGTTTGATTTTTCGCACTTTGCCGGTGTGGCCGACGAAGAGCTGCAGGAGATTGAGGACATTGTGAACCGGCAGGTGTTGGCGAACAGCGTTGTACAGACGCTGGTGGATGTGCCGATCGATGTAGCGGTGCATGAGCTGGGAGCGATGGCTCTGTTTGGCGAGAAGTATGGCGAGCGTGTGCGCGTGGTGAAGATTGGAGATTTTTCGACCGAGCTTTGTGGCGGTACTCATATTGGAGCGACCGGCGAGATTGGGTTGATCAAGCTGGTGGGCGAAGGCGCGGTGGCGAGTGGGGTTCGTCGACTGGAAGCTGTGACGGGGACGGGTGCGCTTTCGATGTTCCGGCGCGATGCGGATGTGGCGAAGGTGGCTTCGATGTTTGTGGGTGGTGGGGATGCTTCGGCGGACGGGCTGCGTGCGCGCGTGTCTGCGCAGGATGAGGAGATGAAGAAGCTGAAGCGGGAGTTAGAGACGCTGAAGATGAAGTCGGCTTCTGCAGCTACGGCCGATGCGGCGGGGAATGCTGTTGAAATTAAGGGTGTGAAGGTTTTGGCGCAGCGCGTCGATGCTTTGGATAAATCGCAGATGCGGAACCTGGTGGATGAGCTGCGTGGGAAGCTGGGATCTGGCGTTGTTGTGCTTGGTGCAGCGACAGCGGAGGGTAAGGTGTCGCTGATTGTTGGCGTGACGAAGGACCTTACGGCGAAGTTACAGGCGGGGAAGATTGTTGGGCTGCTGGCTGCGAAGGTTGGTGGCAAGGGTGGCGGACGGCCTGATCTGGCGGAGGCTGGTGGGAGTGATGTTGCAGCGTTGGATGGGGCGTTGGCGGCAGCGGTTGGGGTTGTTGGGGAGTTGCTGGGGTAGGAGCGTTGGAGAAGCAAGGGCAACGGCCTTGACGCAAAGTTCGCAAAGTTTAAGAGCGAAGTTTCGCGAAGGAAGGCAAGAACTTGCTGGGTTTGGGGCATACGTCCCACCCGTGACGATGGAACTGTCATGGGTAGGGCACCCGTGCGGTTGTGGTGGTGTGGAGGTGAGCTGGTTAGGCTTACAGTTTCGAGTTTCGAGTTGCCAGTTTCGAGTTAAGGCAAAAGCAGATTCCCTTCGGGAATGACAGAAAGAAAAGCAAAGGCTCGCTTGGGTTAGGTCATACTTCCCCGCTCATGACGATGGAACTGTCATGAACGGGGCACCCCTTGTCGTGGTGGTGTTGAGGAGAGCGGTCGCGCTAAGCGCGCGATACCCACGTTAGCGATGATGAAGCCATCGCGAACATGGGGCACCCGAATTGTGCGGCTACCGATTACGCGGGGTATTCGAGTGAGTACCTGTGGGGGATTCACACGGCGGAAATGGGGTGGGGAAACCTACACTGAAAGCTGGTATGGGCTGGGTGAATCTTAGGCTGGTTGCGCGTGGTCGCGACGCGATGGTTTTCTGCGCGGTGGCGGGTGCTTGTGTTTGGTGCCATGCGGCGGCGATGCAGGCGAAGACGAATGCATGGCAGGAAGCGCTCGATGCGCGGCAGGCGTTTGAAGCGGAGCCGGCGGGGGAGCACTCGAAGGCGGAGTACTCGGCTGTGATGGATGACTTTCGGGCGATCTATCATGGCAATCCGGGTGGTGCTCATGCGGGCCGGGCTGTGGAGCAGGTGGCGGAGCTGCTGGCGGAGCAGGGTCGCGAGCTGAAGGATCGCAAGAGTCTGCGCGATGCGGCGGGGCAGTATGAGTTTCTGGCGAAGGCGTATCCGGGTGGTTCGCTGGCTTCGTCGGCTTTGGGACATGCGCTGGAGTTGCTGGGGCCGGATGCGGCGAACGATGCTGCGGAGGCTCGCAAGGTTGAGGTGGATCTGCGGACGGATTATCCGCGGAGTGCGGAAGTGAAGGCTTTGGATAGTGGTGCTCTTCCGGGAGGGGTTGAGGTCGCTCGGAAACCCGGGTCCGAGAATCCGGACCCGGGGCACCCGGTTGTTGAGGTGGGTACGCATCGGACGAAGACGATTGTGACGCCGCCAAGTCCTGATGATGCGGATGCTTCGGCTGTTCCGGCTCCTGTGGTGCGGAAGAGTGTGGAGGATGCGGAGCCGGTTACTGTTGTGGCTTCAGATGCGGCGCCGGTGCGGAAGCATATGGCGCAGGTTACAGGGATTCGGCATTGGTCTACGGCTTCGTATACGCGGGTGGCGATCGATCTAGGTGGCGAGGTGGAGTACCAGGCGGCGCGGGTGGAGCATCCGGATCGGATCTTCTTTGATCTGCACAATGCGCGGCTAGCGCAGGAGCTTGTGGGTAAGAGCTTTGCGGTGACCGACGACGGGTTTCTGGTGAGGATTCGGGCGGCACAGTTTTCGAATGATGTGACGCGCGTGGTGTTGGATGTGCACGAGGTTGCGGAGTACTCGGCGTTTCTGTTGCCGAATCCTTACCGGCTGATTATTGATATCCATGGGAAGAAGCAGGGAGCTGTTAACAGCGAGCAGTTAACAGCGAACAGTGAACAGGCGACGGGGGACGGTGGTGGTGGTGGGGACTCTGGGCTTGCTGCGCAAGCTACGCCTGCGCAACCTTTGCCTTCGCTGGGTGCGAAAGGGACTGAGGTTTCGGCGTTGCCTCCTATGCCGGTGACGGATGGGAGTGTGGGGTTTGGGTTGCCGGTGCGGCGGGCTGCCGGGCAGACGAGCGCGACGAAGACGGCGATGGTAGCGCAGCCGCGGGTGGTGATCTCCGCGAAGCCGACGGCGGCGAAACCGGTGCCGAATACGGTGACCACGCGCGCTGGAGATAACGGGCTTGAGGTCGCGGCGGTGAGTCAGCAACAGGGCAAGGTTGAAGCGACGAGTCGCCCTACGAATCAGCCGATTGTGGCGAGGAGTAGGGAACAGGGATCAGGGAATAGGGATCAGGATGCTAGTGAGGATGCCCCGGTGGTTCCTGCGAAGACGCTGCGGGGTAAGGGTCGTGGGGCTGTGACGCAGGCGCATGTGGATGGTGCACCCGTGGATGCGCCGCCGCCGACGGCGGATGGTGAGACGTCGCTGGTGCGGGCGCTGGGGTTGAAGATTGGGCGGATCGTGATCGATGCCGGGCATGGTGGGCATGACTCGGGAACGCTGGGTGTGGGTGGCATCGAAGAGAAGGATGTTGTGCTGGATGTTGCGCTGCGGTTGGGTAAGCTGCTGCACGACCGGCTGGGTGCGGAGATTGTGTATACGCGCGCCGACGATACGTTTATTCCGCTGGAGACAAGGACGGCGATTGCGAATAAAGCGCAGGCGGATTTGTTTATCTCGATCCATGCGAACAGCTCGCAGGATGCGAGTGCGCGTGGGGTTGAGGTGTACTACCTGAACTTTACGAGCGATCCGGATGCGACGAAGGTGGCGAGCCGGGAGAACGCCGTATCGACGCAGAGCGTGCATGAGCTGAGCGACCTGGTGAAGAAGATCGCACTGAAGGACAAGATCGACGAGAGCAAAGAGTTGGCGAGCGATGTGGATGAGTCGCTTTACGCCGGGATTGAGAAGGGCAATGAGGGGTTGAAGAATCGCGGGGTGAAGAAGGCTCCGTTTGTGGTGTTGATTGGAGCGAATATGCCGTCGATTCTGGCGGAGATTAGTTTTGTGACCAATCCGCAGGATGCTGAGGAGTTGGAGCGGCCGGCGTATCGCGAGCGCGTGGCGGAGAGCTTGTACAACGGCGTGGCGAGGTATGCGGGTGGGATCAATGGAGCGAAGCCGGTGCGGACTACGGAACGGGCTGCGAGGTAGGGTAGTGGTTGTTAGTTCTTAGTTGTTAGTGTGGGTGTTGAGCGGTGGTGAGGGATGAGGGTTGTGGCCGAAAGCCCGGGGCTTTCTTGCTTGTGTGAGAGGAATGGCAGGTCCTTCGACTTCGCGTCTTGCATGAAGCCGCAAGCCGCTACGCTCAGGATGACGGATTTGGGTGGGTGTGTGGGGAAAGCGGGTTTTGTCCAGTTTTGAGTTGTGAGTTTTTCGAGTTGTGAGTTTTTGGGGTGAGCTGTTTGAATTTTGGGGAATCGCTCACGTTTGGTGGATGTTGTAGTCTTTGCCTTGTATGAATATTGTGCTGCGACGGGGCTTTTTACTGGGTTCGATGGTGTTGGGAATGGCGACGGGCGCCTTGGGGCAGAGCTCTGTTGCGCTGTCGGAACCGAGTGCGCCGTTGCTTCCGGCGAGTTTTGGGGAGTGGAAGCCAGCGGCTGCTGCTGCGGCGGGTTCGGGGTACTCGCTTTCGAATGTGAGCAAGGATGCGCTGGAGGAGTGCGGGCCGCAGCGGTCGCAGGTAGCCGATTACACGCGCGATGGGCATAGCCTGCATGTGGAGGCGATCCAGTTTGGCGACAGGACGGGTGCGTTCAGCGCGTTTACGCTGGCGTCGCGGCCGGATATGAGCTGGCGGAAGGATTTGGGATCGACCGCTGCGGTTGGGGATGGGGCGGTGTTGTTTACGGTAGGGACTTCGATTGTGCTGGCACAGCCGGCGACTGCGGCGGATATTGCCACGCTGAAGCCGCTGGTGGAGTTGATGCCGAAGGTTGCGGGGAATAAGGGTGTTGCCGCGCTGCTGCCGACGCTGCTTCCGGAGAAGGGGCTAGTGGATGGCAGCGTGCGGTATGCGCTGGGGGC
>Ga0302305_1001850_pt1 | contig 12124 bp, 10 predicted proteins | sample III_Palsa_E2_3_FD_198764 | JGI IMG/M metagenome (GOLD analysis project Ga0302305, IMG submission 198764) | Peat permafrost microbial communities from Stordalen Mire near Abisko, Sweden - III_Palsa_E2_3 | ecosystem: Environmental > Terrestrial > Soil > Palsa > Peat permafrost | place: Sweden... | reverse complement strand
GAGCCTCGCGTCATCGTGCGTTTCTGGATCATCAGCGTCGTGCTGGTGCTCGTCGGTCTCGCTACCTTGAAGGTGCGCTGATGTTCGACTTCGACAACACCCAGGCCAAACGCCGCGAAGGCCCGCGAGGCCGCTTCGACATGCTGCTGCTGATCGGTCTGATCGGGCTGGCCAGCGTGGGCGTGGTGATGGTGACGTCGAGCTCGATCGCGGTCGCGGACAGCCAGCACCTTGGCGAGTTCTATTTTCTCAAGAAGCACCTGCTGTTTCTCGCGGTGGGCATGGTCGCCGCCGGCATGGCGATGCGCACCGAGCTGAAGCTGTTCGAGAAGTACGCGTTTCCGCTGCTGGCCGTCGCTTTCATCCTGCTGCTTGCCGTGTTCGTGCCGCACTTGGGCATGCGCATCAACGGCGCGCGGCGCTGGCTGAATCTGCTGGTCACCAGCTTTCAGCCGGTCGAGGCAGTGAAACTCATTCTGGTCATCTATATCGCCAGCTATCTGGTGCGTCATCGCGAAAGCGTCGAGACGCGCTTCATGGGACTGATCAAGCCCATCGCCGTGGCCGGCATCATCGTGCTGATGCTGCTGGCACAGCCGGATTTCGGTTCGGCCACGCTGGTGATTGCGGTGAGTATCGCGATGGTCTGGCTCGGCGGTGCGCGACCGATCTTTCTTTTTCTGATGGGCCTGCCGCTGATGCCGCTGCTGTACGTCGCGGCGACCGGCGAAAGCTACCGCATGAAGCGGCTGACCACCTTCATGCATCCCTGGGACCATCCGTTCGACGACGGCTTTCAGCTGACCCAGTCGCTTATGGCGATCGGTCGCGGCGAGTGGACCGGCGTTGGCCTGGGTTCGAGCGTGCTCAAGCTTTCCTATTTGCCTGAAGCGCACACCGACTTCATCTTCGCGGTGATCGGCGAGGAACTGGGCATGGCCGGCGTGCTGCTGGTGATGGGCCTGTTCGCGATCGTGGTGGGGCGAGGTCTTTACCTGGGTCTGAAAGGCGTGGAGATCGGCCAGCGCTTTGCCGGTTACGTGGCCTTCGGCATTTCGCTGATGATCGCGATGCAGGCGATCGTGTCGGTGGGCGTGAATCTCGGCGCGCTGCCGACCAAGGGCCTGACCCTGCCGCTGATCAGCTACGGCGGCTCGTCGATGGCGCTGACTTGCGCGATGGCGGGCGTGCTGCTGCGCGCGACGTTCGAAATCAACCGTGCGCTGGATGCGCGCGAAGTGCGCAACCGCATGTCGTTGGCCGTCTCCGCACCGGATGCCAACGCGGCCGTTCCACCGGCCGAGGCGTTGGCCGCATGAGCGCTACCTCGCCCGTGTTGATCATGGCAGGCGGCACCGGCGGACACATTTTCCCGGGACTGGCCGTGGCCGAATGCCTGCGTGCGCAGGGCGTGCCGGTGGTCTGGCTCGGCGCCGTGGGCGGCATGGAAACCAAGGTGGTGCCGGCCAATCAGATCGAGCTGCATACCGTCGCTGTGGGCGGCCTGCGCGGCAAGGGCTGGCGCACGAGGCTGCTCGCGCCGCTCATGGTGCTGCGGGCGCTGTTCGCTTCCCTGGTGACCTTGCAGAAAATCAAGCCGCGCAGCGTGCTGTCGATGGGCGGCTATGTCGCTGGCCCCGGCGGACTGGCGGCGTGGCTGTTGCGCCGGCCGCTGCTGGTGCACGAGCAGAATCGCGTGGCCGGCTTCACCAATCGTCAGCTGGCGGGTCTGGCCAAGCGCGTGCTGGCAGGTTTCGCCGATGCATTGCCGAACGCGGAATGGGTGGGCAATCCCGTGCGTGCCGCCATTGCTTCGCTGCCCGAACCTACGCAGCGGATCGGCACCCGCGCGGGCAAGCCGCGGCTGCTGGTACTCGGCGGCAGCCTGGGCGCGCGCGGGCTGAATCTCGCCGTGCCGCAGGCGCTGGCGCAGCTCACCCTGGCCGAACGACCGGAGGTACTGCATCAGTGCGGCAGCCGCGGCCTCGATGAGGCGCGTGATGCTTATACGAAAGCTGGCGTTGATGCACAGGTCGTTCCTTTTATCGACGATATGGCCGGCAGCTACAGCTGGGCCGATCTGGCCGTGTGCCGTGCCGGTGCGCTGACGCTGGCCGAGTTGACCGCGGCCGGTCTGGGCGCTTTGTTGGTGCCGTATCCGCACGCGGTGGACGACCATCAGACACACAACGCCGAAGCGCTGGTCGCCATCGGCGCGGCGGAATTGATCCAGGAGCGCGACCTCGATGCGCAGCAGCTGGCGCAGCGGCTTTCGACATTGCTACACGATCGCACTCGCCTGACGGCAATGGCGGTGGCGGCACGTACGCTGGCCAAACCCGACGCCGCGCAGGTCATTGCGCGGGCTTGCATGGAGGTCGCCGCATGACGCTGCGCCGCCTGCACGCGCACGAGGATCTGATGAGCACGTTTCGTCGCGTGCACTTCATCGGTATTGGTGGCGTCGGCATGAGCGGCATCGCCGAGGTGCTGCACAATCTCGGCTACGCGGTATCCGGTTCCGATCGCGCCAACTCGCCGACGGCGCAGCGGCTGCAGCAGCTTGGTATCAGCGTGCATGTCGGCCACGCGGCCGAACATATCGGCGACGCCGACGTGGTGGTCACGTCGAGCGCGATCAGTAAAGAAAACCCCGAGCTGGTCGCGGCTCGCGCAGCGCGCGTTCCGGTGATTCCGCGCGCGGAAATGCTGGGCGAGCTGATGCGCTTTCGTCGCGGCATCGCCATCGCGGGCACGCACGGCAAGACCACCACAACCAGCCTCACCGCCAGCGTACTGGCCGAGGCGGGCTACGATCCGACGTTCGTCATCGGCGGACAGCTCAACGCAGCGGGCGCCAACGCGCGCCTGGGCACCGGCCAGTATCTGGTAGCCGAGGCGGACGAGTCCGACGGCTCGTTTCTGCTGCTGTCGCCGGTGATCGCGGCGGTGACCAACGTCGACGCCGACCATCTGGAAAATTACGGCGGCGATTTCGCGCAGGTGAAAAAGGCCTTCGCCGATTTTCTGCACCGGTTGCCGTTCTATGGCCTGGCCGTGTTGTGCGTGGATGACGAGGAAGTGGCCGAGCTGGCCAAAACCACGACGCGCCGCGTGATGACCTACGGCATCGATACGCCGGACGCCGACGTGCGGGCGGTCAACATCAGCCAGCACGGGTTCGAGATGCATTTCGACGTCGTGCTGCCGGGGCGCGATGCCGCCATGCCGATGAAGCTCAATCTGCCGGGTCGCCATAACGTGCTGAATGCGCTGGCCGCGGTAACCATCGGCTGGCAGCTCGGTGTCGAAGCCGACGCGATGGCGCATGCGCTGCAGCACTTCCAGGGCGTGGGTCGACGCTTCCATCCGCGCGGCGAGATCGCGCTGGACCAGGGCAGCGTGCTGCTGGTCGACGACTACGGTCATCACCCGCGCGAGCTGGCCGCGGTGTTCGAGGCCGCTCGCGGCGGTTGGCCGAAGCGCCGCCTTGTGGTGGGCTTTCAGCCGCACCGCTACAGCCGCACGCGCGATCTGCTGGACGACTTCGCCAACGTGCTGGCCGAAGCCGACGTGCTGGTGCTGACCGACGTCTATCCGGCCGGCGAAGCGCCGATCGCGGGTGCCGACGGTCGCGCGCTGGCGCGCGCCGTGCGCGCACGCGGCAAGGTCGATCCGGTGCTGATCGACCATCCGCGCGAATTCAAGGACACGCTGCCCACCCTGCTGCGCGACGGCGATCTGCTGCTGCTGCTGGGCGCGGGCGATATCGGTGCCGCAGCGCTGGAGCTCTCGCAGCTCGGCGAACTGAGGACGCATAAATCATGAGTCAGCCAGCAAGCATGCCTAACAAAATCAAAGATCCCGCTCAGTTCGGCCGCGTCGCCGTGGCGATGGGCGGCAGCTCGGCCGAGCGCGAAGTGTCGCTGGATTCCGGCCGCGGCGTGCTCGCTGCGCTGAAGGCGCGCGGCGTGGATGCGCATGCGATCGACGGCATTCCGGCGCTGCTGGATGCCGTGCGCGCCGGCCACTTTGCCCGTGTGTTCAATATTCTCCACGGCGCGGGCGGTGAGAACGGCGAGCTGCAGGGCGCGCTGCAGTCGCTCGGCGTGCCGTTCACGGGCTCGGGCGTGCTCGGTTCTGCGCTGTCGCTGGACAAGATCCGCGCGAAGCAGGTGTGGCAGGCGATCGGTTTGCCCACGCCGATCTTCAAGGCGCTGCCACGCGGCGCCGACATGCACGCCGCGGCGCGCGAGATCGGCTTTCCGCTAGTGGTAAAGCCGGCCTGGGAAGGTTCCAGCGTGGGCGTGACGCGCGTGTTCGACGCGCAGGATCTGGATGCCGCCGTGGCACTGGCCGCCAAATACCCGGGCGACCTGATGATGGAAACCCTGATCGAGGGCGGCGGCGAATTCACCGTCGGCATTCTCGACCGGCAGGTGCTGGCCAGTATCCGCATCGTGCCCAAGGGCGAGTACTACGACTACAACGCCAAATACATCGCCGACGACACGCAGTACATCTGTCCGGGGCTGGAAGGCGACGCCGAGCAGGAGCTGCGCGCGCTGTCGATTCGCGCGTTCGATGCGCTGGCCTGCAGCGGTTGGGGCCGCGTCGACGTGATGCGCGACGCCGCCGGCCGCAACTGGCTGCTCGAAGTGAACACCGCGCCGGGCATGACTTCACACTCGCTGGTGCCCAAGGCCGCCGCCGAAGCCGGGATCGATTACCAGGAGCTGTGCTGGCGCGTGCTCGAGACGAGCTTCCGGGGAAATGCATGAGGGGTACCGTCCGCCTTATCGCCTGGTGTCTGGCCGTCGCCCTGGTCGCGCTGCCGATCGTCGGCGTGCTGCGCGGCTGGTTCGCTGTCAACCGCTGGCCGGTGACGCAGCTCACCGTGCAGGCCGAGTTCAAACACGTCACGCCGGATCAGCTGCGTGCGGTTGTACTGCCGCATCTGGGCAAGGGCTTTTTTGCACTCGATCTCGATGCGGTACAGAAGGCGGTCGCGGCGCTGCCGTGGGTGGAGTCGGTGCAGGCGCGCAAGCGCTGGCCCGACACCCTGCTGCTGCGCATCTACGAGCGTCAGCCGTTCGCCCGCTGGAACGACAAGCAGCTGATCAGCCGTCAAGGTCTGGTCTTCGACGCACCGGACAGCGACGACACCGGCGCCCTGCCGAAACTCAGTGGTCCCGACGCCCGACTGGCCGAGGTGGTGAGCTTCTACGCCGAAACGCACAAGGCGTTTGCCGGTACGCATCTGGAGATCACCGGCGTGGCGCTGACCGAGCGCGGCAGCTGGAGCGTCACCACCGCAACGGGTGCCCAGATCGTCATCGGCGATCGCGATCAGGCCGGTCGCCGGCTGCGCCGCTTCCTCGACGTCTATCCTCAGATGACGGCCGGTCATACCGACGCCTTCGCCTACGCTGACCTTCGCTACACCAACGGTTTTGCCGTGCGCTGGCCGCAACCACCGATCGCCACCCACGCTGCTGGAGGCCCGACCCGCATATGAGCATCTCCCTATGAAGCCGCGTAATGACAAACAGCTGGTCGTCGGCCTCGATATCGGCACCTCGAAAGTGGTGGCCATCGTCGGCGAGTACGAGCCCGGCGAGCCGATCACCGTCATCGGCATCGGCACCCACGTGTCGCGCGGTATGAAGCGCGGCTCGGTGGTGGACATCGAATCGACGGTGCACTCGATCCAGCGTGCGGTGGAAGAAGCCGAGCTGATGGCCGGCTGCGACATTCGCTCGGTGGTCGCCTCCATTTCCGGCAGCCATCTGGAAACGCGCAACTCGCACGGCAATGCGGCCATCCGCGACCGCGAAGTGACGGCAGGCGATCTGGAGCAGGTCCTGGAAGCGGCCAGCGCGGTGGCGATCCCGGCCGATCGCAAGGTCTTATATAAGGAGTCGCAGGAATATCGCATCGACGGCCAGGACGGCATTCGTTCGCCGGTCGGCATGAGCGGCGTGCGGCTGGAAGCAAACGTGCACCTGGTCACTGGCGCGGCGGCCGCCGTACAGAACATCACCAAGTGCATCCAGCGCTGCGGCCTCTCGGTCGACGAACTGGTGCCTTCGGCGCTCGCCAGCGCCAAAGCCGTGCTGACCGACGACGAGCGCGAGCTGGGCGTCTGTCTGGTCGATATCGGCGCCGGCACGACGGACATCGCGATCTACACGCAGGGCTCGATCCGCTTCACCGCCTCACTGCCTATCGGCGGCGATCAGGTGACCAGCGATATCGCCTACGGCGTACACACGCCGACCGCGCATGCCGAAGAAATTAAGATCAAGTACGCCTGCGCGCAAACCGGTCTGGCGCACGCGGAAGAGACGATTCAGGTACCCAGCGTCGGCGATCGACCGCCGCGTCGTCTGGCCCGGCAGTCGCTCGCGCAGAGCGTGCAGGCGCGCTACGAGGAAATCTTCGAGATGGTGCAGGACCAGCTGCGCCGCTCGGGCTACGAAAGTCTGGTGGCGGCAGGCGTAGTGCTGACCGGTGGCGCTTCCAAAATGGAAGGCGCGCTGGAGCTGGCTGAAGAGATCTTCCACAAGATGGTGCGCATCGGCGTACCGCAGCAGATCACCGGTTTGGGCGAAGTGGTCGCCAGCCCACTGCATTCAACCGGCGTGGGCCTGCTCCTTCACGGCGCGCGCGCTGGCGGCATGCGCGTCGCCGGACCGTCTGGCGGCAGCGTCGGTGGCTTCGTCGACAAGCTGCGCGGCTGGATCACCAAGAATTTTTGAGGTTGAGAAACGCTTTACCGGGTGACGCATGGAGTTGTCACCCAGGGCAGAAGGAACCAGCCCACCACCATGAACCGACAAGGAGTCGCGTTCCCTGGTTACAACGACAACAACTCTTTAGGAGGACGGGAAATGTTTGAACTCATCGATAAGCTCGCACCAAACGCAGTCATCAAAGTCATCGGCGTAGGCGGTGGCGGCGGCAATGCCGTGGCCCACATGCTCAATGCCAACATCGAAGGCGTCGAATTCATTGTCGCCAACACCGACGCGCAGGCCATGACCAGCTGCGGCTCGCGTACCCACCTGCAGCTGGGTGGCAACGTGACCAAGGGTCTCGGCGCCGGTGCCAATCCGGAAGTCGGCCGTCAGGCGGCGCTGGAAGATCGTGAACGTATCGAAGCGATGCTCGAAGGCGCCGACATGGTGTTCATCACCGCCGGCATGGGCGGCGGCACCGGCACCGGCGCGGCGCCGGTGGTGGCCCAGCTGGCCAAGGAAAAGGGCATTCTCACCGTGGCGGTGGTCACCAAGCCGTTTCCGTTCGAAGGCCGTCGGCGCATGCAGGTCGCGTTGAAGGGCATCGAAGACCTTTCGCAGCACGTGGATTCACTGATCACCGTGCCGAACGAGAAGCTGCTCAGCGTGTTGGGCCGTGACGTGACGCTGCTTAACGCGTTCAAGGCTGCCAACGACGTGCTGCAGGGCGCCGTGCAGGGCATTGCCGATCTGATCACGGCCCCGGGCCTGATCAACGTCGACTTTGCCGACGTCCGCACCGTGATGTCCGAAATGGGCCTGGCGATGATGGGCTCGGGTACCGCCCGCGGGGACGATCGTGCGCAGGCAGCCGCCGAAGCGGCGATCAAGAACCCGCTACTGGAGGACGTCAACCTCAATGGCGCCTGCGGCATCCTGGTCAACGTCACGGCCGGCACCAACCTGACCATGCGCGAGTTCGACGAGATCGGCCGCATCATCCACGACTTCGCCAGCGAAGACGCCACTGTGGTGATCGGTACCTCGCTCGATCCGGACATGAAGGACGACGTCCGCGTCACCGTGGTCGCTACCGGCCTGAACCGTGCCGCCGCCTCGCGTCAGCCGATGCGCATGGTCGAAACCCAGCAGGTGCAGATGCGTCCGCGTCCTGTCGTGCTGCGTACCGGTACCGGCAACGAAGTGGTCGACTACGCTCAGCCGGAGACCACCACGGTTAGCCACAGTGCCCGTGCAGATGCCAATGGTGCCCCCGCAAAGAACGCCGAACCAGGCTTTGACTACCTGGATATCCCGGCTTTTCTGCGTCGTCAGGCAGACTGAAGTGAAAAGTTTCGCTAAGGAGGCGTGAAATATTGAACAAACGTCCGTTTAGTCTGTCCATTTAAAATCGCCTTCTCTGCGCTTGCTTGCATGCGTCGAGAATGGCGGCTCGGCAGGATTTTTGGTGCCGACCAAGCTGGCCGGGCGTTCGGACCAACGGTTTGATCGTGTGGGAGCAACGACTATGCGTCCGGAGTGGCGCATGGCCGGCAGGTCAGGCGTAGCCTGAGCTGCTGGTTCGATACCCGTGCCGGATTCCCGTCCCAGGCACGGGTGTTGTGTCTAGCTGCGAGGTTTATCGGGAGCAGGAGGTTGTCTGACCGCCGCCTTCAGTGATGAAGGAAGCATGAAGGCTTAATCAGACTGTACGGTATGGTTTGCTATTGCCGCAGGTTAAAACTGTGTTAGCATCCGCTCCTAATTGGCTGTGCCTACACGGGTACCAACAAAAATGATCAAGCAGCGTACGCTTAAAAATATTATCCGCGCCACGGGCGTCGGCCTGCACACAGGCGACAAGGTCTACATGACCCTGCGGCCCGCAGCGCCGAATACCGGCATCGTTTTTCGCCGCACGGATCTTGAGCCGCCGGTCGATATTCGCGCCCGTCAGGACAACGTCGGCGACACCAGTTGGTCAACCACGCTGGTCAACGGCGAGGCCAAGGTTTCTACGGTTGAGCATCTTCTCTCCGCCATGGCGGGATTAGGCATCGACAATGCTTACGTGGACCTTTCAGCGCCGGAAGTGCCAATCATGGACGGCAGTGCAGGACCGTTCGTGTTTCTGTTGCAGTCAGCCGGCATCGAGGAACAGAACGTCGCCAAGCGCTTCATCCGCATCAAGAAGCCGGTGAAAGTGCAGGAAGGCGACAAATGGGCCAGCATCTCGCCCTTCGAAGGTTTCAAGGTCGGGTTTTCGATCGACTTCAATCACCCCATCATCAGCAAGCGCACCTCGCGCGCTGAAATTGATTTTTCGACGACCTCGTTCGTCAAGGAAGTCAGCCGCGCCCGTACATTCGGCTTCATGCGCGACATCGAGATGATGCGCGAGAAGAATCTCGCGCTCGGTGGTTCGATGGACAACGCCGTGGTGCTCGACGACTACCGCGTGCTCAACGAGGACGGCCTGCGTTACGAAGACGAATTCGTGAAGCACAAGATTCTCGATGCGATCGGTGACCTTTACCTGCTCGGTCATAGCCTGATCGGCGCCTACAGCGCGCACAAGTCCGGTCACGAGCTCAACAACAAACTGCTGCGCACGCTGATGGCCGACGTGACGGCGTGGGAAGAGGTCAGCTATCAGGATGACCCGGCCACCTCGCCGATTTCCTATGCCCATCCTGCTCAGGCGATTTGATCGGGGGCTGGAACTCTCGTACCACCACCGTTTCAACAAAGGCCACGTTCCAGGACGTGGCCTTTTGCTTTTGTGACGTCTGTCCGTGCGCGCCGTTTTCCTTCACTCCTTTTACACATTTGTTGCCAACAGGTGAGGGTCGCGTGCTATAAATCGTCGCTTGGCGCGCGCCGCAGAACCTTCACGCAGGGTCGAACGCAAGCGCGAGGTTACCGGCAAAGGCGGTTCAATCCCGATCTTTTGCTTTGGAATCAGCAGTTTCGGCGAGGGACGCCAATCCAAGGAACAGATCCCGCAGTTCAGGGTCTGAGAGCGAGGCAGCGGTGGCCTGGAGATGGGCGGCCGCGGCGGGAGAAAGCGGTTTTGACCGTTCCTGCTCTACCACGAGCGGCGGTTGGGGAACCACTTTCACGGTGACGGAACTGGCGCTCGTGCCGATGGCGTGAGCGGCGGCAAGAATCTGCGTCTGCATGAGCCGCAGACGCGTTGCCCAAGCCGGTGAAGACGCCAGAAAGACGAGGCGGCTGTTGCGCAGGTCGGCGAAACGAACCTGCTCGCGCAATGGTGACGGCAACGTCTGACGCAGGGCGCGATCCAGCGCTTCGAGCACGCCGGCCCTTTTGGCCAGCGTCGCGAAGGAGCCACAGTCGACGATGGACTTCGGTCCATTGCCGCTGCGGCGAGCAATAGCTGGTGAGACGTGCTGCATGGTGCCGGCATTCGATTTTGGAAACATATGCAAATCATACTCGTCTCACGTTCTCGTAAATTGCCCAAAACCCTTGATCTGGCCGACCGCCGTTTGCGCTGGAAGCTGCTTTCATTGCTGGCGCTGAGCGTCGTGGGTTGTATCGGTGCGGGAGTGGCGCTTGCGCTGACCGTGGCCAGTCCCCGGGATCGGGCGCTGTCGCAGATCCGCGAGCTGCAGCAGCAGGTGAAGCAGCAGAACTCGCAGCTCAGCGGCTTGCGTGGGGACTCCCAGCGTGACCTCGATGCGCTGGCGGTGAAGCTCGGCCAGCTGCAGGCGCAGTCGACGCGGCTGAACGCACTGGGCGTGCGTCTGACCGAGGTCGGCAAGCTGGACGCGACCGAATTCAATTTCGACCAGCCGCCGGCAGTCGGCGGCGTGGAGGATGTCAGCGGCAGCGCCTACGCCTTACCGCAGACGCTGGACAGCAGCATCAGCCAGCTGGCCAGTCAGTTCGATACGCAGCAGGCGCAGCTGTCCGCACTGCAAAGCCTCTTGTTGGACGCCAAGATCGAATCGAATCTGAAACCTACCGGCATGCCGGTCGAAGGCTACATATCTTCTTACTTCGGCGTGCGGCCTGATCCGTTCGACGGTCGTTCGGCCCGGCATACGGGCATCGATATTTCGACGCCCTACGGAACGCCGGTGCACGCGGTGGCCGAGGGCATGGTCACCTATGCCGGCGTACGCAACGGCTATGGCAACGTCATCGAGATCGATCACGGCAACGGCTACATGACCCGTTATGCGCACAACAGCGCGCTGGATGTGCACGCTGGTGAACATGTTCAGGTTGGCACGGTGGTGGCGCAGGCCGGGTCCACCGGTCGATCAACCGGCTCGCACGTGCATTTCGAGGTCTGGTACGACGGCCACGTCGTCAATCCGCTGGCGTTTGCACGCAACCACCGTTGAGCCGGAGCGGCCAGACGCCGACGGTACCCTTGAATCCAGTCAAGTTAGCCGCCATCCGGTGTGACTGACCGGACGCAGGCGATGGCTGCCGGCATCCGCGGCGCCCACTCGCCCTGCAAACCGCGGCCATCCGCTCGAAGGACAGATTGGTATCAGGTCCCGGGGAGATGGCGTGCGGCATGTCGGTCCTGGGCATGTAGTAATATGCCCGACTGGCTTGCGTCCGTTGCAGGCAACTTGTTTCCCAATCCGGAAGATCGATGTTCAACCGTGCCCTGACGAGTCTTTTCGGTAGCCGCAACGATCGCGTGCTGCGCCAGCTCTCCCGCAGCGTTTCCCGCATCAACGCACTGGAATCGGAGTTCGAAAAGTTCAGCGACGACGCCCTGCGTGCCAAGACAGCGGAATTCAAGCAGCGTGTTGCCGGCGGCGAGACGCTGGACAAACTGCTGCCTGAAGCATTTGCGGTCGTCCGCGAGGCTGCCAAGCGCACGCTGGGCATGCGCCACTACGACGTGCAGATGATCGGCGGCATGGTGCTGCATTCGGGCAAGATTGCCGAAATGCGCACGGGTGAAGGCAAGACGCTCGTCGGTACGCTGCCGGTCTATCTCAATGCGCTCGCCGGCAAAGGCGTGCATGTGGTGACCGTCAACGATTATCTGGCGCGCCGCGACTCGGCCCAGATGGGCAAGCTGTACACGTTTCTCGGCCTGAACGTCGGCGTGGTGTACCCAGGCATGGATCACGCGGACAAGCACGCTGCCTATGCGGCCGACATCACCTACGGCACCAACAACGAGTTCGGCTTCGACTACCTTCGCGACAACATGGCGCTGAGCAAGGAACAGCGCTACCAGCGGGGCCTGCACTACGCGATTGTCGACGAGGTCGACTCGATCCTTATCGACGAGGCGCGCACGCCGCTGATCATCTCCGGCCCGGCCGAGGACTCGCCGCAGCTCTATCTGGCGGTGAACAAGATCGTGCCGCGCATGATTCGCCAGG
>Ga0302305_1001844_pt1 | contig 12146 bp, 8 predicted proteins | sample III_Palsa_E2_3_FD_198764 | JGI IMG/M metagenome (GOLD analysis project Ga0302305, IMG submission 198764) | Peat permafrost microbial communities from Stordalen Mire near Abisko, Sweden - III_Palsa_E2_3 | ecosystem: Environmental > Terrestrial > Soil > Palsa > Peat permafrost | place: Sweden... | reverse complement strand
AAACCACCCCATCTGCAACAGAACGCAGCAACTTAACATACTCCGCATGCGCCCAAACCAGCGGCTGCGCCGAACCCGCAGAGCGACCAAAATACATGCCCTCAGAGGGCATATCGGCGTAATCCCACACCTGTTCCGGCAACATGCCACCAAAGGAGCTAAATCGCTCCAACGCACTGATAAAGAAAGTGATATCGTTCCCCGCAGCCAACTCATAATGCGCTCGTTCGCCGGTAAGAATCGGCCACGCCCGCCCCTGCCCATACCCGATATAGGGTCCACCATCCTTACGCTGCCCATACCCATCATGGTTATAACGCCGCCAACAAGGGCCATAAGGGGTCTCAATGCGCAAAACCGCATCAACAACCATCAACGTATCGATGATGAGCGGATCATCGTGACGCCGCACCCCATAGCGCACAAGCTCTAAAAAGCCGCCATCGACAACTTCGCGGGCTTCGAAGTCGTACTTCTCGTCCGGCGCACGATTAGCTATGTGAATCATTCCAGGAGGGATATTGTCGTTGTGGAACGGCTCGCCTTCGGCAGGTGGACGAATCCGCATGTAGTGATACGGAATCTCAGGGATGAGGACACCGCGATTGGTGGTGGTCCACTCATCCAGGTGCGCCTCGATCCAGTCGGCGTAGTCTTCGAGGAACGTACCCATCTCCGTGGATCCGTGAGACCGGATGATATCTGCCGCGCAGACAAGCGCCGAGATTACGGCTGCAAGCGTTGATGGCGAGTAGCCCGCGTTTTCTTCCCAGCGCTCCTGTTGCGTAACGGGAGCGTAGCGGGTGAGAAATGCGGCGGCGTTGGCGACGAACGGAAAGACATCGAATCCGCCGAGGCCGTCGAGCTTCCAGAGACGCCACGCAAGAATGATCGGGAAAGCGACTTCGTCCAGTTGAATGCCGGACCAATAGGGTGTTCCGTCGATCCAGAAATTTTGCGCGAAGCCGCCGTCGGGGTGCTGGGTGCAGGCGAGATAGACGAGCGCACGACGGGCGGTATCGGTACGTCCGCAGGCGAGCAGCGCGCTGGCCGAGTGGCACATGTCGCGAGTCCAGACGAGGTGGTAACCGCCGAGGTCGTCGTCGGACTTCGACGCGCCCCAGGGGATGGAGGCAGAAGCGATAAATGCGCCGGAGTACGTCTTATCCTCATGCGCGAGGATGACGTTGTGCGATACGCGCATGAGCTTGCCGCCATCGGTGGAGGCGGCAGCGAGGCGCTGTGGGCTTTCGGCGCGGTGCCACTGCTCGATGAAGCGTTTGCGGTGCAGTTCGTAGGGTGTGGAGAGCGTCTGCATCATGCCGGCAAGCGCGGCATGGTGGCCATCGCCGAGCGCAATGGCGATGGTGAACTCGCGGGTTTTGGAGATGTCGATCTCGCCCATCAACGCGAGATTTCCGTCAAGCGCCTGACCGAAGTTCCAGGTCATGCGCATGTGCGCGGAGATGTCCTGGAAGCCGTCCGAAGTGCCGACGTAGCCGCAACTGGAGCGGGTAAATCCGCAATCGGCGCCGAAGGCCAGTGAGACGTTGTTCTTCCAGGCGAGGATGCAGCGCTGGCCGGCAACGTCGATGGAGCGGGCTGAGTTCCCTGCGCCGCCGCCATCGAGGTGAGGGGCGAGCAGGGCGTAACACTTGAGGCGAGAGAGGATGGCTTCCTCGCCTTCAATCTTGACGTTCATCAGTACGACGGGATGGTGGGGGTCGGTGATGAACTCCTTGGTGACGGTGTAGCGCCCGCCGAGGTCGTTGGCAACGACGCGGACGGCGAGGGCGTCGTCGTCGATGTAGTGGAAGTCGTACTCGAAGTCGCGCTTTTCTTCGTGGAAGAAGGTCTCTTCGTCGGTAAAGAGCAACTCCATGTCGCGGGTCTGGGGCCGGTCGATGGTGGGGTAATAGATTTCGTTGAGCGTGCCGTGCGAGGCGGTGAACCAGATGCGGCTGGAGGCGGCGTAGGCGGTGGCAACAGTGTCTTTCTTGCTGGAGGTCCAACGGGGTTCGAGACCGGGGCCACCGAAGGCCGGGCCGTCGTCGTCCAGCCAGTGGTATGTTTCGTCCAAAACACTCATGTTGGTTATTCGACCACAAGTGCCGCCGGAATGCTGTCTCCGTTGACCGGGCGGGTGTAAGCTCAACGATGTAGCGCCGCGCCTGAGCCGCTTTGGCCGGTGTGTGCATCCAACTGAATGCGCGGAGCGGAGCTTCGCAAACCCCCTGAACGAAAAGGAGTATCCCGTGGCCTTTGAACTGCCTCCCCTTCCCTATGACTATGCCGCTCTCGAGCCGACTATCGACGAAGCTACGATGAAGCTGCACCATGACAAGCATCACCAGACATACGTGACTAACCTGAACGGTGCGGTCGAAAAGCACCCCGACCTGGGCAAGAAGACGCCCGAAGAGTTGGTCGCAGACCTAGCCAGCGTGCCGGAAGACGTGCGTCCGGTTGTCCGCAACAATGGCGGCGGGCATGTGAATCACACGATGTTCTGGGAGATCATGAAGCCGGGCGGCGGCGGTGAGCCCATCGGAGAGATCGCCGACCAGATCACAACCGACTTTGGTTCGTTTGAAGACTTCAAGAAGAAGTTCAATGAAGCTACCGCCAAGCAGTTCGGCTCCGGCTGGGGCTTTGTGGTGTTCAAGGGCGGCAAGCTGGAGATTGTGACCAAGCCGAACCAAGACTCGCCACTGTCGGATGGTTTGTATCCCATCCTCGGCAACGATGTCTGGGAGCATGCTTACTATCTGAAGTACAACAACCGTCGTCCGGATTATCTCGCTGCCTGGTGGAGCGTGGTGAACTGGGAAGAGATCAACAAGCGGTTTGCGACGGCGAAGAAGTAAAGTTCAAACATTTTGAGTAAGAGGCTGCCTGTGGGCGGCCTCTTGCCGTCTTTTGTGCGAATAGCATCCAATCGGGCTAAAAATGTGTGTTGTCGAGAGTTGTTCCGGAATCTTCCGGATAGCGCGTTGCGTCTCATAATTGAAGTCGCAAGACCCATCCTTCAGAGGCCCGTATGTGGATTGTCCGGCTGGCGCTACGGCGCCCCTATACCTTCGTTGTCGTGTCGATGCTGATTGCGCTGCTTGGCATTGGCTCTGCGATTGAGACGCCCAAGGACATCTTCCCCTACATTAATATTCCCGTAATCACGATCGTGTGGACGTACACGGGATTGACGCCGACTGAGATGGAAGGCCGCGTGGTTACCGTATGTGAACGTGCGCTCACCACGACCGTGAACGACATGGAGCACACCGAGAGTGAGAGCTATCAGGGTGTCGCAATCATCAAGGTCTACTTCCAACCGAAGGTGAATGTGGACCTCGCACTGGCGCAGGTGACTTCCATTACCCAGACGATTCTGCGGGTGCTGCCACCGGGGGCATATCCTCCGTTCGTGATCAAATACGACGCGTCGTCGGTGCCGATTGTGCAACTTGCACTGAGCGGTCAGGGATTGAGCGAGGCCGATCTTTACGATGATGGGTTGCAGTTTGTGCGACCGCGGCTGGCCAATGTGAAGGGTGCGAGCGTTCCGCTACCTTTCGGCGGCAAGGTGAAACAGGTGATGGTGGATACCGACCCGAACCTGCTTTTTGCCCGCCACCTTTCAGCACAGGATGTATCGCTGGCCGTGAACCAGCAGAATTTGATCCTTCCTGCTGGAACGGCCCGGCTGGGCGACAAGGAGTTTGTCGTGCGGACGAACTCGAGCCCGGCGGACGTTGCCGCGCTGAATGATTTGCCGATCCGGGCTTCCAATGGCGCTGTGGTCTATGTGAAGGATGTGGCTCAGGTACACATGGGCTATGCCGAGCAGACCAACATCGTACGGCAAGACGGCAAGCGTTCTGCGCTGTTGACGGTGCTGAAGAACGGCGATACTTCGACGTTAGATATTGTTTCGCAGACCAAGGAGATGATTCCAAGGCTGACCGCCGGACTTGGCAACCTGAAGATTACGCCGCTCTTCGACCAGTCGATCTTTGTGCGGACTTCGATCAACGAGGTCATCCGTGAAGCGACCATTGCCGCGCTGCTGACCGGGTTGATGATTCTGCTGTTCCTCGGTTCGTGGCGTTCAACCGTGATCGTCTGCATCTCGATTCCGCTCTCGATTGCTACATCGCTCATCATTCTGAGCGCAATGGGCGAGACGATCAACGTGATGACGCTGGGCGGACTGGCACTGGCAGTCGGTATTCTCGTTGACGATGCGACCGTCGAGATTGAAAACACGCATCGCAACATGGCGGAGAAGCGGCCCTTGACGCAAGCCATTCTGCACTCTGCCCAACAGGTTGCGGCGCCTGCGTTTGTTTCTACGCTTTCGATCTGCATCGTGTTTATGCCCGTGGTGCTGCTTACCGGGGCTGCGAAGTATCTGTTTACTCCGCTGGCCGAGGCCGTAGCTTTTGCGATGATGGCTAGCTACTTCCTTTCGCGAACGCTTGTGCCTACGATGATGCACTTCATGCTTGGCAGCGAGATCAAGCTTTACCAAAATCCGGAAGAGAGCGACCGCGAAGAGCGGCGCAACTTCGTGTGGCGCTGGCATGCGAAGTTCGATCGTAAGTTCGAGCGCATGCAGCACCACTACAAGCGGTTGCTGGAGTGGTGCCTGGACAATGCAGCCATTACCATCGGTCTCTTCGTGATGCTGATTGTGATATCGCTGCCAATGCTTTTCTATATAGGCAAAGACTTCTTCCCTTATGTCGATTCGGGGCAGATGAAGCTGCATGTGATGCCGCCACAGGGTATGCGACTGGAAGACTCCGAACAATACTTCGCCGCCATCGAAAAAGAGATTCGGCAGGTTATTCCCCCTGATGAAGTCACGCTGCTACTGGACAACATTGGGCTGCCGAACAGCGGCATTAATCTCGCGTTTGGCAATTCGTCGACGATCTCCAACACCGACGGCGACATTCTGATATCGCTGAAGCCTGGAAAGAAAGAGACTCAGAAGTACTCGCGGTTGTTGCGCGATGATCTTCGTCAAAAATTCCCCGATGCCACGTTCTTCTTTGAGCCAGCGAACATCACGAACCAGATTCTGGACTTCGGTCTGCCTGCGCCGATCGACCTACAGGTGACCGGGCGCGGAAAGAACAACTACGAGCTCGCGACGAAGCTAGCGAAACAAATTGCCGATATTCCGGGAGCGGTGGATGTGCATGTGCACCAGCAAGTGCAGTATCCGACGCTGCAGGTGAACGTGGATCGCAGTAAAGCCAAGCAGATCGGACTGACGCAGCAAGACGTGTCGCAGTCAATGCTGGTTTCGCTTTCGGGCACTGGACAGACGGCGCCGAATCAATGGCTGAATCCGGCTACGGGCGTGAACTATCAGATTGTTACGCAGACGCCGCTATACCGCATCAACTCGCTTCAGGCACTGGCACAGACACCCATTACTACGCCGCAGGGCAACGCAACGCAGTTGCTGGGCAACCTTGCGAGTTTCCGTCGGGACCAGTCGCCGATCATCGTGGATCACTACAACATTCAGCCGGTCTTCGATATCTATGCTGATGTCGATCAGCGAGATCTGGGAGGTGTTTCCAGCGAGATCGAAAAGATCATGGACCAAACCAGGAAGACGCTGCCGCAGACTACGACGCTGGAGCTTCGTGGCGAAGTGAAGACGATGAACGACTCGTTCATACGTTTGGGTATTGGCATCATCTTCGCTATCCTGCTGGTGTATCTGCTGATGGCGGTGAACTTCCAGAGCTGGCTTGATCCGCTAATTATTCTGATGGCAATTCCATGCGCTTTTTGCGGAATTTTGTGGATGCTATTCCTTACGCAGACTACGTTCAACGTGCCGAGCCTGATGGGTGCGATCATGACGATCGGCGTGGCGACGGCGAACTCGATTCTGTTGGTGGTGTTTGCCAATGATGAGCGACTGGCCGGCAAGGAGCGCCGGGAGGCCGCATTGAATGCCGGGCATACGCGGCTGCGTCCGGTGCTGATGACCGCGCTGGCGATGATCATCGGCATGCTGCCGATGGCGCTGGCGTTTGGTGAAGGCGGAGAGCAGAACGCGCCGCTAGGACGCGCGGTGATCGGCGGGCTGCTGTTTGCGACCGTCGGAACATTGTTCCTGGTACCTACGATTTACTCGCTGCTGAAGAAGCATCCGCCGATCGACTACACCCGGGAGATCGAGGAAGAGGCTGGGCCAGAGTTGTACAAGCATGAACCGGGAGAGCAGGTAAATCCGCAACAGCAAGGGAATTCGCAGCAAGGACCTCAGGAGCAACCCGCCTAATGGCCGACGATATTCGCAACCCGAACGATAGAGACGACGAGCGCAGACTGCCTGCCCCTGAAGAGAGTGCGCCCGGACACCAGTTGCCGTGGCCTGAGGAGAGCAATCCTTCTCGGCTTGGCGATGAGTTTGCCAATGCGAACCTGAGCGACAATCGCAAGCTTGCGAACTCGTTCGCCGACCCGAACTCGCTGGATGATGCGCGCATCGGTAAGAGCTTTATCGAAACAAACTCCAGCCACAAGAAGCAGCTGCACGTTCGCCATCATGCGCCGAAGCCGAAGAGCCATAGAGTGCTTTATCTTTCGCTGCTTGGATTTGCTGTGCTGTTTTTGATCGTGGTGCTGGCAGGTTTGCTGCCACGCCACTCCCGCGATAAGGACAACGAGAGACGGGCGAAACAGCAGCGCGAAGCAAAGCCGATCGTCGAAGTAACCAAGGTGCAACAGTCGAACAGCCAGGCTGGCCTGGTCGTTCCCGGAACGACGATTGCGCTGACTGAAGCCTACGTCTACGCGCGCGCGAATGGCTACCTGAAGACGCGGCTGGTGGACATTGGCGACCATGTGAAGAGGAACCAATTGCTTGCCGTTATCGATGCGCCGGACCTTGATGCACAGGTGGACCAGGCGAAGCAGCAGGTGTTGCAGGCGATGCGGCAACTGGATCAGCAGCAGTCTCAATTGGCGCTTGCCGATGTGACGGTGAAGCGTTATCGCGTGCTAGTGACCAAGGGTGTGCTTTCGCGGCAGCAGGGCGATCAGCAGGAGGCCACTTACGCATCTGCCGTGGCGAATGTGGCGGCGGCGAAGCGCAATGTGGAGGCGTATCAGGCGAACCTGCAACATGCGTTGGCGTTGCAGAGCTACGAGTATGTTCGTGCGCCGTTTGCCGGAGTGATTACGCAACGCAATGTTGAAGTTGGAGCGTTGATCTCGGCTGCAGGTGCGACTTCAGGAGCGCAGTCGGGACCGGCGCCGCAGGGGCAGAGCTCGACCAGCGGCGGTACGGCTCAGGCGGGGCAGTCGAATAGTTCGGGCAGCTCTGGGAGTACGAACCAGTCAGCTACATCGGCGCAATCGCCTGGGCAAGGCGGGCCGCTGTTTGCGGTGGCGCAGCTTGAGCGACTGCGGATATTGGTGTCGGTGCCGGAAGGTTATGCGGCTGCGGTTCATGTGGGCAGCCAGGCGCAACTCAACTTCCAGGAGTACTCTGGAGCGCCGTTCTTCGGGGATGTGACGCGGACGGCGAACTCCATTGATGCGAATACACGCACGATGCTGACTGAGATCCAGGTGGACAACGAGGCCAACAAGCTGATTCCGGGCATGTATGTCGTCGCGACGTTTCCGCCGGCGGCTGGAGTGGCTGCACCGCTGCTGGTTTCGGGCGATGCTGTTGCGGTGCGGAATGATACGTCTGTGATTGCGACTGTGGTCAATGGGAAGATCCATCTTGTTCCGGTTGTGCTTGGGCGTGACTTCGGTACGTCGATTGAGATTCTCAACGGGCTTCATGTTGGGGATGAGATTGTGACCAATGTGACCGATGATGTCGTCGAAGGCGCTGCGGTGCAGATGCACGAGGCAAAGAGCAGCCAACAGAAGCCGAGTGCGCCGCCGGCACAGAACACGCCGCCGGGAGGGAGCACGCAGTACGGTGATCAGGGCATTACGGACCGCAACCTGCAAGGACAGCAGGCACAGCAGAACAAGAAGAGCAGCGGCTCGTCGCAGAAGCCGTCCAACGACAGCGCGAGTGGGAGCAAACCTTAATGAGCTTTCGTCGTGCGGGTTCGCAATTCGGCCTGGTGTTCGCGCTGGCGAGCGGTTCGTTATGTGCGCAGACGCCTTCGCCTCCGCTGCCTCCTGACCTGAACCTTCCGGCGTTGAGTCCGGCGCCAACGGAGCGGTCGGTTCCTCCGGGACCGACGGCGTCGACTGGGCCGACGACGAAGGCTAAGGAACCGGAGGTTACGGCACTGGCGGTGTCTGGGCCGCCGCCGAACGCTCCTGCGCCACAGATTACGGCTGCGCAAGACAGTAGGCAGATGCCGCAGCGGGATGATGCTTCAGGGCTTGTGCCGCGGTTTCTCGGGTTCCTTGGGCCTTATCGCCGGCCGACTGTGCCGCAGTTGTTTCCGGGTAGCGAGACTCGGTTGGAGTCGCTGATCCGCGATGGGAAGCTGTATCTCACATTGCAGGATGCGATTGCGCTGGCGCTGGAGAACAACCTCGACGTTGAGACGGAGCGCTACAACCTTGTGCTGGGACATATCGATACGGTGCGAGCGGCTGGAGGCGGCTCGACGCGTGGGATCGACTACAGCATTCAGGAGACTCCGAATGGGGTTGGAGGACCTGGATCGCCGCTGCTGAATGCGCTGACTACGAATACGAATCCGACTACGCCTGCGGTGACCGACCTGACCAGCCTGAACTCTACGACGCAGACGCAACAGTCGCTCTCGGAGCTTTCTACCGGGTTTCAGTATGCTTTGGGACCGAATGTGCCGCTGTTCGATCCCCAGTTGATTGGGGAAGCTGGTTATCTGCGGCGAAGCGATACGCGGAGTTTGACCGGGACGACGACTACGACTGCGCAACCGGTGGACTTTACGGAACTGAACCTTGGTTACATCGAGGGTTTCTCGACGGGTTTGCAGTTGGAGGCGCTGGCGAACAATGCCTCGACGGTGACTTATGGGCAGAAGACGCGGCTTGATCCGTTCTACTCGCCGAGCACTTCGGTGACGCTGACGCAGCCTTTGCTGCGGGGGCGCGGGCGCGAGGTGAGCTTGCGATATCTGCATATTGCGCGGATCGGCCAGAAGGAGTCTCGGCTGCTGTTCGAGCAGCAGGTGCTGGAGACGATCTATGGCGTTTCGCGGCTGTATTATGACCTGGTTTCGCTGGGCGAGAATGTGCTGGTGAAGCAGGAGTCGCTGCGAGCTGCGACGAAGCAGCGCGAGGACTATCAGAACCAGGTTGATCTTGGGACGCTGGCGCCGATCGACCTGATGCAGGCGAAGGCGGTGGAGAGCTCGAGCCGCTTTGACCTGATTCAGGCTCAGGGTTTGTATAAGCAGGAGGAGATTATCCTGCGGAACCAGTTGCTGCGGACGGCTTCGCCGGTGTTTACGGCACAGTTTTCAGAGATCGTTCCAACTGATCGCATCGTTGTTCCAGATCAGCTTGAGACGCTGGATGTGCCGACGCTGGTACAGCAGGCTGAGGCACGGCGGCCGGACCTGGCTCAGGCTGGGTTGCAAGTGCAGGCGGGCAAGATCAGTGTGAATGGCAGCCGCAATGCCGCGCTGGCGCAGTTGAATCTGTATGCAAATGTTGAGACTCGTGGAGCGAGCGAGCAGCCTTATGAGCAGCTTGGTTCGACCGGGACAGGGTTGCCGACGAATCCGCAGAACCTTGCGCTGGGTGGGTTGAATGTTTCTACGATCTATCAGGCCGGCGTGCAGTTGACGCTGCCGTTGCGCAACCGGGTGGCCGAAGCCGACGCGGCTCGGGATACGGTGCAGTTGCGGCAGGTGCAGGCGAGGACCGAGAAGCTGGCTGCGTCGATCCGGCAGGATGTGGAGACTGCGGTGGTTGCGCTGCAGACAGCTGAGGCGGCGTATCAGGCTGCGAGCTCCAGCCGCGAGTACCAGGCGCAGTTGCTGGATGCGGAGCGGGATAAGTTGTCGGTGGGACAATCGACCGATTTGAATGTGCTACAGAACGAGGCTTATCTGGCGCAGGCCAGTTCGACCGAGATTGCCGCGCGGAGTAACTACATGAAGGCTCGGATTGAGCTGGATCATGCGCTGGGCGATCTGCTGGAGAAGAACCACGTGGAGCTGGATGATGCTATCGGCGGTAAACTGCCATAGGGCACCCCCCTCCCCCCTGTGGGGGTGTCTTGGGAGTAAGTACTTTAGAATCTTGGGCTCCGGGACAGGGATGTCTCGTAAGTATGTTCTTCTAAAGAACTTAGTTCCAAGTGTTTCATTTGAAACGGGTTGTGGTGGGTTGGGTTTTGGGTTTTGGTATCTGCGGGAGTGCCCGCCGGCAGCTGGGTTTGTGATCTGTATTAATTGTAGCGGATTGGGTGGGGTAACTACGCCAAGCCTATTTCGTTTGCTATCTGCGATTTAGCGGGTTTGGGGGGTTGACAAGATTTTTGGGCAGAAACGGAAATTGGCGAGCCAGCTTTCGATTTATTGTTACGGATGTAGATCTAGAAAGGCGCTTGGCTATGATGAAGAATCCTCCACATCCTAGCGCGTTGTTGAAAGACAATTTTGGCGAAGACGGCCTGGATATCAGCATCGCTGAGGCGGCGCGAAGGCTTGGCGTATCGCAGGTTGCTTTGTCTCGCGTCGTGAACTGCAGGGCAGCGATCAGCCCTGAGCTGGCTATACGACTGGAGCTTGCCAATCTTAGTACAGCGCGGCTTTGGCTGACGATGCAGGCTGGGTACGACCTAAGCGTTGCACTGAAACGGAAGCAGCCGAAGATTGTTCCGTTTGCGTTGAAAGATGCCCCAGGCGGCTTAGCGAGAGCAGTGATAGCGTAGTGGCTATGAAACTCATTGCTCTTGTTTTGTGCGCCGGACTTTCGGTTGCGGCTTTCGGGCAGCAGCCTGCGCTTGATCCGGCAGCGACACCGGCGCCTCAAGCCGACTCTTCGACCACTACGGACAAGCCGTATCACGTCGGCGGGAACGTGAAACCTCCCAAGCTGATCCACTACGTAAACCCCGAGTTCAGCAAGGAGGCCCGGAAAGCGAAGCTTTCCGGCGATGTAGAGATTCATCTGGTGGTCGATGAAGATGGCAATCCGACGCATGTTCAGGTTGCGAAGAGTTTGGGAATGGGGCTGGATGAAAAGGCTGTGGAAGCGGTTCGGCAGTATAAGTTCAGTCCTGCCACGCTGGACGGTAAGCCAGTGAAGGTTGAAATATATATCGATGTGAAATTTAGTCTTTTTTGAGGAGAACAAGTGGAGTTAGCGGGTGGGCATTGAGGAACTTTTGGGTTCCTGATTTTCGTGCAGTATTGCAGTGATAGCGTAGTGGCTATGAAACTCATTGCTCTTGTTTTGTGCGCCGGACTTTCGGTTGCGGCTTTCGGGCAGCCGCCTGCGCTCGATCCGGCAGTGGCACCACCCTCGCAAGCGGCAGGCGCTCCGCAGACCGACTCTTCGACGGCTTCAGGCAGGCCTTATCACGTCGCTGGGAGTGTGAAACCTCCGAAGTTGATTCACTCCGTAGATCCTGAGTACAGCAAAGAGGCCAGAAAAGCGAAGTTCTCCGGGACTGTGGAGGTTCGTTTGGTGGTCGATGAAGATGGCAATCCGACGCATGTGCAGGTTGTGAAAGGCGTGGGAATGGGGCTGGATGAGGAGGCGGTGAAAGCCGTTAGCCAGTACAAATTTCAGCCTGCAACAAAAGATGGAAAGCCGGTGAAGGTAGAGGTGCATGTGGATGTGAACTTTCAGATACGCCGATGGTGGTAGTGAGCGGACGGGATCAGGGCCAGCGGGTGGATTCGAAGGCGGCACTCCAGGCCGGCTGCCAAGTGTTGTTCGGGGTGTCCAGGGCCGGTGGGGTGTTGTTGGGGGGCGCATTGGGATTGCCGGGCGGGATGTCTACTGTGAGCGGGAAGTCAGGCGTCACCGTGGCATCGGGCAGATAGTTGCCATGTCCATAACTCCAAGCATCCGGAATCTGCCAGTTGGCGTGGATGTTGTTGGGGTTTGGATAGGGAGAGGCCGGGCCTTCCCTGCCCAGAGCTGTGTGGACGTACGGAAGACCGTGGGTGAAGATACCGCTGAGAAAA
>Ga0302305_1001842_pt1 | contig 12147 bp, 8 predicted proteins | sample III_Palsa_E2_3_FD_198764 | JGI IMG/M metagenome (GOLD analysis project Ga0302305, IMG submission 198764) | Peat permafrost microbial communities from Stordalen Mire near Abisko, Sweden - III_Palsa_E2_3 | ecosystem: Environmental > Terrestrial > Soil > Palsa > Peat permafrost | place: Sweden... | reverse complement strand
GCCCACGCGCCGGTGATCGGACCGGTGGTGCGCCTGGCGCAGGAAACCCTGCCCATCAGCGCCGCACAGGTCCAGGACTGGGTCACCCAGACCGCGCACGCCGCGCTGCAGACCGCCGCATCGTTGAGCGGTGACCTGGTACTGGGCGTCGCCGGCACGCTGGTCGAATTCGTGCTGACGCTGTTCATCCTCTTCTTCCTGCTCCTCGACGGCCGGGTCATCATCCGCCATATCGCGCACCTGATTCCGATGCACGGCGAACGGCGCAATACGCTGATCAACAACTTGGTCGCGGTGATGAAGGCCGTGGTCTATGGCACCGCCATGACTGCCCTCATCCAAGGCGTACTGATCGGCATCGGTTTCGCCATCATCGGTCTGCCCTCGCCGGTGGTGTTCGGCGCGCTGGCCGCCGCGGCCGGGTTCATTCCGGCCGTGGGCACGGCCACGGTGCTGGTGCCGGCCATCCTGTATCTCATGGTCGTGGGCCGCTGGGGCGCCGCCGTTTTCCTGATCATCTGGAGCGGCCTGCTGGCCCTGGGCGAGCAGCTGATCCGGCCCATGCTGACCTCGCGCCACGCCGAGGTGTCGGCGCTGGCGGTGTTCATCGGCGCCATTGGAGGCGTCAGCGCCTTCGGGTTCATCGGCTTTGTGGTCGGGCCGGTGATCATCAGCCTGGTGGTGGAGCTGGTCCGGTCGGCAGGCAGCGACAGCGACGTCCCACCTGCCCGGACCTGAGCCGCCTTAGGCGGTATAGAATGCGCGTCCCATGGATTTGTCTCCCATCCTCGATTCGCTGAACGACGCGCAGCGCGAAGCCGTCACCGCGCCCGTGGGACCGGTACTGGTCCTGGCCGGGGCCGGCAGCGGCAAGACGCGCGTCCTCATCCACCGGCTCGCCTGGCTGTGCCAGGTCGAGGGCGTCTCGCCGCACAGCATCCTGGCGGTGACCTTCACCAACAAGGCCGCCGGGGAAATGCGCGGGCGCATCGAGAGCCTGCTGGGCTATTCGGCGCAGGCGCTGTGGATCGGCACCTTTCACGGCATCGCGCACCGGCTGCTGCGCATGCATTGGCGTGAGGCGGGCCTGGTCCAGGGCTTCCAGATCCTGGACTCCGAGGACCAGCTGCGGCTGATCAAGAAGCTCATCAAGGCACAGGGCCTGGACGAGAGCCGCTGGGTGCCGCGTGAAGTGCAGGGGTTCATCAATTCGAACAAGGATGAGGGCCACCGGTCGAAGCATCTCAAGGACGGCAACGACCCGACCCGCAGGCAGCTGCTGCGTCTGTATGCGGACTATGAGGAAGCGTGTGCGCGCGCCGGTGTGGTGGACTTCGCGGAACTGCTGCTGCGCGCATTTGAGTTGTGGCGGGATCAGCCGGCATTGCTGGACCATTACCGCAAGCGCTGCCATCCAGTACGGGTGGATGAAGCTGCTGGCGGGCAGCGTGGTGCAGCCGTTCGCGGTGGGTGATGACGACCAGTCCATCTATCGCTGGCGTGGGGCGCGGGTTGAGAACCTGCATCAGTTCCGCCGCGATTTTCCGCATGCGAAGCTGTTCCGACTGGAACAGAACTATCGCTCCACCGGCACCATCCTGAATGGTGCCAATGCGCTGATCGCGCACAACTCCGGGCGGCTGGGCAAGACGCTGTGGACCGCCGGTGACCGCGGCGATCCGATCCATGTCTACTCGGCGTTCAATGAACGCGACGAAGCCGAATTCGTCCTGCAGCGCATCCGCGACTGGACGCAGCGCGGCGGCCAGCGCAGCCAGGTGGCCATTCTCTACCGCTCGAACGCACAGTCGCGGGTGTTTGAAGAAGTGTTCCTGTCGGCGCGCATTCCCTACAAGGTCTACGGCGGGCTGCGGTTCTTCGAACGCGCCGAGATCAAGGACGCGCTCGCGTACCTGCGTCTGATCTCAAACCGTCTGGATGACGCCTCATTTGAAAGAGTCGTGAACCTGCCGACACGCGGCATCGGTGCGAAGAGCCTGGACATCATCCGCGAGGCAGCCAAGGGCGCCGGGCAGTCGCTGTGGGATGCGGCGGGCGCCTGCATCGGGGAGGCGCTTGGTCCGAAGGCCGCCACCGCCGTGCATGGCTTCATGCAGCTCATCGAGCGGCTGGAGCGGGAAATCCAGGGTCTGGCGCTGCATGAGCAGGTGGACCATGTGATCAATCACAGCGGTCTGATCGAGCATCATCGGCGCGAGAAGGCCGATCGCGGCGAAGCGCGCGTCGAGAACCTCGAGGAACTGGTGAGCGCCGCGCGCGGCTTCATCGGCGAGGGCAGCGAGGATCTGCCGCCGCTGGCGGCCTTTCTCGCGCACGCCGTGCTGGAGTCGGGGGAGGGCCAGGCCGACGCCTGGGAGGACTGCATCCAGATGATGACGCTGCACACCGCGAAAGGGCTCGAGTTCCCGGTGGTGTTTCTGGCCGGCATGGAGGATGGCCTGTTCCCGCACCAGCGCTCGCTCAATGACATCGACGGCCTGGAGGAAGAGCGCCGGCTGGCCTATGTCGGCATGACCCGCGCCATGCAGCAGCTGTACCTCACCTATGCGGAACAACGCCGGCTGCACGGCATGGACACTTACGGCGCCCCGTCACGGTTCATCAAGGAGATCCCCGGGGAGTTGATTGAGGAAGTGCGCGCGCGGGTGCCGGTGTCGCGGCCCGTGATCGGCAGCCGCTTCAGCGACGGCGGCATCGGGCGCGGCGGCGCGCTGCGTGAGCCACTCGGCAACGGTCAGCCCGGCATGGGCCTCGGTGCCCGGGTGCGCCATGGCAAGTTCGGCGAGGGCGTCATTCTCAATCTCGAAGGCAACGGCGCGCACGCGCGCGTGCAGGTGAATTTTGAGCAGCAGGGTACCAAGTGGCTTATGCTCCAGTACGCGAACCTCGTACCTGTTTGACATAAATTCGCCATGAAAATCGTCATCCTGGGGGCGGGGCAGGTCGGCAGAACGGTCGCCTACCAGCTGTCCCGTGAAGAGGCCAACGAGGTCACCGTGGTGGATGTCAACGATGACATCCTGCGTGATCTTCAGGACCGCATCGACATCCGCACGGTCGCCGGCAACGGCGCCTACCCCTCGGTGCTCGAAGCCGCCGGCGCGGCCGAAGCCGACATTCTCATCGCGCTCACCAACAGCGATGAGGTGAACATCCTCGCCTGCGAGGTTGCGGACACCCTGTTCCGCACCCCCACCAAGATCGCCCGCATCAGGTCCGCCGAATATACGGCAAGGCCGGAGCTGTTCAGCGATGACGCGCTGGCGGTGGATTTCTTCATCAGCCCGGAGCGGCTGGTGACCGAGTACATCGAACGCCTGGTCGACTTCCCGGGCACGCTGCAGGTGCTGGACTTCGCGGACGGCAAGGTGCGCCTGGTCGGCGTCCGCGCCCACAAGGACGGCAAGCTCGTGGGCCAGCGCCTGCGCGAGCTGCGTGAACACATCCCGAAGACCGAAGCGCGCGTGGTCGCGATCTACCGCAAGAGCGGCGCCGTGAAGCCCGAGGGCGAGACCATCATCGAGGACGGGGATGAGGTGTTCTTCCTCGCCGGGCGCGACTACATCCGGCGCGTCATGACGGAAATGCGCAAGGACGAAAGCCCGGTGCGCCGCATCGTGATCGCCGGCGGCGGCAACATCGGGCTGCGGCTGGCGCGCGCGCTGGAGAAGACCGGCCAGGTGAAACTGATCGAGCGCGATGCGGCGCGCGCGCGGCGCGTCGCGGAGCTGCTGGAGAACACCATCGTGCTGCATGGTGATGCGGCCGACGAGGAGCTGCTGATCGAGGAGAACATCGACAGCACCGATATCTTCGCGGCCCTGACCAATTCCGAGGAGGCGAACATCCTCTCGGCGATGCTCGCCAAGCGACTCGGAGCGCGCAAGGTCATGGCGCTCATCAACAAGCCCTCCTACGCGGACCTGATTGAAAGCGGCACCATCGATATCGCGATCTCACCGCAGACCATCACCATCGGCTCGCTGCTCGAGCACGTGCGGCGCGGGGATGTGGTGAAGGTGCACTCGTTGCGCCGCGGTTCGGCCGAGGCGCTCGAGGCCATCGTGCACGGCACGGAGGCGACCTCGCGCGTGGTCGGAAGACGCGTGGAGGAACTGAAGCTGCCCGAAGGCGCCTCCATCGGTGCGATCGTGCGCGGCGATGAGGTCATCATGTGCCACCACGACACGGTGGTGCAGGCCGATGACCATGTCATCCTGTTCCTCTCCGACCGGCGCCACGTCGACGCCATCGAGCGGCTGTTCAGCGGACCGTCGCGATGAGGCCTTGAGCCAGGTGCTCGGCGTCATCAATGTCCTGGGGCTGATCCTCACCGCCTTCGGCGCCACCTTTGCGCTGCCCCTGGTGACGGCGCTGCTCACCGGCGATGGCACCGCCGCCACGTTCCTGATGAGTGGCCTTGCGACCGCCGGCTTCGGCTACGGGATCGCTGCGGCCACGAAGCGTCACGCGCGGGAGCTCAAACCCCGCGACGGGTTCCTGCTGGTGACGCTGGGCTGGGCGCTGATGTCAGCGACGGCCACCATCCCGCTGTTGCTGCTGATTCCGCGGCTGACCTTCACGCAGGCCTACTTCGAGACCATGTCGGGCCTGACCACCACCGGCGCGACCATGCTCACGGGCCTTGATCACCTCGCGCCGGCGATCAACCTGTGGCGATGCACCCTGCACTGGTTCGGCGGCCTGGGGATCATCGTGCTGGCGGTCGCCGTGCTGCCGCTGCTGGGCGTCGGCGGCATGCAGCTGTACAAGGCTGAAACGCCCGGACCGATGAAGGATGCCAAGATCACCCCGCGCATCACCGGTACCGCCAAGTCGCTGTGGCTGGTGTACTGCGCCATCACCGCGGTCGGCATCATCGCCCTGAAGCTCGCCGGCATGTCCTGGCTGGACGCAGTCTGCCACTGCTTCTCCGCCGTCGGTCTCGGCGCCTTCTCCACCCATGATGCGAATATCGCGTACTTCAATTCCCCGGCCATCGAGCTGACGCTGTGCGCGTTGATCATCGTCGCCTCGCTGAGCTTCTCGCGGCACTTCCTGGCCCTGCGGCAGCTGTCGCTGGCGCCGTATACCCGCGATCCGGAGGCGCGCGCCGTGCTGCTGGTGCTGACGGTGAGCGTGCTGGGCATTGCCATGCTGCTGGAGTTCCACCACACCTATGCGACGTTCGGCCTGGGACTGCGCCACGCGCTGTTCAACGTCGTATCCATCGCCACGACCTCCGGACTGGTTTCGCAGGACTATTCAAAGTGGCCGGTGTTCGCCCCCTACTGGATGGTGTTCCTGTCCTGCATCGTCTCCAGCACCGGCTCTGCCGGGGGCGGCATCAAGATGTTCCGCACCCTGCTGCTGGCCCGCCAAGCCGGGCGGGAGCTGAAGCTGCTGGTGCACCCGAGCGCCGTGGCCCCGGTGCGGATCGGCGGCCGGCCTGTGCCGGATCGGGTCTGCAACTCCGTGCTGGCGTTCATATTCCTGTATTTCATGACCGCGACGGCGCTGATCTTCGCGCTGCTGCTGTCGGGTATGGACTTTCAAACAGCGATGGGCGCAATCCTGGCCTCATTGAACAATACCGGTGCCGGCTTGGGCAGGGTGGGGCCCGGCCACACTTACCAGTCGCTGACAGACTTCCAGGCCTGGGTCTGCACGCTCGCCATGCTGCTGGGCCGACTGGAGATTTTCAGCGTTCTGGTGCTGTTCACGCAGACCTTCTGGCGCAAGTAGCGATAAGCTGCCGCTTCATGAGTGTTCCCAAGCGCGAAATCCTGGTCGGTTCCGACCGGTTCGAAGTGGTCACGCAGGACGTGCTGCTGCGCGCGCGCCTCAACTGTGCCATCGCCGTTTGCGTGTTTGATACGGTCGATGAGGCGGGTGCGCTGCTGCATCTGCGCTGCGTCGCGCGTCAGGGCAGCAATCCGGAAGTCACGGACACCACCCTGGCGACGGAGCTGTTGCTGCTGGATCGCTGCGTGGAGTCGCTGCGGGCCGCGGCGCCCCTGGCGCGCGCCTTGAAGGCTCGGATCGTGGTCCACATGCCCGCGGACAGCAACGCACGCGCCGCCTGCGACAGCATGCTGACGCTCGTCGGTCACTTCATGCAGGACATCGGCGCGGACCTTGCGCCGGTGGATCTGGGCACGGCCCAGCCGCGCGAGGTGATCTTCAGGCCCTGTATGGGATCCCTGCAGGTACGTTGAGGTCGAGTGCCGGGCCCGTGTGCTGCGATGCAGCAGGCTCATCCTCAGGCCGCGTTGCGGCGGCCGGCCCGGTGCTGGTTGATCTGATCACGCAGCGTGCGCGCGGCGCTGCGTGCCGCCTCGATCCAGGTTGCATCGCTGGCCGCGTACAGGATGGCGCGCGAGGAACTCACCATGAGTCCCGTGCCATCCGCCGTCTGGCCATGGCCCACCACTGCCTGCACGTCGCCGCCCTGGGCGCCCACCCCCGGCACCAGGAATGGCATGTCGCCGGTGAGCGCGCGCACCCGTGCCAGTTCCTGCGGATAGGTGGCGCCGACGACGAGCGCGCAGTTGCCGCGCGAGTTCCAGGACTTCGCCGCCAGCTGTGCGACGACTTCGTACAGCTTGTGCTCCCCGACCTGCAGGTCCCGCGCGCCGGGATTGGAGGTCCGGCACAGGATGATGACGCCGCGATCCGCATACGCAAGGAACGGCTCGAGGGAATCGGTTCCCAGATAGGGATTCACCGTCACTGCGTCAGCGCCGTAGCGCTCGAAGGCCTCGATGGCGTAGCGTTGCGCGGTATTGCCGACATCGCCGCGCTTGCTGTCGAGGATCACCGGGATGCCGGGATGATGCTGGTGGATGTACTCGATGGTGCGCTCGAGCTGATCCTCGGCTTCATATGCCGCGTAGTGCGCGAACTGCGGCTTGTAGGCGCACACCAGGTCCGCGGTCGCATCGATGATGGCGCGGTTGAACTGGAAAATCGGCGAGGCCTGTCCGGCGAGGCTTGCGGGAAAGCGCTCCAGTTCCGGGTCGAGGCCCACACACACCAGCGAGTCGTTGCGCGCCCAGGCGGTCTTGAGCTGTTCCAGGAATTTCATGGCACCGTCTTTGAGGTGTCAGGCCACGCGGGCCGGGTGCTTCTTTAGATACACCAGAAGAATGGAAATTGCAGCCGGCGTAACGCCGGGAATGCGGGCGGCCTGCCCCAGGGTCGCCGGGTGAACTTCGCTCAGGCGCTGGCGCGCCTCGGTGGACAATCCCGGGACCCGCCCGTAGTCCAGGTCCTGCGGCACCGGCGCTGACTCGCTGCGCAACTGGCGCTCGACTTCCTGCTGCTGGCGCTCGATGTAGCCTGCGTACTTGGCCGTGACTTCCAGCTGCAGGGCCACCTGTGGTGGCAGCCGCTCGTCCACCTGGGCCCACTCCGGTGCACCGGTGAGCTCGATCACATCCGCGTAGCTGACTCCGGGTCGCCGCAACAGCTCGAGGGCACTCAGGTCCCGCGACAGCGGCACGCCGGCCAGCACCCGCTCGCTCCAGGCGCACGGCACCTGTTCGGGCTTCACCCGGGCTGCGGACAGGCGCGTGACCTCGGCGCCCGCAAGCGCCGCCCGTTCGTTGAACAGCCGCCAGCGCGCCTCGTCCACCAGGCCCAGTTCCCGGCCGCGCGGCGTGAGGCGCACGTCGGCGTTGTCTTCACGCAGCAGCAGCCGGTGCTCGGCACGGCTGGTGAACATGCGGTAGGGCTCCGGCGCACCGCGCGTGATCAGGTCATCCACCAGAACCCCCAGGTAGGCCGCGGCGCGCGTCGGGACCCACGGTTCCTGGCCGCGAACCGCCTGGACCGCGTTGATCCCGGCCAGCAGGCCCTGGGCGGCAGCCTCCTCATAGCCGGTGGTGCCGTTGATCTGGCCGGCGAAGAACAGGCCGCCGATGGCGCGGGTCTGCAGGGAGGCCGCAAGCTCGCGCGGGTCGAAGAAGTCGTATTCGATCGCGTAGCCCGGCCGGGTGAGGTGCGCCTGCTCGAAGCCGCGGATGCTGCGCACCAGTTCGAACTGCACGTCGAAGGGCAGGCTGGTGGAGATGCCGTTCGGGTAGACCTCGTGGGTCGTGAGGCCCTCGGGTTCGACGAATATCTGGTGGGAGGTCTTGTCCGCAAACCGCACGACCTTGTCCTCGACCGACGGGCAGTACCGCGGGCCCACGCCTTCGATGGTGCCGGTGAACAGCGGTGAGCGGTCGGTGGCCTGCCGGATGATGTCGTGGGTCCGTTCATTCGTTGCCGTAATGAAACAATTGACCTGTTCCGGGTGCTCACTGGCTCGTCCCAGAAACGAAAATACCGGAACGGGGATATCTCCCGGCTGGGGCTGGAGCTGCGAGTAGTCAATGGTCCGCCCGTCGATACGCGGCGGCGTACCGGTCTTGAGCCTCCCGACGCTAAGGTCGAGGGCGCGCAGCCGCTCGGCCAGGCGATTGGACGGCGGATCCCCGGCGCGCCCGCCCGGGTACTGGTCAAGGCCCACATGGATGCGGCCCCCAAGGAAGGTGCCGACCGTCAGCACCACGGCCGGCGCCTCGAACACGATGCCGGACACCGTGACGACGCCGCGGACCTGGCCGCCCTCGATCACGAGATCGGCCGCCTCCTGCTGGAACAGCGAGAGGTGCGGTGTGTTCTCCAGGGTCTGGCGGATGAACTGGCGGTAGCGCTGCCGGTCCGCCTGGGCGCGCGTGGCCCGCACCGCCGGTCCCTTGCTGGCATTGAGGGTGCGGAACTGGATGCCGGCGTGATCGGCGGCGCGCGCCATGATGCCCCCCAGGGCGTCGATTTCGCGCACTAGGTGGCCCTTGCCGATCCCCCCGATCGCGGGGTTGCAGCTCATCTGGCCAAGCGTGTCGATGCTGTGGGTCAGCAGCAGGGTGCGGGCGCCGCGCCGCGCGGCCGCCAGGGCCGCTTCGGTGCCGGCATGGCCCCCGCCGATGACGACCACTTCGTAGGTTTGGGAAAATCGCATGGGGTATTCTAGGTGCGCCCGCAGGTGGACACAAAACAGAGCGAAAATTGAGGCGGATTTTAGCCATCCCCGTCCTGGCTGTCCTCTTGGCCGTACTCGGGGTCCCGGCCACGCCAGCCACTGCCGCGCCACCGCCGGCGGGGCTGAAATTGACCCCGTGCCGTCTCACCCACCCCAGCCAGCTGGTGTCGGTCGATGCGCAGTGCGGGCGGCTCGCCGTCGCCGAGGATCCGGCGGCACCGGGCGGGCGCCAGATCCAGTTGTTCGTCGCCCGCGTCCCGGCGGTGAGTGAACGCGGCCGACCGGATCCGCTGTTCGTGCTGGCGGGCGGCCCGGGACTTGCGGCCACGACGTTCTATACGGGCGTCGCGCCGGTGTTCGACCGCATTCACCGCGACCGGGACATCGTGCTGGTGGACCAGCGCGGCACGGGCGCCTCGAACGCGTTGACCTGCCCGGGCAATCCCGACCCCGATGCGCCGGATTCGCCCGCCGCACTCACGCAGGAAGCGCGGACCTGTCTTGCCGCGCTCGCCACGCATGCGAACGTCGCCGACTACACCACCTCACTCGCCGTCCGCGACCTGGACGCCGTGCGCACCGCGCTGCATTACGCCACCATCAATCTCTACGGCGGCTCATACGGGACGCGCGTCGCGCAGCACTACCTGCGCCGCTATCCCGAGCACACCCGCGCGGTCATTCTGGACGGCGTCGTGCCCCCGCAGATGACGCTCGGTGCCTCCCTTGCACTGGATGCGCAAAGCGCGTTGCAGCGGATTTTCGCGCGCTGTGTCGCCGAGGGTCCCTGCCATGCGCGATTCGGTGATCCCGAGAGTACGTTCAACTCGCTGCTGGCACGACTCAAGACCCAGCCGGTGGCGGTCGCGGTGGCCGATCCGTTCACGGGGACCACCCGCAGGCTGACCTTCGATGCCACGGACCTCGGCGTCGTGGTGCGGCTGTCCAGTTATTCCACGGAACAGGCGGCGCTGCTGCCCCTCGCGCTCGATGAGGCCCAGGCGCACGCCAACTTCGTGCCGGTGGCAGGTCTCATGCTGCAGGTGACGCATTCGCTCGACAACCTGCTCGCCTACGGCATGCACAACAGCGTCGTGTGCGCCGAGGATGTCCCCGGCTACGGTGTCAGCGCGGAGGATCGCGCGCGACTGGCGCAAACCTACATGGGCACTGCCCAGCTCGACGCCCTGGAGTCCATCTGTGCGCTGTGGCCGCGCGGTCCCGTGGATGCGGATTTCCATGAGCCGCTCACGTCGGACAACCCGGTGCTGCTGCTCTCGGGCAGCGATGATCCGGTGACGCCGCCCGGCTATGCGCAGCAGGCGGCCCGCGGCCTGCACAACAGCCTGCAGGTGGTGGTGGCGGGCATGAGCCATGGGCAGATCACGGCACCCTGCGCCGCGCGGCTGCTGAGCCGCTTCATAGAACTGGGCACCACCCGCGGTCTGGATGCGGAACTGGCCTGCATCCATCTGAGCGTCCCGACCGCCTTCCTCACCTCCTTCACCGGGCCCCCGCCATGATCGAGGCCCGGCATCTGCACAAACGCTTCGGCGCGGTGACCGCGGTGCACGACGTCTCGCTGAGCGCCCTCGATGGCCGCATCACGGGCCTGCTCGGTCCCAACGGGGCCGGCAAGTCGACTACCCTGCGCATGCTGTACACAGTGCTGCAGCCGGACGGCGGTGATGCCTTCATCGATGGCATCAGCGCCAACGGCCAATCGCTCGAGGCGCGCCGGCGCATGGGCGTACTGCCGCACGGTGCGGGTGTCTACCCGCATCTCACGGCGCGCGAGAACATCCTGTACTTCGGTGAGCTGCATGGCTTGAGTGGCAGCGACTGCAGTCGCCGCGCCGCGCAGCTGATCGAGTTGCTGGAGATGGCGGACTTCGCCGACCGGCACGCCAAGGGCTTCTCACAAGGGCAGCGCCTGAAGACCGCGCTCGCGCGCGCGCTGGTGCATGATCCAAGGAACATCCTGCTGGATGAGCCCACCAATGGCCTCGACGTGATGGCGGTGCGCACCCTGCGGGCGCTGCTGCTGAAACTGAAGGCCGCGGGTCGCTGCATCCTCTTCTCGAGCCACGTGATGCAGGAGGTTGCCGTACTGTGTGACGACGTGGTCGTCATCGCGGGCGGCAGGGTCGTGGCCGACGGCACGCCCGAGGAACTGCGCGCGCGCGCCGGCACTGCCGATCTGGAGGAGGCCTTCATCCGCTTCCTCGAAGCTGCGGGTCGCCCTTAGTGCGCCCCGTGTTCACGGTGCTGCGCAAGGAGTTGCGCGAGAACCTGCGCGACCGGCGCACGTTCATGTCCGCGCTGCTCATCGGCACCGTACTGATGCCGCTGCTGGTGGGCCTGCTGGTGAACCTCACCGTGCGCCGCGGCCAGAGTCAGGACAATAAGCCCGTGAGCCTCGCCGTCGTGCACGGCGAGCGCGCGCCCGGCCTGCTGGCGCAACTGCGGCAGTACCGCATCGATGTACTCACCGTGGACCTCGACGATGCGGCGGCGCGCGCGGCCGTTCGCCATCAGCGCCCGCGCCTCGTGCTGGCGATTCCCGACAACTATGCCAGCCAGCTGGCCCAGGGACAGCCGGCACCGGTGCTGCTCTACAGCGACTCCTCGGATGTCGCCGATGCCAGTGATGTCGGCCGGGTGCGCGCCGTGCTCGGCCGCGTGTCTTCCGAGACCGCGCGGTTGCGCCTCATGGCCCGGGGCGTGGATCCGACGGTGTTGTCCGCCATTGCCGTACAGGATGTCGATGTCGCCACCCCGACCAGCCGCTCGGTGCTGATCCTGGGCACGCTCACCTACATCATCCTGCTGACCATGCTCATGGGCGGGCTGCACGTCACCCTGGATGCCACCGCGGGTGAGCGCGAGCGCGGTTCGCTCGAGTCGTTGCTGACCGTGCCGGTGCCACGCGAACAGCTGATCTACGGCAAGATTCTCGCGGCGTGCGTGTTCATGGTGCTGTCCCTGACCCTGAACGTGTGCGCCGTGGCGCTGGCGTTGCGGTATGTCGGGCTGGAGAACCTCGGGATGAACGTCAACCTGAATCTGCCGGTCATCCTGAAACTGATCTTAAGCTG
>Ga0302305_1001834_pt1 | contig 12184 bp, 9 predicted proteins | sample III_Palsa_E2_3_FD_198764 | JGI IMG/M metagenome (GOLD analysis project Ga0302305, IMG submission 198764) | Peat permafrost microbial communities from Stordalen Mire near Abisko, Sweden - III_Palsa_E2_3 | ecosystem: Environmental > Terrestrial > Soil > Palsa > Peat permafrost | place: Sweden... | reverse complement strand
CTTGAGCGAGTTTCTGAACTATTGCGATCTGGCCAAATTCGCGCGCTGGTCCCTGGATGCGCAGGAAATGGAGCGCATGCTGGCCAGCGCCAGGCATTTTGTCGAAACCACGGCCGCGTCGAGTCCGGGACGGGCGCTCATCACTCCTGAAGTCATCGATGTTCCGCTTCGCCAATCCTGAATACCTGTGGCTGCTGGCCATCCTGCCGCTGCTGCTGCTGTGGCGTGGCCGTCGCGGACCGGTGCCGGCGATCCAGTACCCGAGCCTGGAGTTGCTGCGGGCGGTGGCGGGCCGCACCCGCAGTCGTCTGGGATCCGTCCTGGCGGGTCTGCCGCTGCTGGCTCTGGCGCTGCTGATTGTCGCCCTGGCCCGGCCGCAGCAGGGGGAGACGAATGCCACGGTCCATGCCAGTGGCGTCGACATCATGGTGCTGCTCGATGTATCCGGATCGATGCAGTCACTGGATTTCAAGCTCGATGGCGTCCCCGCCAGCCGGGTCGATGTGGTCAAATCCGTCGTGCGCAAGTTCATCGAGGCGCGCCCGAATGACCGGATCGGGTTGACGATTTTTGCCGGCCTGCCTTACCTGGTCAGTCCGGTGACGCTGGACCACGGCTGGCTGCTCGGTAACCTCGATCGGGTTCACATCGGTGACATCGAGGATGGCACGGCCATCGGGTCCGCACTGGCCTCCGGTCTCAATCGTCTGCGCCACCAGACGGCTAAGTCGAAACTCATCATTCTGATGACGGATGGCCAGAACAACTCCGGGCAGATCACACCGCTCACCGCGGCCGAGGCCGCCAAGGCGCTCGGCGTGAAGGTCTACACCATCGGCATCGGGGTGCGCGGCGAGGCGCCGATTCCGGTGACGGACGCCTTTGGTCGCAAGCGCATCGTCATGGAAAAGGTCGACGTGGACGAGGACACCCTCAACCGGATCGCGACCGCGACCGGCGCGCGGTTCTATCGGGCCACCGATACGGATTCGCTGAACCGTATCTACGATGAGATCGACAAGCTGGAAAAGACCTCCTTCAGCGTCCACAGCTTCGAGCGCTGGGAGGAACTGTTCGACTGGCCGGCAATGGCGGCGCTGGTCGTTCTGGGATTGAGTCTTCTGTCCCGATTCACGCTGCGGCGGCGGATACCGGCATGACGCCCGTGACTCATGTCGCGCAGCCACTGTGGCTGGTGATCGGCCTCATCGCAGTGCCACTGCTGCTGCTGGTGTATGGGCGCTTCGACCAGCTGCAGCGGCGGCGCCTGCAGGCCTTTTCGCTCGCGCGGGAAACCGATTCGCCGCTGTTTGCGGTGTCGCGGCCGCTGCTGTGGCTCAGACGGGTCGTGTTCTGCCTGGTGGTCGTCGCCACCTGCGTCGCACTGGCGCGGCCGCTGGGTTCGATGCGCATGGAGGAGACCGAGCGGCGCGGGCTGGATATTCTGTTTGCGATTGATACCTCCCGTTCGATGCTGACGCCGGATGTGAAGCCGGATCGGCTCACACGGGCGAAGCTGGCGGTCGAGGATCTCCTGGATCGGCTCAATGGGGACGGCGTGGGCCTCGTGGCATTCGCCGGTGAGGCGTTTCTGCAGGCACCCGTGACAACCGACTATGACGCCTTCCGCGAAACGCTGGAGGCATTGGACACCAACACCATCGCGCTGGGCGGCACGGATATCGCCTCGGCCATTCGCCTGAGCGAGTCGACGCTCGCGATGCGGGGGGACACGCAGAAGGTCATGGTCCTGATCACCGACGGCGAGGATCTGGGCGGCGATGCGCTGCTCGCGGCCCAGGCGGCGGCGCAGAAGGGTATGGTGATCTTCACGATCGGAGTCGGTACCCAGTCCGGTGAACTCATTCCGGTTCCTGACGGTGCGGGAGGCAACCAGTTTGTCAAAGACCCTTCGGGTAACTTCGTCAGATCGCATCTGGATGCCGACATGCTCAAGAATATTGCCGCAGCCACGGGTGGCGTATACGTGCCCCTGGGCCCGCAGGGACAGGGGGTGGTCAATCTGTACGATGAGAAGCTTAAGGAGCTTGCCCAGCACCAGCACGCCGATCGGCAGGTGGCGGTCTACGCTGAGCTGTTCCAGTGGCCGCTGGCGGTGGCCATCGGACTCCTGATCCTCGAGTGGTTGCTGGGCGTCGGCGTCCGCAGGCGCGCCGCCGCCGTGGCGGCGACGGGTGGTCCGTTGGCCGCGGCGTTCGTGATCGGATTGTCCCTGACTGTGGCGCCCCATGCATGGGCCACGCCCCGCACGGCGCAGGAGGAGTACGAGAAGGGGCAATATGCCCAGGCGCAGCGAGACTATGCCCAAAGCCTCAAGGCTAATCCGACGCAGGCACAGCTGCAGTTCAATCTGGGCGCCGCCGCCTACCGGGCCCGCGATTATGCGACAGCGGCTTCGGCCTTCAGCAATGCGCTTCGAACCCAGGAGATTCCGCTGCAGCAAAGCGCCTACTACAACCTCGGCAATGCGCTGTTCCGCCAGGGCGAAAAAGGCGTGGCCACTGATCCGCAATCGACCATCAAGACCTGGCAGCAGTCGATCGGGGCCTATAACACGGCGCTGCAGATGCTGCCCGCCGATGCGGATGCAAAATACAACCGCGACCTGGTGCAGAAACGGCTGGATGAACTGCAGAAAAAACAGGATCAGCAGCAGAAGCAGAACGACAAGAACGACAAGAACGACAAGAAGAATAAGCAAGACGAGAATAAGCAGAACGGGCAGGACAAGCAGGACAAGCCGGGCGGGCAACAGAAGTCTCAGGGTCAGCCAGGACAACAGAATCCGCAAGGCCAGCAGAATCAACAGAACCAGCCTGGACAACCGAATCAGCCGAATCAGCAGGGACAGCCTGAGCAGCGCCCGGCCGGACCGACTCAGGCTGATCCTGGGAAGCAGGCGGGACAGCCGCCGCAGCCCGCGGCAGTCGAGCAGGACATTGGCAAGCCTGGGCAGATGTCACAGGTGGAGGCGGAACAGCTGTTGGATTCGGCAAAGGGCGAAGAGCGGCACATGGGCACTGGCGTGCTGAATGCCAAGTCCGTGAATCCGCCGGCCACCCCGCTCAGGAACTGGTGATGACGTCCCGATTGCGGTTGCTCATTGTTATCTTCCTGGCGCTCTGCGGGCTTGGCGCAGGGCAGGTCGGTGCGGCGAGCCGCTATTCCGTGACCTTGGATCCTCCGTCTTTTTCCATCGATGAGTCCTCGGAACTGACGGTCACGATTACAGGCGACGAGGATGCGGCGCCCATCATGCCGCGGGTGGCGGGCCTGGTCATCAATCCCGATGGTCAATCCACCTCCATCCGCAACGTGAACGGCGCGGTCAGCGCAATCTTCGCGCGCACCTACCGGGTCACGGCCAGCCACGAAGGTACGTTCACGATTCCGCCGATTCAGATCGGCAGCATGACGACAGCGCCGGTCACGGTGCACGTCACCGCGGCCGGTACCGGAAACCGCGCAAATCCGGGCGGTAGTGCGTCAGGTTCAGGCTCGGGCTCGAACCGCGGCTCCGCAGCCGACGTCGCGGCCGCGGTGCGGGCGGCAATGCCGATCATGAAGGTGATCCTGCCCAAAACCCGCCTGTACGTGGGCGAACTGGTTCCCATCCAGATCAAGGCCTACTTCCGCGAAGGTATCAGCGCGCGACTCGAAGGCCCGCTCGCAGCGGCCGGTGACGCCTTCACCGTCAGCGGCCTGGACAAGCGTCCGACGCAGACGCAGGAAGCGGTGGCGGGGATCGGCTACACCGTCCTCACCTGGAACTCGGTGCTCGGGGCGCTCAAGAGTGGCGATTATCCAATCGATCTGGAGCTGCCCCTGACGGTGAATGTCCAGTTGCCCGGAACCGACTCGGATATGGCGTCGCGCCTGCGTGCGCTGTTCGGTACCGCGGCGCCGGGTGCCTTCATGGACGACTCCGACTTCGGCAGCCTCTTTGGCAAGGTCATCCAGAAAAGCGTCACGCTGAAACCGGATCCGACGCCGATGACCGTACTGCCGCTGCCCATCGATGGCAGACCTGCGGATTTCTCGGGGGCCGTGGGCCAGTTTGAGGTTGCCACCACGCTTGCGCCCGCCGGCGGTGCGGTGGGCGATCCACTGACGTTCAAACTGACGGTCACCGGCAAGGGCAATCTGTCGCGGGTCAGCTCAGAGGGCCTGCACGACTCGACCGAGTGGCGGGTCTACCGCCCTGAAGCGAAGCAGACGGCGGATGATGAAACCGGCCTGCAGGGCCTGAAGACGTTCTCCCAACCCGTGGTGCCGCTGCTGACCGGGCAACTCACTCTGCCCGGCCTGTCATTCAGCTACTTTGATCCGGAAGCCGCTCGCTATGTGACGCGCGCGACGCCACCGATCCGGGTCACGGTGACACCGGGCGCCCTATCGAACCAGGTGGCCCCGACGCTGCAGGCGGCGGCTCCGCGCGACGGTGCCGGCAGCGCCGCGGGTGCCGATGCGCTGGCAGTTGACGTTGCCGCGACCGGAGGTTACGCCGCGACACTCGAACCGCTGATCTGGCGGCCCTGGTTCCTCGGGGCCACGGTGACGCCGATCGCCCTGATGCTCGCGGCCGTGACACTGATTCGGCGACATCAATTGCGGTCGAGTGATCCGGCGCTCGTGCTGCATGCCGCGCGGTTGGCTGCCGTCAGGATCAATCTCGAATCGATGTCCGCGGCGCTGAAGCGCGGCGACACGCCGGCGTTCTTCTCGGCGGCCCGTCACGCGCTGCAGGAGCGTCTGGCTGATCTGTGGCAGGTTCCGGCCGAGTCGGTCGATCGGCAGCTGGTCGCGCAACAACTGCCGGAAGCGGACGCGGAACTGCAGGCGATCCTGACCATGGCCGAAAAAGCGACGTATGCCGGCGAGAGTCTCAGTGCAAAGGCGCTGCAAGAGTGGCAGCGACGCGTGCTCGCGCAGATGGATCGGCTGGAGGCGATCACATGAAGACCTGCATCGCGCTGCTGCTGCTGCTCGCCAGCGCCGCGGCGCTGGCGGCTCAAGGATCCGTTGCGACGGCCGAACAGGCGACTGCAACGGGCGATTATCGTCTGGCGGCCCAGATCTATGACCAGGTACTGCTCCGCAATGGCTATTCGGCCCCGGTCCTCTTCAACCTGGGCAATGCCTGGCTGCGGCTGGGGAAGCCCGGACGGGCCATCCTTCAATATGAGCGCGCGCTGGTGCTCGCGCCGGGCAATCCGGTGATCGAGTCGAACCTGGCCGCCGCCCAGCAACGCGCGGGGACGACTTCGGCACCGGCCGGTCCGTGGCTTGCGGCCGCGCGCTACTTCAGCTTTGACTCCTACACGTGGGCGGCCCTCGTGGCACTTTGGGTGTTGTGCGCGGCGCTGGTGCTACTGTGCCTACGCGGCCCCGTGCGCCGGCTCGCGCGGCCGCTGATCCTGGTGGCCGCCGTGACGCTGTGTGTGAGTGCGGACGCGGCAGTGTTGTGCTGGTCGGATCTGTACCGGGCGGTGCTCCTCAGTCCTTCCACTTTGCATCTGGCACCGGCGCAATCGGCCGCCGCCAGTGGCAGTGTGCGCGAGGGGGAAGTGGTCTGGATCCAGCAGCGGTACGCCGGGTTTAACCTGGTACGCACCGCCGACGGCCACGCCGGCTGGGTGAGCAGTGATGAGGCGGTGCCGGTGCAGGTTTCGCGGCAATGACTGGCGAGGATCCGCCGCCGGAAGTGATCACGGTTCCCTGGTCGCAGCTGCCACCCGAGACGCTGCAGGCGGTCATCGAGGCCTTCGTGCTGCGTGAGGGCACGGAGTACGGCATGCATGACGTACCGCTGGCCTCCAAGGTCTCGCAGGTCAGACGACAGCTGGAGCGCGGGGAGGCGCAGATCGTGTTCGATGCGGCCTCTGAGTCGGTGGACATCCGCACGGTACCCTGAGGCGCTTTGAAACATTGACAAAGCGGCTACGAAGGCCAAGCTAGTAGCTGCATGCCCCACGGCGGCGCTTTCGCTGAAGGAGCTACTGTCATGCGACTAAGGTGGTACGCGTTCCTGCCGCTGGCGCTGCTGTCAGCCACGGCAGTGCCGGTTGCGAGCGCCGAGCCGGCACCGACACTGCCACCCCCGTCCTCCGCGCCTGTCGCCTCGACGGCGCCATCGGGAATCCAAGGAATCACCGAAATCGCGGTCACCGCGCCCGAGCCGCGTTATGTTGCCCCGACTTTGCGTGACCGGTTGGGACGCATCTGGGCGCCCGTATATCTGAACGGCAAGGGACCGTACCGGCTGGTGCTCGACACCGGCGCGAGCCATTCGGCGATCACGGTGCGGGTCGCCAATGAGCTCGGCCTGCCGCTGGTCGACACGAAGACGATGTTGCTGCATGGAGTGACCGGCTCTGCGGTCGTGCCCTTCGTCAAGGTGGAGACCTTCGTCGTCGGTGACATGGAGGCACATGACATCCTGCTGCCCATCGTTCCGGACGCACTTGGTGGTGCGGATGGCGTGCTGGGCATGCAGGGTCTGGAGGACAAGCGCATCGCCATCGACTTCATGCACGACCGGATCACGATCAGCCGCTCCCACTTCCGACGCGCCGATTATGGATACGAGACCATCCCCCTGACGCGCACGCCCAATGGCCTGCTGATGACGACGGCTTACATCGGGGGGGTGCGCATCAAGGCGATCATCGACACCGGCGGCCAGGCGACGGTTGCGAACCCGGCGTTGCAGGTCGCGCTCAGGCGCCGTCATCCCGAGCGGGATCTGCGGCCAAGCTCCATTACCGGCGCGACGGATGATGTCCAGGCCGGGCAGGACCTGCCCGTGCCGCCCGTCTCCCTTGGGCCGGTGGTCATCTCCGCGCCCTTTCTGACAGTCAGCGACCTGCAGATCTTCGAGCTGTGGAAGATGACGAAAGAGCCCACCATGCTGATCGGTATCGATACGCTGGGACTGCTCGACAACCTGATCATCGACTATCGGCGGATGGAGCTGCAGGTCCGGACGCGACATAACTACTAATTGCCATATTTGAGCCCTGGTTCTCGGCCAGCCGGCGGGCTGGGACGGCATGCTTCTCGTGACTATGGCAAAGGTCCGTATCCAGGAAATCCGCAAACTGCTGCTGCCGGTCGAAACGGTCGTAGATGCCATCCTGGAGCTGGATCGCTCGCACGGCGGCGCACTGTCGAGCGCCAAACTGCTGGAAGTGCGGGTGGAGTCCGGCGCCGATCCGGGACTGACGCTGGTCCTGGTGCAGGGGTCGGGCAGCGCCGCCTCTGCCCTGGAGAAGCGCTTCACGCTGCCGGCCGTCGCGGCAGCCGCCATTCACTATTGTTTCCGAGCCCGCATTCCGTTGCCACGCCAGGGGGCGAAGAGCATCGAAGTGACGCCAGAGGGCTTCCAGCTGAACATTCAGACGGTCACGGAAGTGCTGCGTCTGCATGGCGAGGTGCCCAAGATCTCGCACGTCGAGCGGGCGGCGACCGCCGAATCCGGGCCACCTCCCCACGAAGCCATCGGGGATGCGGCATTGGACGACCCGACAACGACCGAAACCGGCACTGCTGCCGCCAGTGCGGCCGAGCCGGCCACCGCATCCGTGGAAGCGCCGGCCACGGCAGCCGCCTAAGCGGACCTCGACATAATCTGGAAACGTGCATCCATCTGCCGGCCATATGCGCCGTTTATGACGGCATCGCGGTATTTAGGTCCGCATTGCAGTCGCGCCGAGCGATGCTGCCGCTACAATCGCAGCGCACCTGAAGATGGCCGATTCGAATTGAGGACTATCCGTGGCTCCACGGCGCGCTGACCCGCTCATCGCAACGCTTGAACGTCGGGCCCGCGACGAGCGACGCTCCCAAACCCTGCGCTCACTGGCTCTCGGCAGCTTCATGCGGCGGCGCTACGGCCCGCGCCGGGTCCAGGACGCCAGCTTCGCAGTCACTGACTGGTATGCCCCGCAGTGGCTGGCCGCCGGGGTGCTGATCCTCCTGCTGTGTGTCGCGGACGCGTTGCTGACGCTGACACTGCTGAGCCATGGCGCGATTGAGGCCAATCCGGTCATGAACGCCGTCGTCCACGGCGACGGGCGCAGCTTCGCCGCGATGAAGTTCGGCCTGACCTCGGCAGGAGTGGTGGTGCTGATTTTGCTGGCGCGGGTACGCGCCTTCGGACGACTGCCGGTCAGCGCTCTGCTGTACGGCGTGCTGGCGGGATATCTGTGGCTGGTGACGTACGAATTCAGTCTCTTACGGGTGCTCGTGCCGGATTACTTCTGAACTTGCGGGCGTGACGCGTTTCATAGCGTCCCGGGTTACGTTAAACTTATCCTTTGCCGCTTGCATATTCCAACCAAGGTCTGGAGTGAACAGCAGCCTGCCTCGTCGCGGGACCGCCACCACCAGGAGTGACAAGGGTGCCCCCGATCGGGTGCGCGCCCGCGCATCTGCTTGACGCCCAATCGTCACTGTCCTGCGCCAGACCTCACTGAGCACCCCCCGAATGCTTGAATCGACACCTCTCTACGGCGGCAACGCCGATTTTCTCGAAAGCCTTTACGAGCAGTACCTGAGTGATCCGTCCTCAGTGCCGGCGCAATGGCGAAGCTACTTTGACGGCTTGGGACCGCGCGCGGCGACCGAGCGCGCGCACGGTCCGGTCATCGCGGGCATTGCCGCGCGGGCGCAGCGCCCGCCGGTGAGGGCAGCGGTCGCGGCGGGCGGCGCCGATGCTGCGATCGGGGCCAAACAGGCCGCGGTCTCGCGTCTGATCCAGATCTGGTCGAATCGCGGGCATCTGATCGCGAAGCTTGATCCGCTGGGACTCATGAAGCGCGAGCGCCCGAAGGTACTGGACCTGTCCTATTTCGGTCTCACCACCACCGACCTGGACACCGAGTTCTTCACGGCTACCCGTAACGGCAGCATTCCCAAGCGCATGAAGCTGCGCGACATTCTCGCGAGCCTCGAGACCATTTACGGCGGCACCATCGGCGCGGAGTTCGCGCATGTCTCCGCCTCTGAAGAGCGGTTGTGGCTGCAGGACCAGTTCCAGGCCGGGCAGGTCAGCCGCAGCTACAGTGTGGAGGAGCGCCAGAACATCCTGTGGCAGCTCACCAGTGCAGAAGGTCTGGAACGCTACCTGCACACCAAGTACGTCGGCCAGCGCCGCTTCTCGCTGGAGGGGGGCGAGGCGCTGATTCCGCTGCTGGATGACGTGGTCCAGCAAGGCGGTGCCGGCGGCATGGAAGAGATGGTCATCGGCATGGCCCACCGCGGCCGCCTGAACGTGCTCGTGAATCTGCTCGGCAAGTCGCCTGCAGATATTTTTTCGGAATTTGAAGGCAAGTACGACTTGGCCCACCTGCAGGGCTCGGGCGATGTGAAGTACCACAAGGGCTTCTCCTCGGACCTGAAGACCCCCGCCGGCAACGTGCATGTCGCGCTCGCCTTCAATCCTTCGCATCTGGAAGTGGTCAACCCGGTGGTCGAGGGTTCCGTGCGCGCCCGGCAGGAACGTCGCGGCGACACCACCGGCGCCAAGGTGCTGCCCATCCAGATCCATGGTGACGCCGCCTTCGCGGGGCAGGGCGTGGTCACCGAAACCCTGCAGCTGTCGCAGACCCGTGCCTTCTATACCGGCGGCACGCTGCACATCATCATCAACAACCAGGTCGGCTTCACCATCTCCGACCCGCGCGATGCGCGTTCGACCATGTACTGCTCGGACGTGGCGAAAATGCTCGAGGCGCCGATCTTCCACGTCAACGGCGATGATCCGGAGGCGGTGGTGTTCGTGGGTCGCCTGGCGCTGCAGTACCGTGCGAAGTTCAAGAAGGACGTGGTCATCGACCTCGTGTGCTATCGCCGGCTCGGCCACAACGAGGCGGACGAACCGGCCGCGACGCAGCCGGGAATGTACAAGGTGATCCGCCAGCACCCGACCACGCGGCAGCTCTACGCCGAACAGCTCGCGAACGCGGGCATCGTGCCCGCCGCCGAGGCGACGCAGATGACGGAGCGGTATCGCAGCGGGCTTGACGAGGGCCGCCCGCAGGCCCGCGCATCGCTCGGCCTCATCGGCAACAAGTACACGGTCGACTGGACCAAGTACGCGCACGTGGACATGCAGGAGCGGGTGCAGACCAACCTGACGCCGGAACGGCTCGCCAAGCTCGGCGCGCGCCTCATCGCCCGCCCGGAAGGTTTCACCCTGCACCCGCGCGTCGCGCAGGTGATCGCCAACCGGCAGAAGATGCTCGCCGGGGAAATGCCGTTGGACTGGGGCTGCGCCGAGAACCTCGCCTATGCCGCCTTGCTCGAAGACGGCTTCAGCGTCCGCCTCGTCGGCCAGGACGTGGGCCGCGGTACCTTCTTCCACCGGCATGCCGTGCTGCATGAGCAGAACACGGATGACACCTACGTGCCGCTGCAACATGTGCAGCCCCACCAGCCGCGCTTTGACGTCTACGACTCGGTGCTGTCGGAGGAGGCGGTGCTGGGATTTGAGTACGGCTATTCAACCACCGAGCCGAATGCGCTGGACATCTGGGAAGCCCAGTACGGCGACTTCGCCAATGGCGCCCAGATCATCATCGACCAGTTCATCAGCTCCGGTGAGTCCAAGTGGGGACGCCTGTGCGGGCTGGTGCTGTTCCTGCCGCATGGCTATGAGGGGGCGGGTCCCGAGCACTCCTCGGCGCGCCTCGAGCGCTTCCTGCAGCTGTGCGCGGAGAACAATATTCAGGTGTGCGTGCCGTCCACGCCGGCCCAGATGTTCCACATGCTGCGCCGGCAGATGCTGCGCTCGTTCCGCAAGCCCCTGATCGTGATGACGCCCAAGAGCATGCTGCGCAATGAGCTGTCGGTGTCCTCGCTGGCCGATCTGACCAAGGGGGCATTCGCCTCCGTGATCGACGAGCTCGATGACCTCGCCCCGGCGCAGGTGCGCCGGCTGGTGTTCTGCAGCGGCAAGGTCTACTGGGACCTGCTCAAGGCGCGGCGCGCCGAAAACATCAAGGATGTGGCGCTGCTGCGTATTGAACAGCTGTATCCCTTCCCCAATGAAGGGTACGAGGCTGCGATCAAGCGCTATCCGAACGTGCGTGACGTGGTGTGGTGCCAGGAGGAGCCGCAGAACCAGGGCGCCTGGTACCAGATCCGCCACCGGCTGGATGCGCTCGCCCGCAAGGACGTGCTGTATGCGGGTCGTGCCCCGGCCTCGGCGCCGGCGACCGGCCTTTCAAAGATCCATGAGACTGAGCAGAAGCGACTGATCGAGGCGGCGCTGCATGCCACGGCGCAGGACGAGTCAGGCAGCGTCACCCAGCGACTGGCGAGTGTCAGCACGCCGCGCAAGAGTTCCAACGATCGCAAGTGAGTTGCCGGAGAAATTGATGAGCATTGAGATCCGAGTACCGGCCCTGCCGGAATCCATCGCGGATGCGACCCTCGTTGCCTGGCACAAGCAGCCCGGCGAGGCGTTCAAGCGCGACGAGAACCTCGCCGACCTGGAGACCGACAAGGTCGTGCTGGAAGTTCCGGCCCCGGCTGATGGGGTGATGGGGGACCAGAAGTTCCCGGTGGGCGCCACGGTCACCGAAGGCCAGGTACTGGCTGTAATCAGCGAAGGTGGGACACCGGTCGCGGCGGCAGCGGCCAAAGTGGCAGCCCCGGCGGCAGTCCCTGCAGCAGCCGCGGCAGCAACTCCGGCCGCCGCAAAATCCGCGGCGCCTGCCGAAGCTGCCAAACTCAGCCCCAGCGTGCGACGGCTGGTGGAGGAGAACAGGATCGATCCGGCCGCCGTTCCCGCGACGGGTCGCGACGGGCGCCTGACCAAGTCGGATGTCACCGGGTTCCTCGACAAGCAGCCCGCCGCGACGGCCGTGGCAGCGCCCCCGGCCGCGAAGTCCGTGCCATCCGAAGCGCGCGTCGGTCGCGCCGAGCAGCGCGTGGCCATGAGTCGCCTGCGCCAGCGGGTGGCGCAGCGCCTGGTCGAGGCGCAGTCCACGCAGGCCCTGCTGACATCGTTCAATGAAGTGGACCTGGGTGCGGTCCAGGAGCTGCGCTCGCGGTACAAGGATAAGTTTGAGAAGAGCCAGGGCGTGAAGCTCGGCTTCATGTCGTTCTTCGTCAAGGCGACGATCGAGGCGTTGAAGAAATTCCCGGTACTGAACGC
>Ga0302305_1001830_pt1 | contig 12192 bp, 12 predicted proteins | sample III_Palsa_E2_3_FD_198764 | JGI IMG/M metagenome (GOLD analysis project Ga0302305, IMG submission 198764) | Peat permafrost microbial communities from Stordalen Mire near Abisko, Sweden - III_Palsa_E2_3 | ecosystem: Environmental > Terrestrial > Soil > Palsa > Peat permafrost | place: Sweden... | reverse complement strand
GGCGTGTCCGCCTTCATGTAATCCCGATTCAGATTGAGATTCGTCCCATTGCCGCGCCAGCCCATAACATCCGGCCCATTCTGATTGATCCGGTTATAAGGCGACCTGCGCTCATGCCCATCGATGTTATATACAGGGATAAACACAAACACCGCGTGATCCAGCAGCGCAGCTTTGGATTTAGTGATCACGATATCGCGCAGCAGCGCAAGACACGCATCCTTGCCATCCATCTCACCGGCATGAATGGCATTCTGCACCAGCAGAATCACCCGCCCCGAAGCATGAATCGCCGCCGGATCAAAGACTCCATCCTTCGAAGCAATCACGATCTTCAGGTCGCGCCCTTCACCCGTCTTGCCGAAGTCCTCGATCTTCACCAGCGATGGCGCAGCCGCGGCGATCCGATCCAGATACGTAAGCGCTTCGGCATAATCGGGCGTAGTCCGATACTCCGAAACCTCAGCCGGCGTCCGCCAATCCTGTGCGTAAAGGGCAGGCAAGCCCACACCGAAGAACAAAGCAATCGCGAACGCACAAATCCGCATCGTCCCCTCGATCCCGGCAATCCCCTGATCTCTGAAAACTGATCTCTGTCTACGTGATGTCATCCGTATCGAACGCCGGCACAATCTCCCGCCGCTTCGGAACCCCATGCACCTGCGTCAGCAAATCCTCGACAATGTCCTCAAGCTCGCGCTGGCTTTGCACCACCGCCGACATGCTCTTCAGATCTTCAGGATCGCGCACCCGCTCCAGCAGCACCACCGCATGCGCCTGCGCCACATGATCGAGACCCAGCCCCTCAGGAGTCTTGGCCTTGATGCTCACCTGGTCCAACTCTACGCACAGCAACTCCGCCACGCGTACCCGCATCTCCCCGGCAATGGGAGAGATCTTCGGCGCAGCCAGCACCAGCGTCGTATCGACATTCACAATCCCGTACCCGGCATGTTGAATCTCTTCCAGAGCCAGGTTCAAAAAGATCGCCGAATCCGCGTCTTTCCAGCGCGGATCGCCCGGGGGAAAGAAGCTCCCAATATCTCCCGCCGCCACCGCGCCCAGCAGCGCGTCCGTGATCGCGTGCAGCAGCACGTCTCCGTCGGAATGGCCGGCCAAGCCCTCCGGGTGCTCAAGCGTCATCCCGCCAATGCGCAGCGGAACGCCCGGTTTGAACGCGTGCGAATCCCAGCCAAACCCAATGCGTGTATCCATAGTGTCCGTGACTTTCTTTTGAAACTAACCCCGCTGACGTAGATAAAACTCAGCCAACGCCAGATCCCCCGGTTGGGTAATCTTCAGATTAACCTGAGAGCCCGGGACCACGGCGACCGGATGCCCCGCGCGCTCCACCACGCTTGCCTCATCCGTGCCCACAAATCCGTCGGCCGTAGCCTCAGCGAAGGCCCGCTGCAACAGCCCGCAGCGAAACCCCTGCGGCGTCTGCGCCAGCACCACAAACTCCCGCGGAATCGTCGAAGTGATCAGCGCCCCGTGCGCCGTCCGCTCCACCTGCTTCACTGTATCGATCGCCGGCAGTCCCACAATCGCTGCGCCGTGCTCCGCAACAGCGTCTATCGTTCGTTCAATCGTCGCCACATCGATCAGCGGCCGCACCGCGTCATGCACCAGCACAATGTCATCATCCTGACTGTCGAGCGCCGCCAGAGCGTGGGCAACGGACTCCTGCCGGTTATCTCCGCCTTCCACAACGTGCACCCGTCCGCCAAAGCCGAACTCCGCCGCATGCTCCGCCACCTGCGCTTCCACGCGCTCCATCTCATTGCGCCGTACGGCGACATAAATCGCCGTCACCCGCGGCACCGCGGCAAAGGCCCGCAGCGAATGAACCAGAATCGGCAACCCGTTCAGTTCCAGAAATTGTTTCGGCTGAGCCGCGGCCATCCGCGTGCCCACGCCAGCGGCTGGGAGTATGGCAAATACCTGCATAACCTGTGGAGTATATCCCAATCGGTTGCCCCGCAGTTGAGGCAGCAGGATTTCGAGAAGGTGCGCTCCGGCGGCTTCCCTCATTCAACGACTTCTCTTGTCACACCGTTAGAATCGAGTCATGGAGATCAAACGCATCGGCTCGCAACCCTCCGGTAAAGGCCCCGCAGACTGGTTCACCGGCACAGTCCGCATCGACCCGCTCTTTCAGGCGCCCGACCCAGCCCTCGTGGCAGGTGCCAGCGTTACCTTTGAGCCGGGTGCCCGAACAGCCTGGCACACCCATCCCCTCGGCCAGACCCTGATCGTCACCGCAGGCTGCGGCTGGGCCCAGCGCGAAGGCGGCCCGATCGAAGAAATCCACCCCGGCGACGTCGTCTGGTTCGCGCCCGGAGAGAAGCACTGGCACGGCGCCACACCCGCCACGGCCATGACCCACATCGCCATCCAGGAGCGCCTGAACGGCAAAGTTGTTGATTGGATGGAGCACGTCACCGACGAACAATACAAGCTCTGACTCGGGATTCACTCCAAACGAACCGCCAGGTTACGGGATTTACCATCCTCCTGTGACCCCTCCGGCTCCCATTCCGGCCATCGCTCTCGACCTATCCCTGCTCAAACCCGGCCTTCGCCTCGCCATCGGCCTCTCCGGCGGAGCCGACTCTGTCGCCCTCACCCGCGCCCTCGCAGCCCGCGCCGCGGAACTGGGAATCGTCCTCCACGCCGCCCACCTCCATCACGGCCTCCGGGGTGCAGATGCCGATCTCGACCAGCAATTCTCAGCCGACTTGGCCCAAATCCTCGGCATCCAGTTTCACACCCACCAGGTCGACACCGCCGCCAAAGCCACCCAGCATCACGAATCCATCGAAGAAGCCGCCCGCCGCCTTCGCTACGCCTGGTTTCGCGAACTCATGGCCTCGCGAGTTTTCGATGCCGTCGCCACAGCCCACACCCTCGACGACCAGGCCGAAACCGTCCTGGGCAAACTGATCCGCGGCGCCTGGACCGAAGGCCTTTCCGGCATTCACCCCGTCCTTGAGTTCCCGGAAGGCCGCATCCTCCGCCCCATGCTCGCCGTCACCCGCGCCCAGGTCGAGGCCTATCTGGCCGAGCTCAATCAAACCTGGCGCGAAGACGCCTCCAACCAGGACCACGCCTACACCCGGAACCGCCTTCGCCATCAACTTCTTCCCGAGCTCGAACAGTGGAACCCCCGCATTCGTGAGCACCTCTCCAACTTGGCCGAGCTCGCTCGCGACGAAGAAGCTTTCTGGGAAACCGAAATCGCCCGCCTGGCGCCGCAGTTGCTCCTCACCGGCCGTCCCGTTCGCGGAGGCGGCCGCGCCAGCTCCACGGACCGCTCCATCGCCATCGACACCGTCCGCTTAGCCGCCCAACCGCCGGCAATGCAGCGCCGCCTCCTGCGCCACGCCGCCGCCCAATTCGAAGTCTCCCTCAGCTTTGAAGCCACAGAAACCCTGCGCCAACTGGGAACCAGCGGCCGCGCCGGCCAGCAACTCGCCCTCCCCGGCCCACTCACCGCCGAGCGCACCCCTCGCGAACTGCGCCTCTCACCCCAAACCCCGAAAGCCGGGACGACCACCAAGTCCCCGGAAGTCCAGCTCCCCGTCCCCGGCGAAGTCTCTGCCTTTGGCCAGCGGTTTCGCGCAGTCTCTGCCCAGCCGGCTCCGCCGGCGATTGTCCGCAACTGGCGTCCGGGAGACCGCGTTACTCTCCGCTATTCCAGCGGCCCACGCAAAATCAAGGAGGTTCTGGAGCGGCTCAAAGTGACCGGCACCGCGCGCGCCGAATGGCCCGTAGTCGAATGGCAAGGCCAGATTGTCTGGATGCAAGGCGTGGAGCTGGCGCACAATTCCCAAATCGCAGTTTCCGTAGAAAACGAATAAGTGTTCAAAAGGGAACTCCCTGACCCACTTTTGGCGTATGTACTCTGAATTGAATCGATCGGCTCGACCACGTAGGCAGATTTGGCGATAAGGACGGTATTGCTGGCTTTGCGGTGGATTTCACCGCGAAACTGGGTTTTCTGACGGAAATAGGGCATCCAGTGTGACTCTTTTCTCCGGTAGAACGTATCCAATTGGGTCATTTTGACCCATGCCAGATTTGCCCTCTTGGGAGTACAATCGATGAACTGACCAGTCTGCGCCGGGAGCGCCTGTTTCGAGGATGGCCGTTCGCGTAACTCCTTGATCCTTTCCCTCAGTATGCGGCGTCTAACTAGTCAGTAAGCGTTTTGGGAGTCCCCATCTTTCTCTCCCCATTCGCAAAAAGGAGTCCTGGTGAACTCGACCGTAAAGACAATCATGTTCTGGGCATTCATCGTCATCTGCCTCGTGCTGCTCTTCGGAGTGGTTTCGAAGAGCGCGGTGATGAGCGGCAAAGAACAGGACATACCCTTCTCGTCATTCCTCGAGAAGGTTCAGGCAGGTCAGGTGAATGACGTTTCCGTGCAAGGCATGGAAGTGCATGGCCACTTGAAGGGCGACGGCAAGGATCAGACCCAGTTCCACACTGAGGTCCCGAGCAATTACCCCAACATGTACGACATGCTCAACGCCGCCAAGGTGCAGACCACCATCAAGGATGCTCAGGGCAATCTCTTCTGGCCCATCCTGCTCCAGATAGGGCCACTGGTCCTGATCCTCGGAATCTGGTTCTTCATCATGCGGCAGATGCAGTCCGGCGGCAACAAGGCCATGTCCTTTGGCAAGAGCCGCGCCCGCCTGCTCTCCATGCAGCAGAAAAAGGTGACCTTCAAGGATGTTGCCGGCGTCGACGAAGCCAAGGAAGAGCTCAAGGAGATCATCGAGTACCTGCGTGAGCCCCAGCGCTTCCAGAAGCTCGGCGGCCGCATTCCCAAGGGCGTCCTGCTCGTCGGACCTCCAGGCACAGGCAAGACCCTGCTCGCCCGCGCGGTAGCCGGCGAGGCCAACGTTCCGTTCTTCTCCATCTCCGGTTCGGACTTCGTTGAAATGTTTGTTGGCGTCGGCGCCAGCCGCGTTCGCGATCTCTTCGAACAGGGCAAGAAGAACGCTCCCTGCATCATCTTCATCGACGAAATCGACGCGGTCGGCCGCCATCGCGGCGCCGGCCTCGGCGGTGGACACGATGAGCGCGAGCAGACTCTGAATCAGCTCCTCGTCGAAATGGACGGCTTTGAGTCCAACGACGGCGTGATCCTGGTCGCCGCCACCAACCGCCCCGACGTCCTCGACCCCGCCCTCCTGCGTCCCGGCCGTTTTGACCGCCGCGTAGTCGTCGGTCTTCCCGACGTTCGTGGCCGCGAAGAGGTACTGCGCGTTCACGTCAAAAAGGTTCCCGTCGCCGAAGACGTCAATCTCAACGTTCTGGCTCGCGGAACACCCGGCTTCTCAGGCGCCGACCTGGCCAATATGGTCAACGAAGCAGCCCTGAACGCCGCCCGCGTCAACCGTAAGCAAGTGACCATGTATGACCTTGAGATCGCCAAAGACAAGGTCCTCATGGGCGCCGAGCGCAAGTCGATGCTGCTCACCGACGAAGAAAAGAAAGTGACGGCGTATCACGAAGCCGGTCATGCTCTCGTCTCCGTCCTGCGCGACCACACCGACCCCATCCACAAGGTCACCATCATTCCTCGTGGCATGGCTCTCGGCGTCACCGTCTACCTGCCCGGCGATCGCCACAACTACACCCGCGAGTACCTCGAAACCCGCCTCGCCACAGCTTACGGCGGACGCGTCGCGGAGGAGATTTTCCTGCAGCAGATGTCCACCGGCGCCGGCAGCGACATCGAGAACGCCACCGACCTCGCCCGCCGCATGGTCTGCGAGTACGGAATGAGCCGCCTCGGTCCGCTCACCTTCGGCAAGAAGGAAGAGCAGATCTTCCTCGGCCGCGAAATCGCCCAACACCGCGACTTCTCCGAAGAAACGGCACGCCAGATCGACCAGGAAGTTCGCCGCCTGATCGACGAGGCCTATCAGTCGGCCTACTCGCTGGTCAACGCCAATCAGCCTGCCATGCACCGCATCGCAGCCGCACTCCTGGAGCGCGAAACCATCGACGCCGAAGAAGTACGCCTGCTGATCGAAGGCAAGGAACTGCCCGAAGTCCGCTCCTCCCTTGCATCGCCCAGCGATCAAGGTGGCGGCGGAGTCGCGCAGGTCCTCAAACCCGATTCCGGCAGCCGCGGCAGCGGTGGTTTCCCCGAGGGCTCACCCTCCCCGGCATAAGCGCCTGAACAACATGAACAACAAGCGGCCATCCGATCAACCGATCCGGATGGCCGCTTCCTTTTGGTGTGACTGCAATCACGGACTGAAGCCCCCAAAGCGCGTACCTTCGTAAGTGGATTCAGGCGCACCGACTCCGTCGCGAGCCATCGGCCACAACGATAGAGCGGCGTCCAGCAATCCCTGCGACAGGGAAGCGATCTTCCCGAGCCGCGGCAGAGGAGGCTTCCATGACGACTTCCGCCCTTCAAAATCCTGCCCTTTCGAAGATAGCCTTCGATCGCATCCTCGTTCCCATCGACTTCAGCGACGTTTCGCAGCGCGCCCTCGAGTATGCCAAGAGTATCGCCAAGCTCAACGACTCCCTGATCCTGCTCGCCCACGCCACCGAGGCGATCAATCCAATCACGCCGGCCGAGGTCGTCTGGTTCGGTCAGCTCACCGTCCAGCAGCCCGAAGAGGAGAAACTTGAAGCCCAGGGCGCTGAACTGCACTCGCTTGGATTCCGCGCCAAGACTGTGTCCCTTACAGGCAGTATTCAGGAAGAAATCCTTGCCTCTGCGGACCGCGAAAATGTAGATCTCATCGTTCTCGGCACGCATGGCAGAACCGGCGTGCCAAGGTTCCTGTTCGGCTCTGAAGCCGAAGCCATGTATCGCCACGCCCATTGCCCCATCGTCGTCGTAGGCCCCGCAGCCAAGCCCGTCTGCGCTCCCGCCCAGGCGCCTTTCTCGGTCGCTGAAGCGAACTGGCATCCGCGCGACATTATCTGCGCTTGCGATCTCGACCCGTCTTCTGCGCCCACAGCCGCCTACGCCTATCGGTTGGCGAAGGAGCATGGTTCCAAGTTCACCATCTTCCACGTCGACGACAGCGAAGGGAAAACCTCCAAAGAGATGCAGCTGCTTCGATTCGAAAAGGCCCTTGCCCCCTTGCTGATTGGGGACGAGAAGCCCTTCATCCTCTGGCGAACCCTGCTTATCGGCTATGGTCTGGGTTCCACCGTCGCCGATCTCGCCATCGAACGCGACTCCGATCTGATCGTGATGGGCGCCGATACCGCACCTCACGCGAAGACTCATTTCCCACGCGGAATCGCCCCGCAGGTAGTAGCAAAGGCTCCATGCCCGGTCATGATTCTGCACCAGCATGGTGAACCCGCCTTTTAAATGTTCGGCCGGTACCTGGAGCGCCACGCCTGGAGTCCGCCACAGACGGACTCCAGGCGCAATCTCATGCAAACACCATCACCACCGCGCCACCAGCGATCATCAGTCCGCCCAGCATAGCCCAGGGCGACATCTTCTCCCCCAGAAACACCACGGCGAAGATCATCACCAGCACCACGCTCAGCTTGTCCAGCGGAGCCACCCGCGAAGCCGGCCCCAGTTGCAGCGCGCGGAAATAGCAAAGCCACGAAAGCCCCGTTCCCAGGCCCGAAAGCGCCAGAAAGAGCCAGGCCCGCCCATCGACTCGGGCGATCTCTCCATGCTTGCCCAGCGCCAGCGCAATGGCCCACGCAAACACCACCACCACCGTAGTGCGAATCGCCGTAGCCAGGTTCGAATCGATATGCGCCACACCCACCTTGGCCAAAATCGCCGTAGCCGCCGCAAACAACGCCGAAAGCAAAGACCAGTAAATCCAATTCATACCCACATCCTAGCCCTCAACCCAGTGTGGGTGCCCCACCTTCAACGCAGCCTAATCGCGTTTAGGGTGGGAGACTTTGTGTCGATCGCTCTTTATGGTCTTGTCCCCATAAACAGAGCGTCCATTCGGGACACGACAAAATCTCATTCGCAAGAAAAGTCATGTCTTAAACTGAAAAAATGCAAACCGGCCGCGCCAGCCGAACCGCCTACGGAGTAGCCTACCGCCGCGCCGTTCACCAACTCCTCGATCCCCCGCCAGTGCTGCAGGATCCCATCGCCATCCCCATACTCGGCCCCGGCTTCCACACCCGCTTCGAAGAGGACCGCGAACGCCAGCAACACCCCTACGCACGCACCTTCCGCGCCTTCATGGCCGTCCGCAGCCGCTACGCCGAAGACAACCTCGCCGCCGCCTCAACCGCCGGAGCGACCCAGTACGTCGTCCTCGGCGCCGGCCTCGACACCTTCGCCTACCGCAACCCATTTCCCGCCCTGCGCGTCTTCGAAGTCGACTTCCCCGCCACTCAGATCTGGAAGCGCGAACTCCTCCACCAAGCTGCGATTTCCGAACCCGCCAACCTCACCTACGCGCCCCTCGACTTCGAACACCACACGCTGGCCGAGGGCCTCGCCGAAGCCGGCTTCAACACGCATCAACCAGCCTTCTTCTGCTGGCTGGGCGTCGTACCCTACCTCACCCTGCGCGCCTTTCGCGCCACCATCGACTTCATTGCCAGCCTTCCGCAAGGCAGCGGAGTCACCTTCGATTACGCGCTTGCGGAATCCGAACTGAGCCCCGCCCGCCAGCGCGCCCGGCAGCTTCTCGCTGCTCGCGTCGCAGCCCTCGGCGAGCCCTTCCAGCTTTTCTTCCGCTCCGAACAACTCGACAACGAACTGAAATCCGCCGGCCTCCAGCGCATTGAGCAACTCGACACCATCGACGTCAACACCCGCTACTTTGCCAACCGCACCGACGGCCTCGCCCTCCCCGAAGAAGGCCTCGGCAAACTAGCCACAGCCTGGGTCGAGTAGCTCCCCAAATCGAATAGATCTGGGAGCCTCACCTTCGCCGGGTCTTTAGTTTTTCCGGTTAAGGTGGGATACTTTGTATCTACAGTTTCTGATTGCCTTTTATTTCGAACTCTTCGTTGCCTTATTTCGATAGTGCTCCATCCACCGCTGGCATCTCCTCTCCATCAGCCAACGCCGATTCAATCAGTACACTAATAAAAGCCATGCGCCGTTCCGCTCTTCTGACACTACTCTCCATCGCACTCACCACCCTCACTGCCTGCGGTTACCACACACTGGGCGCTGCCACGCACTTGCCTCCCGGCACCCGCACACTGGCCGTTCCCATCTTCGCCACTCGTACCAACTCCAATCGCACAGAGACCGTGATGACCACCGCCGTCATCCGCGAATTCGCCACTCGCACCCGCCTCCGCGTCACCCCCAGCGACAGTCCCGACGCCGACGCCACGCTTCACGGCACGATCCTCACCCAGACTGTCGCTCCGCTCACCTACAACTCTCAGACCCAGCAGTCGTCGAGCTTCCTTGTCACCGTAGTCGTCGCCGTCACCCTCAAGGCCCGCGATGGGCATGTTCTTTATCAGAACAACAACTACGTCTTCCGCCAGCAATACCAGGCCACCACCGATCTGGCCACCTTCCTCGACGAAAGCCCAGCCGCCGTCGACCGCCTCTCCCGCGACTTCGCCCGCGCCCTCGTCGCCGATGTTCTGGAAAGCTTCTGACCCCGTCCGATGCCGGCGAGACAGTAATCATCCCAATCCGGCCCCCGTTTTCCACCGCACCCGCAAGCGCAGAGCAGGTATCCTTAAGCCAATGCATTTGCGACACATTGCCGCAAGCACGGCTGAGGCGCGGCCACGATGAGCACCCAGCGCTCCGGCGTCGGCTTCGCCGCCACAGATCGCTTCGTCGCCGAAATCGAAGCGTCCTCCGAGAACTCCACCAGCCTCAAGCCCGGCTACGTCCTCGTTGGCGACGAAACCTTCCTTTACGAGCGCTGCCGCAAAGCCGTCCTCAAAGCCTTCGTCCCCGACGACTTCCGCGAGTTCTGCCTCTCCGAGATGGACCTCACCCAGCATTCCATCTTCGAAATCCTCGATCGCGCCCGCACCCCATCCCTCATGGCCCCATTCCAGGTCGTCTTCGTCCGTAACTTGAAACAGCTCTACACCCGCGGCGCCAAGAAAGATGAATTCGCCGAAATCGACCGCTACTTCGCCTCACCCAATCCCCAGGCGCTCATCCTCTTCATCGCCGACCATCTGCGCATCCCTGCCGACCCCCGCCGCATGGACATGGAAGACAAAAACCGCTTCGAGCGCATCCGCGAAACCCTCGGCGACCACTGCAGCATCGTCGAACTCGCCCGCGTCGACGAAACCGACGCCATGCGCTGGGTAGCCTCAACTGCGCAAGACCAGGCGACCAAAATGGACCCCGACGCCGTCCGTGAGCTCGTCGACGCCCTCGGCGCCGACATGATGCTCATCGCCTCAGAACTCGAAAAGCTTCTCCTCTTCAGCTACGGCCGCGGCCGAATCACACTGGGCGATGTAGAAACCATGGTCCTGAGCGCCAAGCAGCGATCCTTGTACGAACTGACAGACGCCATCAGCGCCAAGGACCGTCCCCGCGCCCTGGCTCTCCTGCATGGATTGCTGAACAGTTCCGAAGCCGGCGAAGAAGCCGCCATCGGCCATCTCTACATGCTCGCCCGCACCTTCCGGCAGATGCTCGTCATTCTCGAAAAGAACGTCCGCGACTCCCGCGCCATCTGGCAAGCCTTATGGCAAGGCTTCCGCATGCCACCCTTCGCCGCCGACGATCTAATCCGCCAGGCCCGCCGCTACAAAAGCCGCCGCGACCTCACAAGAGCGCTGCGCCTCATCGCCCGCGCCGACCTTGAACTCCGCTCTTCGCCGCCTGACAAGCGCCTCGTACTGGAGCGTCTGATCTACGATCTCGCGAGTGAATCCAAACCCTACACCCCCGCCTACATCTCCCCCCAACTAACCTTCGAAGGGTAGGGGACTCGCGCCGCTCAACTACGCGAGCAGAAGACGGTAATCCGCCCAGGATCCGGCGCGCACATTGCCGCAAGCCAAGATTCTTCCGCCACAACCGGCGTGCACGGACCATAGCAGCAGATGCGAATCCGGCGATCAGAAGCTTCGCGTCTCAAGCGGCCCAGCACGGCGCTCAAAATGGACCCCATAAAAGGCGTGTAAAGGTAGAACACCGTCCCAGAGGACAAGTCCGCAACCCGCGCATCCTCGTGGACGAACGAGACCCCATCCAGGTTCAGGCTTCGTACGCACTGCCGGGCGCAATCCACATAGGCCGCCTCGAATTCGACTCCTACGCTGCGCGCTTCGGTACAGATAGAAACAAGCAGAGGAACATGGCCAAGCCCGGAGCCAATATCCACGAGGACGTCATCCGCCGTGAGCCCCGTAAGCTCCATCAACCGGAAGACGTGGCGCGCCGGAGTAGGTTGATAAAACATCGTCTCGGATTCCCGGCCGATGTGCGCGTCCACAGGCTCTTCGAACGGAAGCACCCCGCTGACCAGTTCATCGAGATGATCGTAGCCCATGCCACCTGCGGGCAGATCGAGATTGCTCTTGCCCAACGATGAGCGCCCGCATCGAAGCAACTCCCTGGGTCGAAGGCCGCATTGAATCTCACGGCGAATGCCACCGTAAAGAGCCGCATTGACAGTCTCCAATCTGTCCCGAATCGCTTTCGCGCGGCGGCCAAGCTCAACCCCGAACCTCCCGGCGCCGCCTGCCGGTTGAAGAGGAATAGGGAAGTACGCATCCAGCCGATCCAGCGCTTCCAGCCGATCGCGCAATCGATCAGGCTCGGCCAACGAAGCGTCTGCCTCCAACTGCGCGATCATTCGCTGCGCTGCATCCGTCAAAGGATGAGAAGCCGGCCGTACACATGCTGGCTGGCCTGCGCTCGGCTCATGGATAGGGAATTTGCTTCTGCCCCGAACGATTTGTCGAGCGTCGACAGAGGTGGACATATCAACCAAACTAGCGCTAGCCGGTTGTCATGTCAACTCAACAGATGCTACCTTGGTAAAGACGATGCCCAATCAGCTCTTAACTCCGCAGGAACTCCGCGTCTGGCATGCCTTCCAGATCATGGGCGCCGAAGTATTGGCTCGCGTGGGCCGCAATCTCACGGCCGAGGTCGGGCTATCAGGGCCCGAGTTTGGCGTCCTCTCCCGCCTCGCAGGTATCGGCAAAGGCCAGATGCGCCAGCAAGCCCTGGCCGAGTGCATGGGCTGGGACAAA
>Ga0302305_1001825_pt1 | contig 12204 bp, 10 predicted proteins | sample III_Palsa_E2_3_FD_198764 | JGI IMG/M metagenome (GOLD analysis project Ga0302305, IMG submission 198764) | Peat permafrost microbial communities from Stordalen Mire near Abisko, Sweden - III_Palsa_E2_3 | ecosystem: Environmental > Terrestrial > Soil > Palsa > Peat permafrost | place: Sweden... | reverse complement strand
CGCGGTGCCTCCGACGGCCGCTTCTCCAGCTCCTGCTGCAAATGCCTCTCCGCTCATCAAGGGCGCCATTGCTCCTAAAGCCACTCCAAACGCCAAGCCATCGGTCAGCTTCTTCTTGCATGAGGGATTAGCCAGGTTGTTAAGCTCATTACCTCCCACTGTAGCAACTGCGCCAGTGAATGCACCTGTTGCAACGGTTGTCCCGGTGGCGGCTAACATTCCTCCGATTCCCCCACCTGCCCATGCGCCTGCTTCAACTGATAGTTGGGGAGCAAAGAACCCCACAATACCGCCCACAACGCCACCTGCGACAGCTCCTCGCCAACCTCCAGCCTCATAGCCAGCTACACCGCCCGCCACAGCACCAATCAAAGCGGTGATGAATTCACGCCCACTTGGATCCCGATACATGATGGGATCACCACCGGTGTAGGCATAGATAGTTGCCCCTGACACGAGTTCGTCGTACCGGAGGCCGTTTTCCCTAGGCGTGGTGCGGGTTAGCGAGCGGCTGACGAAGACACCTTCTCCCTGTTCGGTGCAATTTTTTCTTAGACGCGAGTTTCGACCGTGCGCGACGCGCGCGCAAGCGCGCAGACCGCTGGACAGGGGCGAGGCGGTTAACCGGTGGCGTCGTGGCGCTCGGCCGCGCGCAGGCGGGCTTCTAGGAGCTTGCGCACCAACGCCGCTACCCGTTCGGCGTCGCGCCCGGTCAGGATGAGTTCGCCATAGTTCGTCTGCACAGTCACGCTACGCGCCATGTCCGGCACTTGCTTGCTCAAGGCGTAGCCGAGTTCGTCACGGGTCATGTGTCGCCCCCGGCAGGGACGCTTCCTCGTCGCCACCACGGCGGTGCAACGTGCCGGCCGGATGCGTGGCCGCGTGGATCTGTTGCAGCTTGTCGATCGAGACGTGGGTGTAGATCTCCGTCGTCGCCACGCTGGCGTGGCCCAGCAGCGCCTGGATGTAGCGGATGTCGGCCCCGTTCTCCAGCATGTGCGTGGCGCAGGCGTGCCGCAGCAGATGCGTCGCACCGGGTCGGTGGATGCCGGCAAACTCCATGTACCGCTTCACCTTGTCGGCCAGGTATTCCGGTGTGATCGCCTCGCCGTAGTCGCTGATAAACAGCGCTTCCGTGTCGGCGGCCATCAGCGCGGGCCGGCCCTCGACCAGGTACTTCGTTACCCATGCCACTGCCCGGTCGCCCAGCGGCACCACCCGATCCTTACGCCCCTTCCCTTCGCGCACGAAGACCAGGCGGCGACGAAGGTCGACGTCGTAGAGCGCCAGGTTCGGCACCTCCATGCGCCGCAAGCCGGTGGAGTACAGCAGCTCCAGCATCGCCCGATCGCGCAGGCCCGGCGCCGTGATCGGCTCGGCCTCGCGCAGGATCGCCTCGACGTCTTCCACCGACAGCAGCGTGCGGGGCAAGCGTTTGGGCTGCTTGGGCAGCACCAGCTCGGAAGCAGGGTTGTAGAGGATGTGGTTCTCTCGGGCCAGCCACTTAAAAAAGGTCTTCAGTGGCGCGAGGCAACCGTGCTGGCTGCCCAGCGTCAACGGCTGGCCATCCGGCTTGCGGTAGTAGTACAGACTCTTCTGGTACCGCTCCAGCATGGGCTTGGTGATCGTGCGCGGATCGTCCAGATGCCGCTCGTCGCACCACGCGATGAAGCGGCGCAACGCGACGCGTCGCGCCCGCACGGTGTCCGCGCTGTAGGCGTGCGTGAGCATCCATTCGAAGTGGGCATGCATGTATCGCGTCAGTGGGTGGGCAGCAAGCCGATCGATGTGCACGGTGGCCGGCTTGGGCGGTTTCACCGCCCTCGGCGTGATGTATTTGACGCGCTGACCCTTGCGCGGCATCTCAGACCACGCGCGAGGACGATGCGTACGACGGCACGACCGATGGGCTCAAGACGTGCGTTTTGTGCGGCGGGATCGACGGAGGCACGGCAGGCGTTGCCACGCTTGGGCTAGCCGGCGTTTCCACCGACCGTGAAGCGGCCGCGTTGATGCCGTGAGCCGGCCGCGATGACCCCGCGTTCTCGCTCTCGGCCCCCCGCGAGGTGGCCATCGTAGCCACATCGATCAGACCCGACAGGTACGGCGCTGCACCGCCGTCACCGTCATACAGCAGCTCATACACGAAGCTCTGCCCGCGACTGCCGCGATGGACCAGGAGGTATTCCATCGCCACCAGTCGTTCCAGATGGACCCGCAGCTGCGTATCGCCCCACGCCGTGGCATCGCGTACCTCCCGCCGGCTGAAGCGCACGTCGCTGCGTGGCAGCGCTTCGGTTTGCATCCGCGTGGCCACCATCGTGCACAGCGCACGCAGCAGGCCACGTGTCTGGGGCGGCAGCTCGTCCAGGCTGCGCCCGAGCATGTCGTGCGCGAGCGCATTGGCCTGCGCGAGGTCGGCCAGCGTCACCTCGACGTACTCGATCTCCTTGCCGCGATGGGTCGTGTGTTTGATCGGCCGCTGGTACTGATGCAGCAGCGCGATCGTGTCGATCAGCGTGAGGTACTTTTCGTGATCGCGTCGCGTGCGGGTGCGATCGTCCATAAAGGTCAGCTGGTCGGCGTACGGATTGACCACCGCCAGCGGACGCAACAACCGCTGCGCATTCTGCTGGCGCGTGCACAGGTGTTCGCGTTCTTCGCGGGCCAACAGGCCATCGAGCGTGCGCCGGGTGCGCTGGCGGCGATGGATCGCCTGCGTCTGCTCGCGTCCCTCGTCCACGCTCAGCACCAGACAGCGGTTCAACAGTTCTTCGTCGATCTCGATGGCGGTGGTGGTCAGGAAGATCATCACCGGACCTTCCACGCGGTACTCCTGCGTCACCAGATTGCCGGTCACCGGATCTTTGCCCGTGCTGGCAATCGTCAGCTCGCCCTCGGACTGCAACAGCTTCAAGGCGTACGCCGCCCGGCGCACGCCCTCCTCCTCAGCGATCGCCAGGATCTTGTGCTTGAGCTGGGTTTGACCCAGGTAGTAAAGGCTCTGTCCGGTCATCGCCGAGTAACGGAAGCGCTCCTCCTCCGGCATGAAGGCCAGCACCGCCTCCATCAGCGAGGATTTGCCGGCCGCCGTCGAGCTTTGCACCACCACCGCCAGGGGTGCGGCGAGCTTGCGCGAGACCGCCGCCAGATACCCGATCAGCTTGTTGGTGCGCTCACCGACCACACCGCACGCCTCGAAGTCGGCGAGGATTTGTTCCAGGAGGTTCGGGGATTTGAGGAGCGCGAGCGCGGCATCGCGCTCGTCGTCACTCAGTGTCACGGCGGCCGGGGCCACCGGCTCCAACGCCTTGCGGATCTGCGCATCCTGCAGCGTTTCCAGCTGCAGCAACAGGCGACCCAGATCCGCTTGCATCACGCCTTCAGCCACCCCCAGCGCAACCGCCGCCTGCGTGGCGTAACTGGTGCGTGCACGCGCCCCATAGAGGTCCAGCGTGTCAACGTAAAACGCCTCGCTACGCGAGACCAGCAGATTCACCTTCAAGGTGTCGGGACTGAGATTGCGCGACAGACCCCGCACGCGATAGCGACGCTCGCCGAGCGTCAACACCACTTCGCTGTCACTCACTTCGGCGGCGATTGCCGGCGGTGACGCCGGCAGCGGTGACGCGGGCATGGCCGGTTCCGGCGGTGCGGCCGGTGGTGCGGTTTCTACCGCAACAGCGGCGACTAATGAAGAGGATGTGGCCACCGGCGCCGGTTCGTGGGCGATGACCGCCGGCTCGTTTTCCGGCCGTGCCGGCGGTTGGCCTTCGCCCAACCAGAGAGCTTTGCGGATCACCAGGCCGAGCGATTTCGTGGCCGGTTGCACGGCCAGTGCGTAGGCATTGGCGTCCATGCCTTTGGGAAACTGGATGCGGTAACACGCGATGCCAACGGCCATGAGTTGCGTGGCCAGCTTCTCGGCGGCGGCATCGCCGGCCGCATCACGGTCATACGCGATCAGCACGCGCTCGGTGCCGTGCTGCTGGAAGGCCGCCAGGTGATCGGCGGTGAAGCCTTCCACGCCGTAGGCGGCGGTGACGTGGCGATAGCCGGCACACCAGAAGGTCATCGCGTCGATCAACGCTTCGCACAGGATGATTTCGGGGCTGCTGGCCACAGCCTCGACGTTCCACAGGCCGCGATGCGGTCCGGGCAGATACAGGTGCAGCGGCGTGCCGGTGCGCAGGTTGGGCGTGATCTTGCGGCCGTAGATTTCCGTCACGTCGCCGTGCGCATCGAGCACCGGGATCACCAGCGAGCCATTAAAGTGTTCGTGACCGGAGTCGCGCACCAGACCCAGTGCCTGCAAGCGCGTGCGGATGTCAGCGCCGGCCTTGCGATTCTTGTCCGGCAACCGCAGACCCAGCGTGCGATTGGCAAAGCCCAGCCGGAAGCGCTCGATCAGCTCCGGGTGGTTGAGGCCGCGCGACTGCAGATAGGCCAACGCCTCGGGACTCTGCGTCAGCGTGTCGTGGTAATAGCCGATCACCTGACGCAGCAGCGCGCGATCGTCCGCATCCGACGAGACCGGCGCCGGCAACTTCGGCACGCTCGATGAGCGCACTACGCGCTCGATCGGGGACGTCGACGGCAAACCTTCGCGCAACAGTTCCACCGCATGCCGGAAGCTCACGCCCTCGGCCTTCATCACCCAGTCGATCGCCGTACCGCCGATCTGACACGCGCCCAGGCAGTGCCACAGGTTCTTCGCCGGCGACACCACCAGCGAGGGCGTCTTGTCCTCATGGAACGGGCAGCGGCCGATCCAGTCGGCGCCGTGACGGGTCAACGCGATACCGCGGGCTTCCACCAGACGCTGCACCGACACCTCGGCCTTCAGCCGCTCGATTTCGCTCTCGGGGATACGGGCCATAAAAACGGGTCTCCGGCCAAAACCTGTCAAGGGGGTAAAGCGAAAAATAACTGGATTGATGTTTACCCCATTACGGGGTAATGTCAACCTCATTCTTGCATCACGAGGACTACGCTTTGAAGCCAGCACAGTTCGATTGGATTGACCAGATGGCATCGGGCGATACCGCTTTCTTCACCTTGCTCGGCAAGCGCGTCGCGCAGCTGCGGCAGGATCGTGGCGTGACGCAGCAGCAGTTGGCGGATACCTTGGGTATCGCCCAGCAAACCTTGGCCAACTACGAGACAGGGCGCTCACGCCTACCTGCATCCATGCTGCCGACACTAGCCGATTTGTTCTGGGTTCCCGTGGATGTCCTACTGGGGCATAACGATCAGCGCACCAAGAAGCCCGGCCCCGTGCCCAAGTGGCAACAACAGATCGAGACGATTGCGCAGTTGCCCAAGCCCAAGCAGCGGCTGGTGACGCAGATGATTGATGCGTTGTTGCAACAGGCGGCCCGCTAGGCGGCTAAAAGATAACGATCTGGCAGCGCATCGCCGATCGCATAGCACCGACCTCGCGGGCTGCCTCAAGCAGCTTGTGGGGTCGGTTTTTTTATGGACTAAGAGAGGAGCACAGCCATGGGCTACGGCTATTCGAAGACGATCACCAAGACACCGAGCGGTGCGTGGTCCTGGTCGGTGCTCGATCCTCACCAGCAGCGCCTCGCCAGCGGCACCGATACCAGTCAGGACGCCGCAGATCTCGCGGCTGTCGCCGCGCTGGCCAACCAGCTCGTGCTGGCCGGCGTGCTGCGCGACGACGGCGAGCCGATGTCGGGTTATTGGGATGTTGATAACGACAACACCGCAGCGTCGAACGTTGCTGACTAGGTAGACCCGGACCAAAATTGCGACTGTCGCAATTTTGCCGCTGGCTAATCCTCGCCCTCGGCATCCGCCAACTCGTCCAGAGGATTGCCTCCGCGATAAGCCTTTTCCACGCGCCGCAGGAAGATCTCGTGGCGACGCTGCGCATCCGCCGCCGCTGATTGCCGCACGTCGACCGGCGGCTCCACGGTGTGGAACAGATACAGCCCGGAAAACTCGTGCATGAAGGCCACTAGCACGGCCATTTCCGAGCGCATCACATTCTGCTTCTGAGCCAGCCGTTTCAGCGTGGTGCCAAAGCGCTTGTCCATCGTCGCCATGTCGTCCCGCAGGCGCTCGCGTTCGAGATATTCCCGCAGCGCCTCGCGCAGCAGATCCGAATCGTTCCATCCCTTGTCGGCCTTGAGCTTCTCCAGTTTGCCGAGCATGGCGGTGTCGCTGAGGCGCGCCTTGATCTTGCGCGAGGTGACAACGGTCGACTTTTTGGCGGGCATGCGAGGGTTTTCGTCTGTGGCACAAAGTGAGCCACACCATAGCGCAAGTGGAGCACAGCTTAAATGGCTCTGCAGCGCCATCTACACGGGAAAAATGAGCGAAGCGGGCTCCACCCTTTATGTTCCACTATGGAAGGTAAGCACATTCCAGCCGTCGATCATGGATGGCCAAACGCCACAAAGAAGAACGCCCGCGCAAGGCGGGCGTTCATTAGTGCTGTTTTCGTCCATGAGTCATGCTCAGTGTACCGGCAGAATTGCATCGTTCGAGCGCAACTTCCCGCCAAGCATGCTTCCTCCAGCGAGCGTGAAGCACAGTGCCCCTTGGGCATCGTTCGACTGTGGCTTTCGGATGTAAGCCTGATAAGTAAAGGGCGGCCCTTTGGCAGCAGCTGCTGCGTAACCGGGATCATCTTTCGTGTCGGAGTAGATCCGCACATGGCCCCAATAAACGCCGCCCAAGCCCGTCCCGTTATCTTTCACTCCGTCCTTGCTACATGGACCAACAGCAAACGTCACGTTGTAATCTTTTTTCTTAGCAAGAGCCAACAAGTCCGTATCGGTCGTGAAATCGATGCGCGAAATGATCAGCGACGGACGTGGCGCGGGACTAACCCAATCAAACTGTGCCTGGTCCTTGTAATCCACGTTGGTCACCGACGTCACGCGGATGTCCTTCGGGCCGCTGGAAAACATAGCAGCGCAGGCGGTGAGAGAGACCGACCACGCTAGAAGAGCCATGGTCGCGGCCAGCTTGCTACGTATCATTGCTGGGCCCTCGAAAGGACTTGGGCGGGACTCATGACACCGGGGCCAGACGCGTTCATCATTTGACTGAAATCCTCGTGGTTCACCAGATCATCTTGGATGTATGTGTTTGCAATTCCGTTTGGCGCACCATCCCAAGCTCCGCCAATGCCCGCAATGAAATTGGAGGGCTGGAACAGACTGCCGCCTTCGGCGTCCACATCTACCCAATTGTTCACAGCGTTGGCGATGTTCTGCATGCCACGATAGTGCCAGCGACTGACCGGGTCGATCGTGATCAAGAGATTTACTCGGCCGCATGTGTGCAGCGCTGCGGCAGCGGCGGTGTCACCACCGTAGCTGTGACCGATCAAGTTGACCGGATCGCCTGCTGGAGTGGAGTTGATGTCAGCCTCGATGGCCGATTGCTGTGTCCACTGGTAGTAGGCCGAGTCGGGGTGCGTCAGGGCGTAGTTAGCATAGTAACTCTGCACGATTTGGGAGGTTGAATCACCAAACCCGCCGACGAAAATGTCGCGCAGACCATCGGGATCAATTCGGTTGAGCGGGCTGTTGCTGACAGCTGCATATGTACTGATGTCGCCATCGAGCCCGGTGGGATCACTCTGCAGATACCGCCCTGTCGCCGGCTCATACGTCCGGAACATGTTGTAGTTGGTGCCCGACTCGGCGTCGTAGTACTGGCCGGGATAGCGCAAATTGAGCACGTAACCCGCTGTTGACGTCGGCTGTTGCTCCCCGAACGGATTGCCCTGATAGGCCCATACAGTGGCCCCTGACGCGAGTTCGTCGTACCGGAGGTCGGTTTCCCTAGGCGTAGTGCGGGTTAGCGAGCGGCTGACGAAGACACCTTCTCCCTGTTCGGTGCGATTTTTCCCTAGACGCGAGTTTCCGTGGCGCAGCGCACGCGCGCAAGTGACGGTGCAACAGGCTGGCCAAAATTGCGACTGTCGCAATTTTGAAGCTCGATGAGACGTTCCTGATCGAGGACCATAATTGCGACTGTCGCAATTTTGGTGCGCGAAGAGACCTTCAGCCGATCGGTTCGCCGTCGATGGCTACCCGCTCGGTACGGGCCAGTTTCGCCGGGTGGGTCGCCGCGTGGATCTTCTGCAACTTGTCGATCGAGACGTGCGTGTAGATCTCTGTCGTCGCCAGGTTGGTGTGACCGAGCAGTGCCTGGATGTAGCGGATGTCGGCCCCGTTCTCCAGCATGTGCGTGGCACAGGCATGCCGGAAGAGATGCGTGGCGCCGGGCCGATGGATGCCGGCCGCCTCCATGTAGCCCTTCACCTTGTGGTGCAGCGAGTCAGGCAACATCGGTTCCCCGAGGTCGCTGATAAACAGCGCTAGCGTGTCGACCGGCATGAGCATCGGGCGTGCTTCGACCAGATACTTCGTCACCCATGCCGCCGCACGATCGCCCAGCGGCACGACCCGATCCTTACGCCCCTTCCCTTCGCGCACGAAGACCAAGCCGCGTCTAAGGTCGATGTCGTAAATCGCCAGCGTCGTCACCTCCATGCGCCGCAGCCCGGTGGAGTACAGCAGTTCCAGCATCGCTCGATCGCGCAGGCCCGGTGCGTTGACCGGCACCGCCTCACGCAGGATCGCCTCGATGTCCTCCACTGACAGCAGCGTGCGGGGCAAGCGTTTGGGTAGCTTGGGCAGTATCAGTTCGGACGCGGGGTTGTAGAGGACGTGGCGCTCGCGCGTCAGCCACTTAAAAAAGGTCTTCAGCGGGGCGAGGCAACCGTGCTGACTGCCCAGCGTCATCGGTTGTCCATCCGGTTTGCGGTAGTAAAACAAGCTCTTCTGATACCGCTCCAGCATCGGCGGCGTGATGGCGCGCGGATCGTCCAGGTGCCGCTCGGCGCACCAGGTGATGAAGCGACGCAGCGCGCTGCGCCGGGAGCGCACGGTCTCCGCGCTGTAGCTGTGCGTGAGCAGCCATTCCAGGTGCGCGTGCATATAGCGTGTCAGTGGATGCGACGCCAGAGGATCGATCGGCAGCGTGACGGGTTTACCACCGGAGGCGACGCGCTTGCGGCCCATGTCAGGCGACGCGCGAGGATGAGGCGTACGACGGCACGACCGACGGGCTCAGGACGTGCGTTTGCCGTGGCGGGATCGACGGATGCGCAGCAGGCGTTGCCACGCTTGGATTAGCCGGCGTTTCCACCGACCGTGAAGCGGCCGCGTTGATGCCGCGAGCCGGCCGCGATGACCCCGCGTTCTCGCTCTCGGCCCCCCGCGAAGTGGCCATCGTAGCCACATCGATCAGACCTGACAGGTACGGCGCTGCACCACCGTCGCCGTCATACAGCAGCTCATACACGAAGCTCTGCCCGCGACTGCCGCGATGGACGAGCAGGTATTCCATCGCCACCAGTCGTTCCAGATGCACCCGCAGCTGCGTGTCGCCCCACGCCGTGGTGTCACGCACCTCCCGCCGGCTGAAGCGCACCTCGCTGCGCGGGAGCGCATCGGTGTGCATCCGCGTGGCCACCATCGTGCACAGCGCACGCAGCAGACCGCGGGTCTGGGGTGGCAGCTCGTCCAGGCTGCGCCCGAGCATGTCGTGCGCGAGCGCATTGGCCTGCGCGAGGTCGGCCAGCGTCACCTCGACGTACTCGATGTCCTTGCCACGATGCGTCGTGTGTTGGATCGGTCGCTGGTACTGATGCAGCAGCGCGATCGTATCGATCAGCGTGAGGTACTTTTCATGATCGCGTCGCGTGCGCGTGCGATCGTCCATAAAGGTCAGTTGATCGGCGTACGGATTGACCACGGCCAGCGGACGCAACAACCGCTGTGCATTCTGCTGACGGGTGCACAGGTGCTCGCGTTCTTCGCGAGCCAGCAGGCCATCGAGCGTTCGACGGGTGCGCTGCCGGCGATGGATCGCCTGGGTCTGTTCGCGTCCCTCGTCCACGCTCAACACCAGACAACGATTCAACAGTTCTTCGTCGATCTCGATGGCGGTGGTGGTCAGGAAGATCATCACCGGACCTTCCACGCGATACTCCTGCGTGACCAGGTTGCCGGTCGCCGGATCTTTGCCGGTGCTGGCAATCGTCAGCTCGCCCTCGGACTGCAACAGCTTCAAGGCGTACGCCGCACGGCGCACGCCTTCTTCCTCGGCGATCGCGAGGATCTTGTGCTTGAGCTGGGTCTGGCCGAGGTAATACAAACTCTGTCCGGTCATCGCCGAGTAGCGGAAGCGTTCTTCCTCCGGCATAAAGGCCAGCACCGCTTCCATCAGCGAGGATTTGCCGGCCGCCGTCGAGCTTTGCACCACCACCGCCAGGGGCGCGGCGAGCTTGCGCGAGACCGCCGCCAGATACCCGATCAGCTTGTTGGTGCGCTCGCCGACCACGCCGCACGCCTCGAAGTCGGCAAGGATCTGTTCCAAGAGGTTCGGCGATTTGAGGAGCGCGAGCGCGGCGTCGCGCTCGTCGTCGCTCAGCGTCACCGCTGCCGGGGCCACCGGCTCCAGTGCTTTGCGGATCTGTGCATCCTGCACCGTTTCCAGCTGCAGCAACAGGCGGCCGAGATCCGCTTGCATCACGCCTTCGGCCACGCCCAGCGCAACCGCCGCCTGTGTGGCGTAACTGGTGCGCGCACGCGCCCCATAGAGGTCCAGTGTGTCGACGTAAAACGCCTCGCTACGCGAGACGAGCAGATTCACCTTCAAGGTGTCGGGGCTGAGATTGCGCGACAGACCCCGCACGCGATAACGACGCTCGCCGAGCGTCAACACTACTTCGCTGTCGCTCACTTCGGCGGCGATCGGTGCGGGCACCGATGGCAGCGGTGACGCGGGCAGCGCCGGTTCCGGCGGTGCAGCCGGTGGTGCGGTTTCCACCGCAACAGCGGCGACTAAAGAAGACGCATCGAGCACGATCGACGGTGAGGCATCGTGCAGCATCACGCATTCGTTTTCCGGCCGTGCCGGCGGCTGGCCTTCGCCCAACCAGAGGGCTTTGCGGATCACCAGGCCGAGCGATTTCGTCGCCGGTTGCACAGCCAGTGCGTACGCATTGGCGTCCATCCCTTTGGGAAAGGGGATGCGGTAACACGCGATGCCGACGGCTATGAGTTGCGTGGCCAGCTTCTCGGCGGCGGCATCACCCGCCGCATCACGGTCGTACGCGATCAGCACGCGCTCGGTGCCGTACTGCTGGAAGGCCGCCAAGTGATCGGCGGTGAAGCCTTCCACACCGTAGGCGGCAGTGACGTTGCGATAGCCGGCACACCAGAAGGTCATCGCATCGATCAACGCTTCGCACAGGATGATTTCGGGACTGCTGGCCACGGCCTCGACGTTCCACAGGCCGCGATGCGGTCCGGGTAGATACAGATGCAGCGGTGTGCCGGTGCGCAGGTTGGGCGTGATCTTGCGGCCGTAGATTTCGGTGATGTCGCCGTGCGCATCAAGCACCGGGATCACCAGCGAGCCATTAAAGTGTTCGTGACCGGAGTCGCGCACCAGACCCAGCGTCTGCAGGCGGGTGCGGATGTCGGCGCCGGCCTTGCGATTCTTGTCCGGCAATCGCAGGCCCAGCGTGCGATTAGCAAAGCCCAGTCGGAAGCGCTCGATCAGCTCCGGGTGGTTGAGACCGCGCGACTGCAGATAGGCCAGGGCCTCGGGACTCTGCATCAGCGTGTCGTGGTAATAGCCGATCACCTGACGCAGCAGCGCGCGATCGTCCGCATCCGACGAGACCGGCGCCGGCAGCTTCGGCACGCTCGACGAGCGCACCACGCGGTCGAGTGGCGATGTCGACGGCAAACCTTCGCGCAACAGTTCCACCGCATGCCGGAAGCTCACGCCCTCGGCCTTCATCACCCAGTCGATCGCCGTGCCGCCGATCTGACACGCACCCAGGCAGTGCCACAGGTTCTTCGCCGGCGACACCACTAGCGAGGGTGTCTTGTCCTCGTGGAACGGGCAGCGGCCGATCCAGTCGGCGCCGTGACGGGTCAGCGCGATACCGCGGGCTTCCACCAGGCGCTGCACCGACACGTCCGCTTTCAGCCGCTCGATTTCGCTCTCGGGGATACGGGCCATAAAACGGGTCTCCGGGCAAAAACCTGTCAAGGGGGTAAAGCAAAAAATAACTGGATTGATGTTTACCCCATTACGGGGTAATGTCAACCTCATTCTTGCATCACGAGGACTACGCTT
>Ga0302305_1001820_pt1 | contig 12224 bp, 7 predicted proteins | sample III_Palsa_E2_3_FD_198764 | JGI IMG/M metagenome (GOLD analysis project Ga0302305, IMG submission 198764) | Peat permafrost microbial communities from Stordalen Mire near Abisko, Sweden - III_Palsa_E2_3 | ecosystem: Environmental > Terrestrial > Soil > Palsa > Peat permafrost | place: Sweden... | reverse complement strand
TCGCGTCAGCGACTTTCCGCACGCGATACACAAGGGCGGCGATCTCGGCGCACTGGAGGCCACGCCAGCGAGCGGGCTGTGGATATTGGAAATCCAGATCGCTCACCCCACCGAGCCATTCGGCGCGTTCTACGAAGATCTGCTGATATCGACAAACGCCGGCTGAGCACGTTATCGAGAGGTTGACCGGAACTCGGTTTTCTGGATGCGGCGATGTAAACCATGAAAATTCTGGTCTTCGGCAATTCCGGCTCCGGCAAAAGTACCTACGCGAAGGCGATCGCCGAGCGGCACGCGCTGGTTCACCTGGACCTGGACACCATCGTATGGGAGCCCGGACAGGTCGCCGTGCCCCGTCCAGCTGCCGACGTCGATCGCTCGCTGCAGGATTTTCTCGGCACCCATCCGCGCTGGATCATTGAAGGCTGCTACGGCGAACTCGTAGCCGCTGCGGCGCCACACGGCGACGAGCTGGTGTTTCTCAATCCCGGTCTTGAGGTTTGCCTGGCCAACAACCGGAAACGGCCATGGGAACCGCACAAGTACGGCTCAGTCGAGGCGCAGAACGCGATGCTGGAAAACCTGCAGGCTTGGGTGACTGGATACTACGTACGGAGCGACGACTGGTCGTACCAACGGCACCGACATATCTTCGATACGCATAAGGGAATAAAGCACGAGTACGCGTCACTGCCGCTATGGATTGCGGCCGTTGATTTGCGCTGATACTCGTCCGTCGATCTGAGCAACACGCTTGACTCTTCGTTCATTATGGATGTATAGACGTCCATATGGCATTTATTGTGCAGACCAGCATTGCCGCGGATACAAGTAGCGCAAGCCGCTTTGGTCCGCCTCGATTGCCGTGCGCTAATGGCGGGCGATGTTTGCGGAGGTAGCTATTTTTCCTCAGACAAACGGCAAGCCGGCCCCTTCACACGCATCGCGAACAAGCTCATGACCCTGACCCAACTGCGCCATCTCGTCGCGATCGTCGATTGCGGACTCAATATCTCCTTGGCCGCCGAGCGCGTGCACGCGACCCAACCCGGGCTGAGCAAGCATCTGCGCCATCTGGAGGAGGAACTCGGCTTTCCGATGTTCAACCGGCGCGGCCGCAATCTGGAGAGCCTTACCCACGTCGGCGGCCGCGTGCTGGAAAGCGCCCGCATGATCCTGGCTGAAGTGGATTCGATCCGCTCGGTGGTCGCCACCATGCATGGCGTGACGCGCACCATGCTGCGCATCGCCACCACGCATACCCAGGCGCGTTTCGCCTTGCCGACGGCCATTGGGGCCCTGAGCCAGCGCTTTCCCAGCCTGAGCGTGCACCTTCAGCCGACCGCCGACGCGCTCCTGCTCGACGTACTGGACAGTGACGGTGCCGATATCGCCATCGTCAGCACGTCGGGCGGACCGCCGAAGACCAACGGCCTGGCGCTGCCGGCCTACCGCTGGCACCGCGTCGCTCTGGTGCCGCGGGAACACCCGTTTGCCCAGCTGACGCGGCCGCTCACGCTGGCGGAACTGGCCGGCGTCCCGCTGATCAGCTACGACTCGTCGCTGAAGGCGGATTCGTCGCTGCGACAGATCTTCGAGGCGGCGGGCCTGCATCCGCAGATCGCCATGACCGCTGGCGATGCCGATCTGATTAAGACGTACGTCAACGCGGGGCTGGGCGTAGGCATTCTCGCCGAGATGGCGCTACAGCCGGCGGATGCGGAGCATATGCGCTCGCTGCCGGCCGATCATCTTTTCCCGACCTGCACCACATGGATCGTGCTGCGGCGTGAAAGCCCGCTGCGCGAGCAGGCGCTGGAGTTCGTGGCGCAGTTCGCGCCCCATCTGGACCGGGGCCAGGTCAGCCAGGCGTTGGCCAGCGGTATCAACGTGTCCAGCCAATGGCCGGCAGCGCCGTACTGGCATCAGTCCGGATCGGCATCGGGCCAGGTGGTGCCATTCCTCTCGCGCGGATCGCAGCGGTAAAAATGACGCGATTTGGGCGTCCGATCGGCCGCTTACCAGCCATTGGCGGACCGTGAGCCCCCCTGATGTCAGCGGGCGCGGCAAGGCGTAAAGCCCCTCCCTGAGGGGCGCAGCAAGCCTTTGTGCGCACACAATCCGGCCGAATCACAATTCGGACCCGAAAACACGCTAAAATCATGAGTTAGCCGCTGCCGATCTTCGCCGGCGATGCCTTTGAACGCTTTTCAAGGCACGCCCCGTGAAGCGCGGTCGCAAGGCGGACAGCCTCGTGCGGCCCGCCGATCAACATTTATACCCGACGATTACTCATCCAACCACGCTCGACATTTCGGAAACCAGGTCATGGCCAGAAACAAACCACTCACCCTTTATCGCAACATCGGCATCATTGCGCATATCGATGCGGGCAAGACCACGACGACCGAGCGTGTTCTGTACTACACCGGCAAGAAACACCAGATCGTCGACGTGCATGACACGAAAGACGGCAAGGGCTCGACCACGACCGACTACCTCGAGCAGGAGCGCAAGCGTGGTATCACCATCCAGTCGGCCGCCGTGTCGACCGAGTGGAAAGGCCACCAGATCAACGTGATCGATACCCCGGGACACGTGGACTTCACCATCGAAGTGAACCGTTCGCTGCGCGTGCTCGACGGCGCCGTGGTGGTGTTCGACGGCGTGGCCGGCGTGGAACCGCAGACCGAGACCAACTGGCGCCTGGCTGACCAGTACAACGTGCCGCGCGTGTGCTACGTCAACAAGATGGATCGCATCGGCGCGAGCTTCGCGCATTGCGTCAAGGGCATCCGCGAGCGCCTCGGCGCCCCGGCCCTGCTGTGCCAGATTCCGCTGGGCAGCAGCGACGAATTCTGCGGCATGGCCGATCTGGTCGCTAACGTGGCCTACATCTGGGCCTCCGACGACAAGGACAGCACCTGGGAAACCGTTTCTTTCGAGGAAGCCAAGACCCGCCTGAAGTTCGGCTCCACCGTCGACAACGACTGGGTTGCCCAGCTGCCGAAGCTGCGCGAAGAAATGCTGGAAACCGCGCTGGCAATGGACGACGACGCGTTCGAGAAGCTGATCGAGACCGGCGAGCACGATCCGGCGAAGCTGAAGGAATGTATCCGCAAGGGCTGCGTCACCGGCAAGCTGGTTCCGGTGTTCTGCGGTTCGTCATACAAGAACAAGGGCGTGCAGCAGCTGCTCGACGCCGTGGTCGATTACATGCCGTACCCGGGCGAGAATGGCGGCATCGCGATGGTCGACGAGGACGGCAACGTCATCGGCGAGCAGGAAGTGCGTGATGACGCACCGGCCCGCGCGCTGGCGTTCAAGGTCATCAATGACCAGTTCGGCACGCTGACCTTCTGCCGCGTCTATTCGGGCGTGATCAAGAAGGGCGACACGCTGCAGAACGTCACCCGCGGCAAGAAAGAGCGCGTCGGCCGCATCGTCGAAGTCCAGGCCAATGCGACCAAGGAAATCGACGAAGTGCGCGCCGGCGACATCTGCGCGTTCGTGTCGATGAAGGACACCGAGACAGGCGACTCGCTCAGCGATCCGGCGCACCCGGCCCTGCTGGAGCGCATGCGCTTCCCGGATCCGGTGATCAGCGTGTCGGTCGAGCCGAAGACCCGCAACGACGTCGACAAGATGTCCACCGCGCTCTACAAGATGGTCAAGGCCGATCCGTCACTGCGCATGGAAGTGGACAAGGAAACCGGACAGACCGTGCTCAAGGGCATGGGCGAGCTGCATCTGGAAATCACTCTGGACCGCATGCGCACCGAGCTGGGCGTGGACGCGAACATGGGCAAGCCCAAGGTCAGCTTCCGCGAGGCGTTCGGCCAGACCGTCGAGCACACCTACACCCACAAGAAGCAGTCCGGCGGTTCGGGCCAGTTCGCCGAAGTGAAGATCATCTTCGAGCCGGGCGAGTCCGGCACGGGCGTGGTGTTCTCCGACGAAGTCGTCGGTGGCCGCATCCCGCGTGAATACATCCCGGCCGTGCAGCACGCGATCGAAGTCGAATCGCGCCAGGGCCAGGTCGCCGGCTACGAAGTGCTGGACTTCAAGGCACGCCTGATCGACGGCAAGTACCACGACGTCGACTCCTCGGCACTGGCCTTCGAAATCGCCGGCCGCGCCTGCTTCCGTGAAGCGCAGAAGCTGTCCAAGCCGAAGCTGCTCGAGCCGATCATGAGTCTGGAAGTGGTCACCGAAGCGACCTATCTCGGCGACGTCATCGGCGACATCAACCGTCGTCGCGGCAGCATCTCCGACCAGGGTCAGAAAGGCGTGTCGGCCTTCGTGCAGGGCTTCGTACCGTTGTCCGAAATGTTCGGCTACATCAACTTCCTGCGTTCGGCGACCAGCGGCCGCGGTACCTTCACCATGCTCTTCGATCATTACGAGGAAGTGCCGGCCAGCATGGTCGAGAAGCTGATGGAGAAAGAAGCGAAGTAAGCGTCGTTTCCATAGCGCGCTGCCTTCAGAGGCAGTGCGAGATCAAAGAACCCGGGGAGCGATCCTCGGGTTCTTTTTTGCCTGGTCTAGGCGTACGTGGCGGTGAGCGTAGCGACTGTGCAGGCGGCAATGCCGAAACGAACATTCGCAAAGAAAATGGCCCGAACAGCAATCCGCGGCAGCGGCCGTAACCCCCAAACATGTGAAAGTATGACGTTGGGGTTCGCTGCGCTCACCGCCAACCTACGCGGGATTCACTTTGGTCACGGAACAAGCGCGGGGCTGATCCGCGGTATCATTACGGGTTGACGCTTCAGCCGACCTGCCCGCATGTCTTCGCATCTCCAAGAAACCCGCCGCCGCCGCACGTTTGCTATCGTCAGCCATCCTGACGCGGGCAAGACCACGCTGACGGAAAAGCTGCTGCTGTTTGGTGGCGCGATCCAGATGGCCGGCTCGGTGAAGGGCCGCAAGGCCGCCCGCCACGCCACGTCCGACTGGATGGCGCTGGAAAAGGAGCGCGGCATTTCGGTGACCTCGTCGGTGATGCAGTTTCCGTACGAGGGCAAGATCGTCAACCTGCTCGACACCCCGGGCCACGCGGACTTTTCCGAGGACACCTATCGCGTGCTGACCGCGGTGGATTCGGCGCTGATGGTGATCGACTGTGCCAAGGGCGTGGAAGAACGCACGATCAAATTGATGGAGGTCTGCCGCCTGCGCGACACGCCGATCATGACCTTCATCAACAAGCTCGACCGCGAGGGCCGCTCGCCGATCGAACTGCTGGACGAAGTGGAATCGGTGCTGGGCATCGCCTGCGCGCCCCTGACCTGGCCGATCGGCATGGGCAAGCGCCTGAAGGGTGTATACCACCTGCTGCTGGACGAAGTGCATGTGTTCGAGCCGGGCAAGAATTTCACCCGCCAGGACTCGACCATCTTCAAGGGCCTCGACGCGCCCGGCCTGCTGGAAAAGATCGGCGACGAGGCGATGCGCGAACTGCGCGACGAGCTCGAACTGGTGCAGGGCGCCGCACCCTCGTTCGATATGGACGAATACCTCGCCGGCCGGCAGACGCCGGTGTTTTTCGGCTCGGCGGTGAACAACTTCGGCGTGCAGCTGCTGCTGGATTTTTTCGTCGAGAACGCACCCTCGCCGCGGCCGCGCGCCACGCTCACGCGTGAGGTGGAGCCAGAGGAAGAAAAGCTCAGCGGCTTCGTGTTCAAGATCCAGGCGAACATGGACCCGGCGCATCGCGACCGCGTCGCCTTCATGCGCGTGTGTTCGGGCACGTATACCGCCGGCATGAAAATGATCCAGACCCGCACGGGCAAGGACATCCGCATCGCCAACGCGCTGACCTTTATGGCCAGCGATCGCGAGATCGTCGAAACCGCCTACCCCGGCGACGTGATCGGCCTGCACAACCACGGCACCATCACCATCGGCGATACGTTCACCGAAGGCGAACAGGTCAACTTCACCGGCATCCCTAACTTTGCGCCGGAGCTTTTTCGCCGCGCGCGCCTGCGCGATCCGCTGAAGATGAAGGCTCTGCAGAAGGGCCTGGCCCAGCTCAGCGAGGAAGGCGCCACGCAGTTTTTCCGGCCGGTGATGAGCAACGACCTGATCCTGGGCGCGGTCGGCGTGCTGCAGTTCGACGTGGTCGCGTATCGGCTGAAGGACGAATACAACGTCGACGCCAGCTTCGAGCCCGTGACCGTCACGACCGCGCGCTGGGTGCACTGCGACGATGAAAAGATGATGGCCGAATTCCGCGAGAAGAACGCGATGAACCTTGCCATCGACGGCGCGGGCGAGCTGGTCTATATCGCACCGACGAGGGTGAATCTGCAGCTGGCGCAGGAGCGCTGGCCGAAGGTGCGCTTCGCCAATACGCGCGAGCACGCCGCGGCGGTGGTGGCTTAGGCACCGACGCTTGCGCTGTGCGCTGGCGCGTGCGGAGCGAGTGCGCCGCGATATTTGCTCGACGCGCGGCTCTCGCCGTGTGGCGTCGAACGCGATCGCGCATTCGAGCGACACACCGACCATCACCGGGGATTGCCATGCAAACCGTGCCGCTCGCCTTTGTCACGCCGTCCGACGCTCCACGGTGGCAGCGGTGGCTAGTGTTTTCCGCGGCCGCCCGCATCGGTTTTTTCGTGGCGATGCTGCTGGGCATCGGCTTCATGATCCACGTCGCGCTGGAAATACTTGGCTGGACGCCGAAAACTGCGCCTCCTCTTGCGCTGGCACTTGCCACGCTCAGCCTGCAACTGCTGCCGGCGCTCATCGCCTATCTGGTGCTTGTAAAGCTGATCGAGCGGCGTCGTGTACGTGAATGGTCGTTGGCGACGCTGCCCACGCTGGGCATCGGCGGCTTTGTCACAGGCGCCGTGCTTTTCAGCGCCGTCGTCGGCGCGCTGTGGTTACTCGGGGTGTATCACGTCACCGGCACCAATCGATACGTGAACTGGCTGCCGCAGCTGCTTGTAGCGGGCATCGGTGCCGGTATCGGCGAGGAGATCGTGATGCGCGGCGTGCTGTTTCGCATCGTCGAAGAAGGTTGCGGTACGTGGCTTGCGGTTGCCGTGTCTGCGCTGTTTTTTGGCGGCGCGCATATTTTCAATCCAGGTGCCACGCTGTGGAGTTCGGCGGCCATCGCGATCGAGGCAGGCGTGATGCTGGCCCTGCTCTATCACGTGACCCGATCGCTGTGGGCGTGCATGGGCCTGCATGCCGGCTGGAACATCATGCAGGGCACGGTGTACGGCATACCGGTTTCCGGCGGCGCGGTCGATGGCTGGCTGGTTTCCCATCGTACGGGCCCCGCATGGCTCAGCGGCGGCGTCTTCGGCGCCGAAGCGTCGGTGGTCGCGCTGCTGGTGTGCTCGATTTTCACGGTTTTCCTGGCCACGGTAGCGCTGCGCCGCGGTTCGATCGTAGCGGCTCGACGGCAGCGCTGATTTTTATCCGCTTGACGCTGGCGTTGACGCTGGCTATGGCGCGGCCGTCACAACCGCTACTCTGTCGCATGGGCCATCACCGCGGCGGCTCTGCCACCGATTGCCCATCCAACCTGACGGCCTGCGCATGCCATCGACACAAACCCCACCATCGAAGCAATCATGGCTGGCCAACCAGCCCCTGCAAAGCAAGATCATTCTGGGCATCGGGCTGCTGCTTGGTCTGTTTCTGCTGACCAGCGTGATGACGGTGAGCTCGCTGCGTGAGCAGGAGTCGAGTCGACAATGGACCACGCATACTTACGAAGTGCTGCTCGCACTCGACGACGTGCGCCGCGCCGCGCAAACCGCGCAGGTCGGCGCACGCGGTTACATGCTGCAGCAGCAAGCGGACCAGCGCGCCATGTTCGAAAATGGCGAAAAGGACCTGTACGCGCAGCTCGCCAAAGTTCGCCAACTGACATCGGACAATCCGCTGCAGCAATCGCGTATCGGCAGCATGGAAGCGATGGCCGCTCGCTGGCAGCAGGAGATCACCATCAACGCGCTCGACCCGGTCGCGCGCATGCATGTGAGCGATCCTGCCGCAGCCGCGCTGCAACGCCAGTTGATCCAGACAAATTATCTGGAACACCGCACCGCGACAGTCGAGGAGCTACTCGCTGTGCTGGACCGCATGGCCGCCGAAGAAAACCAACTGCTCGTCGTTCGCAGCCAGCGACTGGACCATTCACTCAACACGACGCGCAGCATCACGATCAGCGCCGCGTTGCTCGGCCTGCTGCTCGGCTTCACCATCATTCGCCTGACCTCGCGATTGGTGACCCGTCCGCTGCGTCGACTCACCGACTTGATGGCACGGTTGTCAGACCACGATCACGACTTCGAGATTCGCCGGCTGAACCGCAAGGACGAGATTGGCAAGATCGCGCGGGGTCTGCAGGTTTTCAAGCAGATGGCCATCGATACACAGTCGCAAACCTGGCTCAAGACGCAGGTCACCGGCATATCGCACCGCCTGCAAGAGGCGACCACGCACCGTGAGTTTGCCCAGTGGCTGACCAGTGAGCTGGTACCGCTGTTCAAGATGGGCGTGGGCCTGTTTTATTCGTTCGACGAGAGCCGCTTGCGGCTCGACCTGCTGGGCAGCTATGGATTGCGAATGGGCAGCCACACAGCCGACAGCTACATGCCGGGCGAAGGCCTGGTCGGCCAATGCGCGGTCGAACGCAAGCCGATACTCGTTGACGACGTGCCTGCCAATTATGTGCGCATCGATTCGGGCAGCGGCGACGCGCTGCCCAATACGATCGTCATTCTTCCCGTCCTGTACCGCGAGCGGTTGATCGGCGTCATCGAGATGGCCGGGTTTACGGCACTCGCTCCCCTGCAGCAGCAGTTGCTCGAGGAGCTGCTGCCGATCGTGGCGCTGACCCTGGAAAACCTCAACCGCGCGGTCAATACTCAGGATCTGCTGGAGCGCACGCAGGAACAGGCCGATGAGCTGCGCGTATCCGAGCTGGTGATGCGCCAGCAGAAGGAAGTATTGCGCGACAACAACGACGCGCTGCAGGCAAAAACGGTCGAACTGGAAGAGCAGTCCGAGCGACTGATCGCCTCGGAAGAAGAGCTACGCGTGCAGGCCGAAGAGCTGCAGGCGTCAAACGAGGAACTGCGCGAAAAGACCGAAAGCCTCAATCGGCAAAAGCACGTGCTGGAGGAGCTGCAGGTGGAAACCGAAGAAAAAGCCGAAGAGCTGGCGCGCGCAAGCCAGTACAAGTCGGAATTCCTGGCAAACATGTCGCACGAGCTGCGCACGCCACTGAACAGCCTGCTGATCCTGTCACGCAGCCTCTCGGACAACGACACCGGCAATCTCGACGAGGAACAGATCGAATCGGCTCGGATCATCCATGACTCCGGCACCAGCCTGCTGCACCTGATCAACGACATCCTGGACCTGTCCAAGATCGAGGCCGGGAAGATGGAGCTCATGATCGACGAGCTGCCGCTGGCCGACCTGCAGCGTCGGCTGGAACGCACGTTTGTGCATGTGGCCGAAAAGAAGCAGCTCGGCTTTACCGTCGACATCGCGCAGGACCTTCCGGCCGTCCTGCACACGGACGGCGCCAAGCTCGAGCAAATTGCCAACAACCTGCTGAGCAACGCGTTCAAGTTCACTGCGCACGGCGCCGTTGCCGTGCGCATCGGCCGCCCGGATCCCGACATGGCCATACCGGAAGGATTGGCCGGCTTGGCGCTCATCGCGATCAGCGTCACCGACTCCGGCATCGGCATCCCCGCCGACAAGTTTCAGCACATCTTCAATGCATTCGAGCAGGTGGACGCAGGCACCAGCCGTCAGTTCGGAGGCACCGGCCTGGGCCTAGCCATTTCACGCAGGATGAGCCTGTTGATGGGCGGCGATATCCTGCTGCAAAGTGAAAGCGGTCGCGGCAGCTGTTTCACGGTACTGCTGCCGGAGACACCGCCCGACGATGTCGGCGATGCGATCGAGAGCATGCCACGCACCGCCGCGACGACCGTCGTTCGCACCGGCTCACCACATTTGCTGCCAGACGACATCGACGATGACCGTCGAACGATTCAAGCCGGGCAGACCACCATTCTGGTGATCGAAGACGATGCCGCTTTTACCCGCATCCTGATCGACATGATTCACCGCAAGGGCTACCGTGCCCTGGCCGCCAGCAACGGCGAGGACGGCCTGCAGCTGGCGCGCGAGCATCGTCCCACCGGCATTCTGCTGGACGTGATGCTGCCGATGATGGACGGATGGACCGTGATGGACCGGCTCAAGGCCGACGCCGGCACGCGCGCGATTCCGGTGCATTTCATCTCCGCCACCGACGAGGCCACACGCGGACTGGAGCTGGGCGCCGTCGGGTTCCTGACCAAGCCGGTCAGCCGCGAATCGATCGGCATGGCCTTCGAGAAGCTGCTGCATTTTGCCGAGGGGCATCAACGACACCTGTTGATCGTCGACGACGAGGCCGATTCGCGCACCGCCGTGCGCACCATGCTGCGGTCCGACAATGTGCTGATCGACGAGGCCGCGTCGGCCGAGGAAGCCCTGGAGAAAACCGCGACGACCCGCTACGACTGCATCGTGCTGGATCTGGGCCTGCCGGGCATGTCCGGACTGCAGCTGCTCGAACAGCTCTCGCATGCGTCAGAAGGGGTACCGCCGGTGGTGGTGTACTCAGGCCGCGACCTGAGCCGCGAGGAGAACCTGGTGCTGCGGCAGTACACCGACTCCATCGTGATCAAGGGCGCCCGCTCGCCCGAGCGCCTGCTCGATGAGGTCAGCCTCTTCCTGCACAGCATCCAGCATGCCCCCAGGCGTCTGGCGAACGGCCCCAACGCGCTGGCCAGCGCCGAGATGACCGGCCGACGAGTGCTGCTGGTGGACGACGACATGCGCAATCTGTTTGCGCTGTCCAAGGTGCTGCGCAGCTGGGGCTTGGTGGTTACCATGGCACAGGACGGCCAGAAGGCATTGAAGACGCTGGCCGATGACGAGGCACCGGAGCTCGTGCTGATGGATATCATGATGCCGGTCATGGACGGTTACGACACCATGCGGGCGATCCGCGCGCAGGCGCGGTTTGCGCGACTGCCGATCATTGCGCTGACCGCCAAGGCCATGCGTGGCGATCGCGAGAAATGCATCGAGGCCGGTGCCAGCGACTATCTTTCCAAACCCATCGACATCGACAAACTCGCCTCGATGATCCGCGTCTGGCTGCAGCGTTGAGTACGCATGTCGGCACCCTTGCCTGATATCGAACTGGAACGGATCGAGGTCGATCTGTTCGTGCTGGCGCTGAAGCGCCGCTACGGCTTCGACTTCAGCCAGTACGCGCCGGCTTCGCTGACGCGACGCGTGCGTCAGCTGATGCACGTGCATCACTGCGACAGCATCAGCGCGCTCACCGCTCGGCTGCTGCACGAGGCGGATTTCGTCACCCAGGTGGTTCAGGGGCTTTCGGTGCCGGTGTCGGAGATGTTTCGCGATCCGCCTGTGTTCCGTGCGCTACGCGAGCAGGTACTGCCCGTGCTGGCATCCTATCCGCGCATCAACGTATGGCAGGCCGGTTGCGCCAATGGGCAGGAGGTCTATTCGCTGGCGATCCTGCTGGAGGAGGCCGGTCTTTACGAGCGCAGCCACATCTTCGCCACCGACTTCAACGCCGCGGCGCTGAAGCGCGCGCAGGAGGGCATCTATCCGGCCAAGGATGCCCAGCAGTGGTCACGCAAGTACATCGAGGCCGGCGGCAGTCAGTCCCTTTCCAGCTACTACAGCGCGCGCTACGACTTCATCCGTCTGCACGAACGCCTGCGCCAGAACATCACCTTTACCAACCACAACCTGGTGACCGACAAGGTGTTTTGCGAGGCGCACCTGGTGCTGTGCCGCAACGTGCTGATCTACTTTTCCAATCCGCTGCAGGATCGTACCCTCGCACTGTTCCGCGACAGCCTGGTGCGCGGTGGTTACCTGTGTCTCGGTTTGCGCGAAAGCCTCGATTTCGCGCCCGCTGCCGCCGACTTCACCGCGATCGACGCCAGCCTGCGGTTGTACCGTCGAAAGCTGCAACCCGCCTCCGGCAGACCCGATGCGCTCGCCTGAGGCGATTGCCGTCGGATGCTCCCAGGGCAGCTTCCACGCGTTGCGGACACTATTGAGCGGCATCGATCGTCGACTGACGCAAGCGCTGCTGATCTGCTGCCATACTTCGGGTGATGTTTCGGCCTTGTGTGAATTGCTGACCA
>Ga0302305_1001818_pt1 | contig 12227 bp, 11 predicted proteins | sample III_Palsa_E2_3_FD_198764 | JGI IMG/M metagenome (GOLD analysis project Ga0302305, IMG submission 198764) | Peat permafrost microbial communities from Stordalen Mire near Abisko, Sweden - III_Palsa_E2_3 | ecosystem: Environmental > Terrestrial > Soil > Palsa > Peat permafrost | place: Sweden... | reverse complement strand
GGAGCAGCGAGAATCTTTTTTATATTCCGGTGAGCCTGGTTGTGCCGGGGTCGCAGATTCCTTTTCAGACGAAGGGGAACAGCGATAAGGCGAACATCGATGTGATGGGGCAGGTGAAGAATGCTCAGGGCATCACGGTCGGCACGGTGCGCGATACGGTGAAGCTGGCGCTGGATCAGAATCAACAGGTGCAGCGGAAGAATATTCAGTACTCGACGGCATTTACGCTGGCGCCGGGTAAGTACCACCTGAAGTTTGTGGTGCGTGAAAATCAGACGGGCAATATGGGGAGCTTTGAGACCGATATACAGGTTCCCGATATGAAGAAGGTGCCGCTGAAGTTGAGCTCTGTGGTGCTGGCGAGCCAGCGGGTGGCGAATACGGCGAAGCAGAATCCGAATGCGCCGAATCTGCTGGTGCGTGATGGGTTGGAGTGGATTCCTAATGTGGCGCATGTGTTTCGGCAGGACCAGCATCTTTACTTTCTGTATGAGGTTTACGATCCGACGAAGGCTAAGGGTGCGGGGGTGCGGTTGCTGACGAGCATCGAGTTTTTGAGCGGCGGGACCAAGGTGTATGAGACGCCGCTGGTTACGGCTAACGCGATCAATGTGCCGGGGCGGGATGCTGTGGCGTTTCAGTTCGATGTGCCGCTGGATCAGTTGAAGCCGGGGACCTACGTCTGCCAGGTGAATGTGATCGATGATGCGGGGGCGAGCTTCAGCTTTCCGAGGATGGCGTTGAAGGTGATGCCGGTGACGGCTCCGGCGGCGGCGACCGCTAGCGTTGCTGCGCCTGTTCCGACGCCGTAAAGGACCAGAATTCGTCTTGACAGCGTGCGTGGCCGGGAGGAAAATTATCTCCTTCCTTTGAAGGAGGCTCGTGATGCGGCTACGCGTTGTGTTCCTTTCCCTTCCGATGGCTTTGGCTTTGCCACTGTCCGGCTTGTGCGCCAATCTCGATCAGACGCAACCCTCGCAATCTAAACCTGCACCTGCTCCTGTGAGCATGAGCCTTGCTGACCAGCGAGCCATGCAGCATAGCAGCCTGGAGTGGGCTAATGTCTCCGCGCATCTGCCTGATCCGCAGACGGCCAGCCCGGATGCGCTGAAGATGGCCGGAGATATTCTGGCGGCACGGCGATTCCTGCAGGATGCGCTGGACTACTACGGCTATGCGCTGACCCGGGGCGGCGATCCCAGCGATCTGTACAACCGGATGGGCGTGATCTGGATGAAGCTTGGCAAGAACATACAGGCGCGCGGTGATTTTTTGCGCGCGGTGCATGCGCAAAAGAGAAACGACCACGCGTGGAACAACCTGGGCGTTACGGAGTATCAGAACAAGAGATACTCGCAGGCGATCAGCGACTACTCGAAGGCGGCACATATTGACCGGGAGTCGGCGACGTATCGGTCGAACCTGGCGCTGGCGTACTTTTCGTTGGCAGATATGGACAATGCACGGAAGCAGTTGGCTGCTGCGTCGAGGCTCGATCCAAACTTCATGAATCCTGATGATGGATATGGCCCTTCCGTCCATATTCTCAGCGGCGATAACTACAGCGGGATCTGTTTTCAACTGGCGAAGTTATATGCGAGCCAAGATCAACTGCCGGAGATGCGGACGTGGCTGGCGAAGGCCAGTGCGGCCGGTTTCAACGTCAAGGCCGGAATGCAGGCGGATGAGGTCTTGAGTGGTTATATGAAGGACCCGGAGGTCCGGCAGATTTTGATGGACGAAGACGCGATGCGGAAGACAAAGATGACGAGCGCCAAGGTGCCTCCGCTGGTGGGGGCTACGAACCAATAAGCGAGTCTTTGCCGTAGGGACAGTGGCGGCAGCCGGAGTTGCAGCAGTAGCCGCGGCGTAGATGATAGGCCTCGGTGAAGACCATGTAGGGGCCGTCCCAATAGAAGTCTTCGGGGCGTAGGGGTTCGTTGGCTGCCGCGGCTTTCTCTGCTTCGGGCTTCTCGCTCATGAGAATAATCCGGGGAACGGTGCCGGTTGTGCCGGACGAGAGGCGACGGCGTCTGCGCGTAGCAGGTCAGAGATAGAGCGGGTTCGCTTTGGTTTGGGCGGAGCGGCGAGGGCTGCTTCGTCCTGTAGGACAGCGCCCTCGACAAACTGTACAGAGCGGCCGGGGATTGCGGAGACGCGTTCGCCGGGGACGAGGATTCCGGCGAGATTGAGGGGGTCGGCGGCGGCGATGTTGATGGGGGCTTCGCCGGTGCGGGATGCAGCTTCGCGGCGGGCGGCGCGGAGTTGGTCGATGATCTCGGGTAAGGCGAACTGCTCGCCGAAGGCTCCGCTGACGAAGCGACCGCCGCGGATCTCGCCGCGGGCTTCGAGACGGCGGAGGATGGGGAGGAGGTCGCGCCACTTCGGGGCGTTGGATTCGCGGATGAGGAGCTCGCGGAAGAGGACTCCGTAACGGCAGAGAAGGATGCGGGCGTGGGCGTCGAGGGCGGCGGCGGTTTGCTTGGCGGTGGCGATGGATTCAGCGGTCACCCGGGTCCGAGAATCCGGACCCGGGGCACCCAATTTTGTGGCGACATGATCGAGAAGCAGGTCCTTCGCTCCGCTCAGGATGACAATTTTATTAGAGGGAGCTTGAGTTGGAGGTGGGCCGAAGAGGGACCAGCGGCCGGCGGTGGTGCGGGCGGCGGCGCGCTTGCGGAGGCTTACGGCGGCGGTTTGTGCGACGGCGGCTGACTTGCGGCGGGGGTCCATCATGGCGCGGAGCTGGTCGAAGCCGTCGGCTGACGCGAGGCCGGCGGTGGCTAACTCCCAGAGGGCGGTTGTGGTTTGTAGCTTGGTGAGGCCGCTGAGGCGTTGGAGGTCGGCGGTGAAGGCTGCGCCGCTTTCTGCGAGGAGTGCGCGGAGTTGTTGGGCTTCGGGTGAGAGGGATTCGGTGAGGGTTATTTCGTCAACGGATTTGGCGGCCAGTGCGTGGGGTAGCCATTCGGCGGACTCGCGGAGGAAGAAGGTGATGGGAGCGGCGGTGGTGGGAATGACGCGACGAGGGGCGCTGGCGTCCGTGGTCGAGAGCCATGCAGGATGCGGCGAGATGCGGCCCCAGCCGATGACGCCGGCGAGGCAGAGGTTGTCGAGCCCGTGGGGGTCGTAGTTGGCTACGCGTGCAGGGAGGAGGGTGCGCTCCCACTCGACTGCGGGGGCTTCGAAGCCTTCGAGTTGCTCGATGGCGGCGAGGACGCCTTCTTCGCCGGTGAGTTGTGTGCCAGCTGCGAGGTGGTGCCAGTCGAAGAGCCAGCGCAGGAAGATGTTGGGCGTGACGGGCTCGACCTGTTTGCGGAGCGTGCCGAGGGTGAGGCGATGGATGCGCTGGAGGATGCGGCGCTCGCACCACTCGATGCTGTGATCTTCTGTCGGTTTGGGGTGCTCGAAGATGCCGCGCATGGCGAGGCCCTGCATCTCCATGGTGAGGAGGGATTGGTAGATGTCGCTGGGTTGCAGGTGGGTGAGCGCCGCGAGTTGCGTGGAGGTGGTGGGGCCGAGGATTTGTAGCCAGCCTTGTGTGAGGGCGGTGATTGCGGCGGCGCGGGGGCTGATGGTTTGGGCGGGGCGTTCTTCGGTGCCGGCCAAAATACGGGGGTCTCTCCGCTCCACGCTGCGCGTTCCGGTCGAGATGACGAGTTCTGAAATTGAATCGCAGTCGGGCCAGAGCAGTGCGGCTTCAGTGAGGCGTTCGGCGGCGATCCAGGTGGGTTGGCCTTCGATGTCGATGAGATGAGCGCGGCCTTGGGCGGCTAGGCGGGAGAAGAAGAGTGGCCAGTGTTGTGTGACCCGAGAATTTAGTGGCGCAAGAGAAGCCCGGGTCCGAGAATCCGGACCCGGGGCACCCGCTTCTGTGGTGGGGAGAGCGACTAGTTGCAGGAGTAGGTCGTGGAGCTCGTGTTCGTCGCGGATGTCGGGGCATAGCTGCTGGCGGACAGTGTCGATGGCGGCTTGATCGAGGCGGCCGGCGCCGTCGGCTACGGAGTCGGGTAAGCCCTTGCGGAGAGTAACGGCGCGGGTGCGGCGCTCTTCCGCACCTGCTTCGTCGAGGAAGGCGTAGGGCATGGCGTTGATGAGCTCGTGTGCGAACTGCGAGGGGACGGGGGTGTCTATAGCCAGACAAGTAATTGCGCCGCTTTGAATGGCGCGGAGGACTTCGATGAGACCGTCGATGTCCATGGCTTCGGTGAGGGTGTCTTTCATGACCTCGCGGACGAGCGGGTGGTCGGGGATCTCGATGTCGCCGGTCATAGTCTCGGGGCAGGCGGAGGCGTGGGGGAAGACGCTGGCGAGGAGATCGTCCGAACGAGTGCGCTGGATCTGCGGGGCGATGCGTTTGCCCTTGGACATGCGGAGGAGTTGGAGGCTGCGGCCGGCGGCCCAGCGCCAACGGTTTTTGAAGAGCGGCGAAGGGATGGCGGCTTGCTCGAGGAGGTCTTTGGCGGTGAGTTCCGTGAGGAAGTGAAAGACGTCGGCGAGCGGGAAGCTGTGCTGCTCGGCGAGAGAAATGTTGATGCCGTTGTCAGTCGCGGCTGCTTGCAGTTCGAAGTTGAAGCCGCGGCAGAAGCGCTTGCGGAGAGCGAGGCCCCAGGCCTTGTTGATGCGACCGCCGAAGGGTGCGTGCAGGATGAGCTGCTGGCCGCCGCCTTCGTCGAAGAATCGCTCGGCGATGATGGTCGTCTTGGTGGGGACGGCGCCGAGGACGGCGCGGCCGGAGACGATATAGGTGATGAGTTGGAGGGCCGCGGAGTCGCAGACGAAGCACTCACGCTTGAGGAATGTGATGGTGTTGAGGAGTTGATGTTGTGGGTCTTCCGAAGAGTTTTTCGCTGCTGTGGACAAAATACGGGGATCTCTCCACTCCGCTTCGCTCCGGTCGAGATGACACATTTGTAAAAGGTCAGAAGGTTTAATGTTGCGGGTGCGGAGGTCGATCTCGTGGCGGAGATCGGCTACGCCGTCCGAGACTACGCTGGTGCGTTGGGGGGCTTCGCCTTCCCAGAAGGGGATGCTTGGGGGTGCGCCGTGGGCGTCTTCTACGAGGACTTTGCCGGCGGGGTCGATGCGCTGGATGCGCCAGCTTGTGTTGCCGAGAAGAACGACATCGCCCGGGGAGCTATCGACCGCGAAGTGCTCGTCGAGCGTGGCTATCTGTACGTTTTCGGGCTGGAGCATTACGGCGAAGAGGCTGGTGTCGGGGATGGCCCCGCCGTTGGAGATGGCGATGCTGCGAGCGCCGCGGCGGGCGTGTAGCTGGCCCTGGACGCGGTCGCGGAGGAGGTACGCGCCGTAGCGACCGCGGCTGCTTTCGATGCCGTTGTGCAGGAGCGCGAGGAGTTCTTCGTAGTGTTCGCGAGTGAGGTTGCGGTAGGGCCAGGCGCGGCGGAGGATGTTGAAGAGAGCGGCCTCGTCCCATGACTCGGCACCGCACATGGCGACGATCTGCTGCATGAGGACGTCGATTGGTGCGTCGGGTACTTCGAGGCGATCGAGTTCGCCGGCGGTCATCTTACGGAGGAGCGCGGCTTGCTCGAGGAGGTCGTCGCGGGTGGTGGCGAAGAAGCGGCCTTTGGGGATGGCTCCGCGCCAGTGGCCGGCGCGGCCGACGCGCTGCATGGCGACGGCGACGGCGCGGGTGGTCGCGATCTGGCAGACGAGGTCGACGGTGCCGATGTCGATGCCGAGTTCGAGCGAGGCGGTGGCGATGAGGATCTTGCATTCGCCGTTTTTGAGGCGCTGCTCGGCGTCGAGGCGCATCACGCGAGAGAGCGAGCCGTGATGCGCGGCGACGGCGTCGTCGCCGAGGCGGTTGCTGAGTTCGAAGCTGATCTTTTCGACGAGCTTGCGGGTGTTGACGAAGACGAGCGTGGAGCGGTGTTGTTGCGCGAGGGTGGCGAGCTTGTCGTAGATCTCGGTCCACATGGCGATGCTGGTGATGGAGCTGAGTTCGTCGGATGGGACTTCGAGCGCGAGGTCGAGGGTGCGGCGCTGGCCTACCTGGATGATGGTGGCGGGTTTGCGGTGGTGCCGGTTGTGGCTGGTGGAGGTTTGGTGTTCCCCACTCATGCCGACGATGGAGCCGTCGCCATGAATGGGCCACCCGGAGTTTGTGCTGGTGTTTGTGCCGACGAGGAAGTTGGCTACTAGTTCGATAGGGTTTTGGGTGGCGGAGAGACCGATGCGTTGCGGGGGTTTGTTGAGGCCGGTGAGGAAGGTGCCGGGTGAGAGACGATTTTCGCCGCAGACCAAGGCGTCGAGGCGTTCGAGGGTGAGGGCCAGATGAGCGCCGCGTTTGTCGTCGGCGATGGCGTGGATCTCGTCAACGATGACGGTGCGCACGCGGGTTAGGTTCTCGCGTGGTTTGCCGGCGGTGAGCAGGATGTAGAGCGACTCCGGTGTGGTGACGAGGATGTGCGGTGGATGCTTGAGCATCGCCGTGCGTTCCTTTTGTAGCGTGTCGCCGGTGCGGACGCCGGTGCGAATTTCGGGGCAGAGATAGCCGCGCTGCATGGCTAGCTGTTGGATCTCGGCTAGCGGGCCGTCGAGGTTTTTCTGCACGTCGTTTGAGAGGGCTTTGAGGGGCGAGATGTAGATGACTTCGGTCTGCTGCGAGAGGCGGCCTTCGAGAGCTTTGCGGAGGAGCGCGTCGATGCAGACGAGGAACGCGGCAAGGGTTTTGCCGGAGCCGGTGGGGGCGGAGATCAGCGTGGCGTCGCCCTGGAGGATGCTGGGCCAGCCGGCGATCTGCGGCTCGGTGGGCGAGCCGAATTTGGTGAGGAACCACTCCTGCACTACCGGATGCGCCCACGCGAGGGGTTCGTGGGTGAGGTCGGTTTGTGGCGCCCCGGTCATGGGATATTGTAGCGCGAGGTTCGTGGTTTGTTCGCCTCAAAGATAGTGCAGCGAAACTAACTGAATTACAGATGCATACAATTACTGACACGAGGAATAACTATGGAAATCAAGCTGAATGGCACACAAGTTCCGATGAAGGGGCCGGCGGATTGGTTTACGGGGACGGTGCGGGTAGAGCCGCTGTTTCAGGCTCCGGAACCGGCGCGCGTACAAGGGGCGAGCGTGACGTTTGAGCCGGGCGCGCGTACGGCTTGGCATACACATCCGCTGGGTCAGACGTTGATCGTTACGGCGGGTGTTGGCTGGGCGCAGCGCGTGGGTGGTGCGGTGGAAGAGATTCGACCGGGAGATGTTGTTTGGATTGAGCCGGGCGAGAAGCACTGGCACGGAGCTACTGCGACGACTTCGATGACGCATATTGCGGTGCAGGAGAAGTTGGATGGCAAGGTTGTCGAGTGGATGGAGCATGTGAGCGAAGAAGAGTACGGAGCGGGAAAGGTTAGTTTGCTGCGGGTAACGCCAGATGTTTATGGACGATAAGGAACGAGCGTTTGTGGTGGAGCAGCTTCGGATGAGCGAGGCGAGGGTGCTGGCGCTGCTCGATGGGTTAACCGCGGAGCAGTGGGCGTTTCGCGAAGGGCCGGAGAGATGGTCTATCGCGGATATTTTGGAACACCTGATCTTGTTTGAGCGGTTCGTTCGTGGTGCGGTGTTGAAGATGTTAGAGAGCGACGCTGAACCGGAGAAGATGTCGGCAGTTGGGGCGAAGCTGCCGGCGGTGATGAAGATCGCAGAGGCTCGGGACGTACGGATTGAGGCGCGTGAGGTGGTGCGGCCTACTGGGCGATGGCACGATACTGGCGCGATGATTTCAATGCTGCAGCGGGAACGTGCAAAGACGATAGCGTTTGCGGAGAGTACGGATGCGGATCTGCGTTGCCACTTCTTTGCGCATCTGCTGCTGGGGGATCTGGATGCGTATCAGTGGCTGGTGTTGATGGCGAAGCACTCGGAACGGCATGCTTTGCAGATCGAAGAAGTCACCAAGGATTTGCGGTATCCGATGTCTGCTTCGCTTGCGTGATTACATGTTGCCTACGCCGATGTCGGCTTTGCGTGCTTCGGGGTTGTCGGCGTCGAGGTAGGCTTCGATGGTTTGGCTGAGAATGCCGCGGGCGTTGAGAATGAAGTCGATGGCGTCGCGGCCGGCTCCCTGACCGCCGGGTAGTGGTGTGATGTAGTGCGCGGCGGCTTTGACTTGTGGGCGGGCGTTAGCTGTGGCGATGGCGAAGCCGACCTTGCGCATGACGGGGAGATCGATGATGTCGTCGCCAACGTAGGCTAGCTCGTCGAGCGTGCAGGATTCGGCGGCGAGGATTTTGTTGACGGCGTCCATCTTGTGAGACTGGCCTTGATAGACGTGCTCGATCTTGAGATCGCGGGCACGGATGGCGACTACCTGCGAGTTGCGCTTGGTGACGAAGCCGAGCTTGATGCCCGCAAGCCGCGCCAGTGAGACACCGAGACCATCGTGCGCGGAGAAACTCTTGACTTCCGTGGCGTGGCCATCGGTGCCGGGGATTATGGTGATATCACCGTTGGTGAGAACACCATCGACATCGAACAATAGCACTTTGACGCGGCGGGCGCGCACTTCAGGGGAGAGCAAATCAGACATAGAAGCGATGATACAAGAGCGTAAATCTATAGCAGCGATCCGCTGACAGGAAGTGGCCCGTCAACGGATCGCTGCCGATGTTTCTTTCTGTTTAGTGGTGCCAGTGGCCGTCAACCCAGACGTATCCGCCGCCGCGATTAGCCCAGTGGCCTTCGACCCAGTGGGCATGTTCATAGGGCGGCTCGGCATAGTGGCCGCCAACCCAAACGTAGGCATGGCCGTCCCAACGGTGATAGCCGGGCTGCCAGACCCAGCCGGGATGCGGGGCGACGGGAACAACCTCAACAGGGCGTGGGGGAGGCGGTCCGATACGGACTACAACCTGCGCTCCAGCGGCCAGCGTAGCCGCAAGCATGAACCCGCAAGCTGCAGTAGAGAGATACTTTTTTGCGTTCGTCATTGATCGATCTCCTGGCGAGGCAATACCTCGCGCTTGGTACGATCAGACGCAATTTTTGGTGGGTAAGTTGTGGCACAGAGAGGCACGATTGCGGAAAATTCCGCGCTCGGACGCGATTATGTCAGGGGCTGGTTCGAGCTGGATGCCGAGTGAAACGATTCCACGAGGCGCGCCGCAAGGACGGGAAGACCGAACAATGCGCCGGCGACCAGACCGGTTGAGGCCAGGTCGTTCCAGTAAAACGGGATGGCCGCGACGTAGCAGGCACCGAGGCCGGCGAGGGTGTGAGGGTACATATTGCCGAAGGCCCACACGGCCAAGTCAACCCAAAGGAAGAAGCCCGTCGCAGAGGCGAGAACGCCGGCGAGAACACGCAAGGGCGTGACTTTGCGCAGGAGGCTGCTGCCGATCAAGCATACGGCGGCGTACCAGATCCATGTGGCGAGATAGCCGCGAAGGTGGAATGGAAGACCATAGACGACCGTGGTCAGATAGACATCTGTGAGGGCCATGACCACAACGGCGATGATCGCCTGCCAGCGGGGACGGCGTGATCCGAAGAACAGAAGGCCAGCGCCGACCGCGGTGAAGTTGATACCGACACCATGCATCGCGTGCGGAAGCAGACGGCTTAGCGCGGCGAGGATCAAGACAAGAAATGCGAGCATGAGGGTGGCCTTCGGATCGAAAGTTTGGCCGGTTGCGGCCTGAATCGATTGTAAAGCTTGGAAGGGCTATTGAAGCGGCGATTCTGTCAGTTGTGCTGAACGCGGCCATCCATCGACTGCCTGACCACCCGGTTGTTGGCATCCAACTCAACCTTGCCAGTGAGCGGAGTACGCCCGCTGGTGTGCAGTAGAAGAGCGTTGCCCATGAAACGCGGGTCGGAAAACTGGACGATCGTGTGGCCGGGGGCGAGGGTGTCTCCAAGATCGTCGAGGGCGGTGGCATCGCTGGCATGCGTGATGGTGATGAAGGGCATGCTCGACCAATCGAGGTAAGCGCGGCCGAGGGGGCTTGCCTCAGCGGCTAGAAGTGCCGGGCTGGGATTCAGCTTGGGTTGCGTAACCTGATTGGGCACGAGGGTCGAGGTATTTGTGTTCGCTTCCGCGAGCTGGTAGAGCGGGCCGAAGTCTATGACGGTGTACCAGCGGAATGGACTGAGTGGGTCAGGGTTGGCGAGGGCGCGCTGAGCCTGCAGGTAGACCGGGGGCTGGTCAGGTGGAGCGGGTGAATCTGGCGAGATTGGCTGTAGTATTGGCGACGAAACCTGCGGCGCTGCGATGTTTTGGGCCATTGCCAGTTGTATCGCGCGGTTGTGCTGGGTTTCGCGGAAGGTCCAGAGAGCGATGATCGCAAGGAACGCGGCTATTGCCCAGCCTCGGGCTGCGAAAGGCTGACGGCGAGCCCCGACCTCCGAACTAACCAGGCGAAAGATCGCGGGCAGTACCAACGCGGTGAGAAGCAGCGCGAAGATCAGCGGGTCGAAGATGAAGACGATCGAGGCGGCGTACCAGTGTGAGTTGAAGGGGAAGAACGGGCGGAGGCCGTAGTTGTTGGTGAAATCCAGGAAGAGATGGCTGAGCAGGGCTAGCAGCGTGAAGCCGTAGAGCAGCCCCCAGTGGACGGGTGCGGCGGTTTTTACTGGGTCTTTGCGGGTGCGCCAGCGGTGCAGGCCGTAGATCGCGGCGACGACGATGGCCGCTTCAAAGGGAATTCCGAGGAAGGTGTGGGTGATGCCGCGGTGATGCTCAAAGCTGGCGACCGGGCCGCGGATGCTCCAGAGAGTATCTATGTCAGGGAATTCGGCGGCGACGGCCATGGCCAACGTGGCGTAGGCAGCACGTCGATTCAGGCCCGTGCGCGAGAGACACGCTCCGGTGAGGATATGCGTGACCGGTTCCATGGCCGGAGGTTAGTGGCTGGCTGCGGCGTGAAGTGTGGAGGCGGAAATCGCCGACATATCGAAGTCGGTTGCTGCTTCGATTCTTAGCGTGCTTGGCGCGCTGAGCATCTGCATCTCGGCAGGAGCCAGCATGTCAGGCCGGAAGCCGGCGATCGCGACGTGGCCGGGCGAATCGCCGAGGGCTTCGGAGATGCTGTTCCAGAAGAAGAACGGGGATGTGGTGGGCAGCAGGATCATCTTGCGCTCGGGTTCGGGGAGGGCGAAGTAGGTGGTCCAGACCGAGACGGCGGCTACCATGCCTAGCACCCCAAAAAGATAAATTGGGGAATAGAGTGAGCGTCCTGCAGAAATCGAAGCCCATGCTGCTTCCACCAGAGTCGTGGTAGCCACAACGCCCAGTCCTAAGGTGACACCAAATATTCGGCTGCGGTAGGTGAGCCCTAGAGGTTTCGTGGAGAAGCATACAAACAATAAGAGGCAGAGGGTGAGAACACCTATGCCTTGCTGAATTTGTCCGGTAACTCGGAATATCGCGACTGTCGTCTCGTAACCGGGAGCAGCAAAATGCGGCCCCACAGCTATGGCGATCGAAATCATAACCGACACTGCGGCTACCCACCGGAAGATTATCTTGCCGATTTGATGAAGTCCCTGGAGCGGCTTCATCGCAAGGCTGAAAACACTATAGATAACCAAAACTTGAAGGATTTCTTCAGAGGCCACGGCAACCCAATGGCTGTAGAAGTAAATTTTGTAGGCCCTATGAATTTCTATCCCCAAATCTTTGCGGAAAAAGAGGATAGCTACCGAGATTACTGCGTCGATGGCCTGAATAGACAGCAAGCACGTAAGCAATGGAAATTCGGGAAACAGGCGCTTTCGGCCCATCAGGATGAGGGTACCCAAGCAGAGAGCGATGAACGCCATCTCAGAATACTTCAGCATTAGCTCGGTATGCATGCTCTAACTCCTCCCGCGCTATTGATGCTACCCCAGCGAGAGGAGTTTCACAATGAAAATAGAATCAAATAAATACCACTAAAGCAGCAGTTTAATGGAGGCCGCAGAGGGAGGGGTCGCTCGGAGCGCAACCGGGGATCGGCATGTCCTGGGTTGTTGCGGAGATCTTGGCCTTGGAGGCGGTGTGGGCCGAAACAGTGGTGGCGCCGAAGCCGGCAACGGCAAGTGTGAGGACAAAAAGGCGGACAATGTTGTTTTTCATGATATTTCTCCTTGGCAGATCTTTTTTCTGTTTTGCTAAATTTTTCGCTGGACAAACCAACTGGTTACAACATAAGGTGTATAAAGCTGTAAGTCTATGATTAGAAAAGATATAATCATGTATCAACTAGTAACTATTACTAACGTAA
>Ga0302305_1001812_pt1 | contig 12250 bp, 11 predicted proteins | sample III_Palsa_E2_3_FD_198764 | JGI IMG/M metagenome (GOLD analysis project Ga0302305, IMG submission 198764) | Peat permafrost microbial communities from Stordalen Mire near Abisko, Sweden - III_Palsa_E2_3 | ecosystem: Environmental > Terrestrial > Soil > Palsa > Peat permafrost | place: Sweden... | reverse complement strand
TAATAATAGTTGTGACCAGAGAAGCCGCTGACGCCTTTCGCGATTTATGTAACCAGCAAGGGCTTGCTGTGACCCACCAGCGGCAGGTGATCTACGAGGTCATGCAGTCGATGCATGGGCACCCAAGTCCAGAGGACGTATTCATCCAGGTCAAGGAGCGGGTGCCGGCAATTTCGCTCGCTACCGTATACAAAAACATCAACATTTTTCTGGCCAGCGGCATTCTTCGCGAAGTCAGCCCGCACCACGGCTCGCTCCGCATCGAGACCAACAGCGACCCGCATCATCATCTGGTTTGCAGCCATTGCCGCAGTATTCAGGACATCAGCGAATCGGAGCTTCCAGACTTCAACGGCTGTACCCAGACGAAACGCGTTTTACCTGGCGGATTCCTGGCCCAGCGTTTTGCCATCGATGTATTGGGTCTCTGCTCAGCTTGCCAGCAATCTGCAGGCAGTGCAGTCTCGCAGGGAATGTCGTCCATGTCTTAGGTGATCCGCAACACTTTTTCCTTCATTTTTCTTGATTCATACTGGCAGGCGCTCGCAGTTGTGTCTGCAAACGCATACCGCTCAATTCAAACCTCATAAAGGAGTCATCCTCATGCTTACAGTTGGCGAGAATTTCCCAGCATTTAACCTCACCGCAGTCGTCGATCTCGATCCCAAGAAAGCCTTTGAAGAGATCACCGAACAGAGCTACCCAGGCAAGTGGAAGGTCGTCTTCTTCTGGCCCAAGGACTTCACCTTCGTCTGCCCCACCGAAATCGCCGCATTCGGCAAGCTGAACCAGGAATTCCTCGATCGCGACGCGCAGCTGCTCGGCGCCAGCATCGATTCCGAATTTGTTCATCTCGCCTGGCGTAACAACCACGCCGATCTCAAGGATCTGCCCTTCCCCATGCTCTCCGACATCAAGCGCGACCTCTCGGAGCAGCTTGGCATCCTAGATCTCAAGGCCGGCGTCTCGCAGCGTGCCACCTTCATCGTCGATCCGCAGAACGTCATCCGCTTCGTCTACGTGACCGACCTTTCCGTCGGCCGCAACCCTCAGGAAGTCCTGCGCGTACTGGACGCCCTGCAGACGGACGAACTCTGCCCCTGCAACTGGAAAAGGGGCGAAGAGACCATCCACGTCTAGGGACTGGCCGTCCAGGGTGCTGCGCGCACGGCGAATCGCGCCTGCGGCGCCGGACTGCGAGTCTCTGAAATCGTGAGAGTCCTAACCTTGTCACGCATCTTGTGACAAGGATGGGACTCGCCGCTGCTGCAATCGAATTTCTTTCAAGAAAAGAGCCATCCATGACCTTAGATGCGATCATCGACACCCTCCCCGACTTCGCCAAAGATCTCAAGCTGAACTATTCCTCTCTCGTCCGCAACAACACCGAACTCACCGCCCAGCAGCTATGGGGAACGGTCGTCGCTTCGGCCATTGCAACGCGCAATGCGGATCTGACCGCAGCGGCCTTCGCCGAAGGCGCCAAGCAGCTGACGCCCACAGCCCTGGAAGCAGCCAAAGCTGCGGCCGCGATCATGGGCATGAACAACATCTTCTATCGCTTCCATCACCTCAGCACTAACGAAAAATACGCAACCATGCCGGCGCGTCTGCGCATGAACGTGCTTCGGACCCATGGGGCGGACGCGGTCGATTTCGAACTCTGGTCGCTGGCTGTATCGGCCATCAATGGCTGCGGCAAGTGTGTCGACGCGCATGAGAAAATCGTCCGTGAAAAGGGTGCAACGGAGGAACTGATCCTGGCTGTCGTTCGCGCAGCGTCCGTCATCCACGCGATCGGCCCGGTTCTTGACGCGGTTGCCGTGAGCGCCGAGGTTCCGTCGTTGGCTTAAATCAACTCGAAACTAAAACCAGTTGCCTGCCCGCGTGCATCTCATAGCAAGCCAGATTCCTTGCTGAGGAGAAAACTATGGGCAGGCACTTCGATTCCATCATCATCGGTGCGGGACAAGCCGGTCCTTCGCTCGCAGGCCGTCTCACCCAGAGTGGCCAGAACATAGCGTTCATCGAGCGGAGCCTCTTCGGTGGCACCTGCGTCAACACCGGGTGCATCCCGACCAAGACCCTCGTCGCCAGCGCCTACGCGGCTCACATGGCCCGCCGAGCCGCCGATTTCGGCGTCCACATCGAAGGGCGATCAAGATTGACATGAAGGCGGTGAAGGCCCGCAAGGAGTCGATCCTTGCCAAGTCGCGCGACGGCATCGAGAACTGGCTGCGCCACATGGAAAACTGTACGGTCTTCCACGAGCAGGCGCGCTTCGTATCGAGCAGCGAAGTGCAAGCCGGCTCAGAGACAATCACCGCCAAGCAAATCTTTATCAATGTCGGCGGCCGCGCGCATGTTCCCAAGATGCCTGGCATTGGCCAGATAACCTACCTGACCAACACCAGCATTCTTAATCTCGAAGAACTGCCCGAACACCTTGTCGTCGTTGGCGGCAGCTACATCGGCCTCGAATTCGCCCAGATGTTTCGCCGATTCGGCAGCGAAGTTACGGTGGTCGAGATGGGTCCGCGCCTGGTCCAGCATGAGGACGAAGATGTTTCTGCGGCCATCAAGGAAATCCTCGAAGCCGAAGGGATCCACCTCCGGCTCAACGCGGAGTGCATCGCCTTCGAGGCTGCAGACAAGGGCGCCTATGTCCACGTTAGCTGCGACGACGGAGAGCCCAAAGTCCACGGCTCCCACGTTCTGCTTGCCGTGGGTCGCATCCCCAATACCGATGATCTTGGCCTGCAAGCGGCCGGAATAGTGACGGACGAGCGCGGCTATATCGTAGTGGACGACCAGCTTCGCACCAATGTCGAGGGAATCTGGGCGATGGGGGACTGCAATGGGCGTGGCGGATTTACCCACACCTCGTATAACGACTTCGAAATCGTCGCCGCCAACCTCCTCGACAACGACCCGAGGCGCGTCAGCGACAGGATCCATGCCCACGCACTCTACACAGACCCGCCGTTAGGACAGGTGGGTATGACTGAGACCCAGGTCCGCCAATCCGGCAAGCCGGCTTTGATCGGCACGCGCCCCATGACCAAGGTTGGCCGTGCCGTAGAAAAGGGTGAAACTCAGGGGTTCATGAAAGTGCTGGTCGACGCAGAGAGCAAGAAGATTCTAGGCGCGTCCATTCTTGGCACTGGAGGAGACGAAGCCATTCACTGCATTCTCGACGTCATGTACTCGGGCCGTCCCTACACGACGATTCAGCGCGCCATGCATATTCATCCCACGGTTTCGGAACTCATCCCAACCGTCTTCGGAGATCTCAAACCGCTCGTCTAAAGGATCGAACGGCATCGAAACTTCCTTTTGGCTCGTAGACGATCGCGCGGCTCTCGAGGACGAAGTTTTACCAGAGCGCAGACTAAGGCTGTCCTCCGGGCTTCCATGCCGGTTTCCAGTCGCTGTTCGCCAACCAGAGTACCGGCTGAACCATCGATCCGATCGATCGGGTGAGGAAATCGAAGTCGATCTTGGAAATCTCGTCGCTGGGCTGGTGATAATCCTTGTGCAGTCCATAGCTCGAAACCGTCTGTGCCACAATCCCTCGCCTGGCCAGCGCAAAGTTATCCGAGCGCTGGAAGAAATGCTGATCTGGGTGCGGATCGGCCGAAATCGCCGCTCCATGCTCGGCCAGCATCGATCCCAGATCGCTGCGCTCGTACCCCGTAAGCCATAGAGTTTTCTTCGGCAAAGCCGGGTCAGGCCGACCAATCATCTCAAACTCGAGATTGGCCACAATCCGGGTAAGAGGAACGGGAGGATGGTCGAGGAAATAGTGGTTCCCGTAGCCTCCAAGTTCCTCCGAGCCGAAGAGCACAAAAAGTATTGTCCTGCGCGGTCGCGGACCCTTGTGCCCGTCGCTCAGCTCTCGCGCTAACTCCAGCACGGCGGTCGTGCCGGAAGCATCGTCGTCGGCGCCGTTATAAATGCTGTCTCCGTTGACCGCTTCCCCCAACCCGAGATGATCGATATGCGCGGTCAGCAATATCACCTGTTTGCTCGCGCTTGGATCTGAGCCTCTAAGCATTCCCAGAACATTCCAGGTATCGCTTCTCTGGTTCTGGTCAAACCCGTGCTTTTTCAGACGCTCTTCCAGACTCTCAGGCAGAGGATGGGGGAGTGGTGCGCGCTGAATGTAACCGCCATTCTCTCCCGCCGGCTCCAACCCAAAGGATTGAAACAACGATGCGGCATACAGCGCAGCCAGATGCTCATCCCGAGTTCCGGATCCGCGCCCATGCAGTTCATCGCTGGCCAGAAAGCCAAGCTCGGCGCGAACGCAGTCCGCACATACCGGGGAGGGCGGATCGACCGGCCCTTGTGAATTTGCGATAGAGGCAATCGAAGCCAGAGCAGCCAGGGAAAACAGTCTTCTAAGCATCAAGGTAAGCATCAAGGCATTCTAAATTCTGACACCGCAAGCGCTCGTACGCTCTTCTGCGTCAGATTCTCAGAGCATTCCAGGCTGGGTGTCGACACCGTCAGGGGTTAACCTAAACGTGTGCCTGTCGCAGCTAAGGCAATTTGGGGAACGAAGCAAGTCGAAACGACTGAATCGAAGTCAACGCAACCGTCAGCGAGGAGTCTTACCAATGAGGCAGGGAAGTGGAGTGCGATTGTTCAAGCTGGCAGGGGCGTTGATGCTCGGGGGTGTCGTTTCTTCGATCGGTTTGATCGGCTTAACCGGCTGTGGCGAGTTTTTCACGCCCGTCGGCACCGGAACCGTGGGCAACGGTACGTCGACCTATGTCTACGTCACCAACTCTGGCGGGACGCTCGCAGAATTTTCCCTGACCAGCGGCGTACTTGCTGCCCTCAGTGGAAGCCCCGTCGCCCTGACCGAGACCCCCACCTCCATCGTGGTCGCGCCGAACAATGCCTTCGTATATGTTGGCAGCAGTTCGGGAGCTTTCGTTTACACGATCAACTCGGACGGCACGCTGACTGAGGGCAACAGCAACAACATTGCCTACGTGAATGCGAATGGCTATGTCCCGGCGAGCATGGTCATCGACCCCACCAGCTCGTGGTTGATCATTGCCTACCAGAGTGAAACGGAACTCGATGCTGTGCCAATCAGTCCAACGACGGGGCTGCCTACGGGCACGGTCTTCTCTGTGACTACCAGCTTTGCTGATCCGACACCGCACCTAGCCATTTCCCCCGCCAACGCGCAGGTTTTCGTTGCTCTCGGGACTGGCGGCACGGAAGCATTCGGTTTCACTCCCACCGGCACTACAGCGCCCAAAGGGCCGTGGGGAACTGCTGTAAGCATCGGCTTGATAGCAACCGACGGCGGTACGGCTGACTCTGCCGTGACAGTCGACCCTACGTCGAAATATCTCTTCATTGCAGAGCAGAACAGCAACACTTCGGGTGCCATCGCCGGAACGCTACGTCTCATCTCCACCGCTGCGCTTGGAACGGATTTGGACGACGAACCGGTAGGCGTAGGTCCTTCGGCGGTTCTGTCCGATCTGACCGGCGCCTACGCTTACGTCACCAACGGCACGGACGGGACAATCTCTGGATTTTCGCTCAGTACGACGACGCAGAAGTTGACCTCCCTCGGAGCAGCTTCCCCGACAGAAGCGTCTCCGGTCGGAATCGTCGAAGACAGCTCCAAGACATATGTAATGGACGTAGGAAATGGGGCCAATCCAAACCTCTGGCTCTACAGCTTCGACTCGACCTCGGCTGGAGTTCTCGATGTGGGATCAACCAAATCGACTGCCTCGACGAACCCATCTCTGGCGAATGCAATCGCAGTCACGCATTGATAAGGTGGGATTGGGCCGTTGAAGGCGCTGAGGAAGCTCAAGCCGGCAGCCTTCGTCGGTTCCCCGATGCTATTCTCTAACTAGATTGCTCTACCCCGTGCCTACGCGTCGCCTATCTCTACTCTCTCGACCATCGCACAGCGGTGTTTCAGCTCACAACCTGTTTTCTGTCTCGCTCTGCCTACTGCTAACCTTCACATTTCTCGTCGGCTGTTCACGATTTCACCATGAACAGCAAGGATTTGTGTACGTGTCTGCGCGACAGGTCTATCTCCACGATCGCGTAGCAGCGGTTTCAAACCGCGTTGGCCTCGTGACCAACGGCGAAGCGCTTCAGGTGCTGGAACGAGGCAAGCGCTTCGTGAAAGTCCGCACTCCGAAAGGCGAAGTGGGCTGGCTCGAAGAGCACGCGATCATCGACGACAAGCTCTACGCGCAGTTTCAAGACCTGGCGAAGAAGCATGCCGAAGACCCGGTTGAAGCCAACGGCGAACTGCGCGACGATTTATATCTACACGTCCTTCCAGGCCGGGAGACAGCTCACTTCCTGCTCGTCCCAGGGAACTCAAAGGTCCAGATGCTGGAGCGGGGAACGATCGCGAAGGCACCCGCTCCGGGCGCAGTTGCCGTCCCCAAGGAGAACCCTCAGAACGCAAAACTGGCCGGAACTGTTCCGAATCCTGAACCGGTTCCTATGGAAGACTGGTGGCTGGTCCGGGATAGCGCCGGGCACACTGGTTGGCTCCTGGCTAACCGTCTCGATGTGGACGTTCCCGACGAGGTTGGCCAGTATGCGGAAGGCCAGCGGATGGTAGCAGCCTATCCGATCGCCAAGGTCATAGACGATGGCAGCGGTCGAGAAAGCAGGCGTGGCGAAAAGGCCGGCAAGAAGCTCACGGCCGGGAAAGCTCACGAGAATACAAAGTCTGATGCCGACCCCGGTACGACGGCTGACGCTGGCACTCCAGAAAGCAAGGAGATCACGGAGTATGTGACTGTGCTTTCGCCTCCGCGCGGCGGACTGCCTTACGACTTCGATCAGATTCGCGTCTTCACCTGGAGTCTCAACCACCATCGCTACGAGACTGCCTACCGGCTTCACGGGATCAAGGGCTACCTTCCTGTCAGGATCACAAAGGAAAATGTGAATGGGCAGACTGAGCCTGTTTTCAGCTTTGAGATCGCCAGTGGTCCCGACGTGAAAGTTGACTCGGACTCCGGAACGACCCGTCCCGAAGCCCCTCGAACCCTCAGCTTTCGGCTGGAAGGAAACATTGTCAAGCGAACGGGCGCCGACCTGGCTCCAATCATTTTGACTCGCGACCCGGAAGAAGCGGCCAAAGCGAAAGCCGCAGCCAAAAAGAAGAAGAAATAACCGGCCTTAAGTTGGCGACTGCCGGGGTTATCGAATCTGGGGCTTTCAACTGAGGAATTCAGCGATCGTGTCAACCACTCGCTGCTGCTCGTCGGGGCGAATTTCAGGGAAAATGGGCAGCGCAAGCACTTCTCGTGCCGCCCGCTCAGCCTCCGGGAAACTGCCTTCAGCATAGCCTAGATACTCGAGAGCTTTTTGCCGGTGCAGCGGCACGGGATAGTAGATTTCCGAGCCGATCTGCCGCTCCGTCAAGAATTCGCGCAGCCCGTCGCGCTGCGGGGTGCGGATCACATACTGATGCCATGCATGGTGGCCGCCGGCCATCTCTTTGGGCAGCACTACGCCATGTTCTGGGTACACGCCCCCCTCCGCCAATCCAGCGGCCGCGAACATTACGTGATAGCGCAGCGCAGCGTCGCGACGAAGAGCATTGCGCTCAGGAATGTAGCGGAGATTCACGCTCAGAATCGCGCCCTGGAAACCGTCCATGCGGGCATTCCAGCCGAGTTCGTCGTGATGATAGCGCTGCCGCATGCCGTGCTGGCGCAGCATCTTTGCTCGCTCCGCCAACTCTGGCCGGTTGGTAGTCACCAGACCTGCGTCTCCGGCAGCGTTGAGATTCTTCGTCGGATAAAAACTGAAAGCGGCGATATCCCCCAGCGCTCCGGCTGGCACGCCGTTCCATCGAGCGCCCCAGGCCTGGGCTGCGTCTTCCAGGAGAGTCAAGGAATATTCCTTGCCCAGCCGCGCAAACTCCGGCCACGGTACACACTGTCCGTACAGGTGCACCGGCAGCAACGCGCGAACCGGCGTGGGCTGCGGCGACTGCAGCAATTTTTCTACTCCGGCCGCGTCGAGATTGAAGGTAATCGGGTCAATATCGGACAGTAAAGGGGTCGCACCTGCGCGCACAATCGAACTGACGGAAGCGAAGAAGCTGAATGGAGTCGAGATGACCGCGCAACCAGGGCCAACTTCGGCAGCAGCCAGAGCCAGCCAGAGCGCATCCGTTCCGGAGGAGCAGCCTATGGCTGCCGCTACGCCAAGCTGCTCAGCAGCTGCGCGCTCAAAGGCGGCGACGGGTTGGCCGAGAATGAACTGTCTCTGGTCGAGTACATCTGCCAGCGCAGCAAGCATCTCATCGCGGATTGGTGCGTATTGCCGGGAAAGATCCAGCATTGGGACTGGAGTTGGCTTTGGAATTGCAGCGGATGCGTTTCCCACGCCGGATCCGACGGTCCCACTGACAACGGGAGTTTCAGAGTTCGACACTGGGTTAGTTTACCAACTTCCGCCCCACAGTTTTTTTCGTATCTTTCCAATCCTGATAGGTAGTTCATAAGGCTGTTTGGCTAACAAGCGGTTCGGTCTGGACAGAAGTGAACTGTGAAACGTCGAATGGAAAGCAATTATGGGCTGGGGATTGTTGAATCGAGGTACCAAAGCCTATAGTGAGATTGGTAGATTGCGGAAACCGAAGATTGCTGCGAGGAGTATTGATTGGCAGCGGGTTTTGGTTACCGGTTGAGTAGTAAGCGTGGGCCAATCATCGGCAGGATGGTACGATTCGGCTGCAGTGGGAATCCGGTATTTTTCGACTCGGGTTCAGAATCAAAACTGCAAGGCGGCTTCTGTCGGGTTGGTTCAAGAACGAATGAACACAATTTGAGAATAAGAAAGATGGAGATCGGCACATGGATAACAAGCCGGCACAAAACATTCAGGACACATTCCTGAACACTGTCCGCAAGGACAAAACTCCCATCACGATTTATCTGGTCAGCGGCGTCAAGTTGACCGGAAAGATCCGGTCGTTTGATAAGTATTCAGTTCTGCTGGAAAACAACAGCCAGGAGCAACTGATCTTCAAACATGCAATCTCGACCGTCGTGAGCAACCGTAGCGTGATGCATACGCCAGATTTCCGGCCTGCCGGACAAGTAACTGGCGCGCCGATTACGCCGGGCACGGCAGCTTCGACGCCGCCGGCTGGCACTCCTCCGGCTAGTCACGCTTAGGAAAGTTATTCGCAACAAGCGTAAGGAAAGCGCGGGCAAGCTCTTGAGGGACGGGACCACTGCCGGTTTCGAGTCCGACGGGAAGACTGCGCCTACTCGAAGTCGGCAAGAACGCGCAGTCCTGGTCGGGGTCGATATTTCGAGCCGAAACCTTGTTCGACGGCTTGGCGCGGAAGGCGCACGCGCCGCGGCCCGCATTTCCTCCAGTTCGGCTTCTGAATCCGGCGAGGAATCCGAGCAGCAGCCGCTGTTGAGGGCGGGTAATCTCACAGGAGTCTCAACCGAACTCAGCGTGGATGCATCGCTGGTGGAGTTTCGCGAGCTTGTCGAGAGCGCAGGTGCGTCGGTGGTTGCTCAGGTGCTTCAGCGCCGCAGCAGGCCCGATCCCGCGACACTGATTGGCGCCGGTAAAGTCGAGGAAATCGCTGGAATTGCCGCCTCGAACCAGGCGGATTTGGTGGTTTTCGACCACGACCTGACGCCCACCCAGCTCCGCAACCTGGAAGGCCTGCTGCCCTGCCTGGTGCTCGACCGCACGCAGTTGATATTGGACATTTTTGCCCGCCATGCAAGGACTCGGGAAGGTCAGCTGCAGGTCGAACTGGCTCAGCTGGAATATATGTTGCCCCGCCTGACCGGGCGCGGCAAAGCCATGTCCCAGCTGGGCGGCGGCATCGGCACACGTGGCCCCGGAGAGACACAGCTGGAAACGGACCGGCGCCGGATTCAGCGGCGGCTGGTGCATCTGCGCGGCGAGCTGGATTCGGTGAAGAAAACTCGCCGCCAGCAACGGCAGCGCCGGGAGTCTGTTCCCGTACCGACCGTTGCGCTTGTCGGTTACACGAATGCCGGCAAAAGCACGCTCTTTAACCGGCTGACCGGCGCCGGCGTGCTGGCTTCGTCGAAAATGTTTGCCACACTGGATCCCAAACTGCGAGCGTTGGAGTTGCCCAGCCGCCGCCGTATTCTGCTTTCCGACACGGTTGGATTCATTCGCAACCTGCCGCATACCCTGGTGACCAGTTTTCGTGCCACGCTTGAGGAAGTCGAGCGCGCCGAAGTGCTGTTGCACGTGCGGGATGCGTCCTCAGCCTATGGCGAGGAACAGAAGTCGCAGGTTGAAAAAGTGCTGGGCGAGCTCGAAGTATTGGACAAGCCGCGCATCGAAGTCCTCAACAAAATTGATCTTCTCACGCCGGAGGAGCGCACCAGCCTCGGAACGCGAGGGGTCGTAACGGTTTCGGCATATTCAGGCGATGGAATCGAAGGGTTGCTGGCGGCCATCGATGAAGCCCTGGTGGCCGACCCCCTGGTAGACGCGGAACTGATCGTGCCGCAGGCACAAGGCGCGGCTTTGGCAGCAATCGAGGCCGGCATGGTCATCCACAGCAGGGCCTTTGAAGGCGAGACGGTGCACTTGTCGGTACGGGGCCCGGCGTCGCTTGTTGGAAGGGTGAAACAAGGATTGGCAGGGATTGGCGGGGGCGGAGATGAGTGACTTGGAAAGTACCAAGGTAACGCGTCGGAGACCGAATTCGCCGCAAAATAAGGTGGGCTGCAAGCCCCCGGGAGTGGAAGAACTTCCCGAAGTCTGCAGCCCGCTGGACCCTGAACCGGGTCGAGGTGATAACCTAAGTGTAAGCCCGTTTCCTTGAACTGCAACACAATTCTTTTACTGTTTTCGACGTCGGAACAAAGGTTCATTTCACTGTCCTTACCGTTCTGAAACAACCCCTTGGGATTCGTTGACATAGGGTTTTGCCCCTGTTACAAAAGAGTGTTCCTGCGCAAAACGCGCGATAACCTGAGAAGCAGGCGTTCCATACCAACATGCAAGAAATCATTCAACAACTCGGCGATCTTGTGCTCGCCTCCCTGCCAACACTGATCTTGTTCATAATTCTGGTTTTGGCCTATCAGGGGCTGGTGCAGGGGCCGCTTAGCAGGACCTTGAAAGAACGCCGCGCCCGCACCTCCGGAGCCATGGAGGAAGCGAACCGGGCGATTGCCGCGGCCGAAGCCAAAGCTGCGGAATACGCCGACAAGCTGCGCCAGGCCCGCGCCGAGGTTTTCCGCGCCCGCGAGCAGCGATTGCACCAGTGGGCGCAGGAGCGGGATTCCGCGCTGGATGCTGCGCGAAAGGCCTCCGTCCAGAGAGTTCTGGAAGCCAGGCTTGGCATAAACAATGAGGCCGCGGCAGCGCGAAACGTAGTAATGGCTGGCGCTGAACAACTGGCCGAACAGGTTGTACGTGCAGTAATGCCGGCGACTGCCGGGGGTACCCGTTGATTTCCAGTAAGCCATTTTCCCGTTGTGCTTCCTTTCTGATTCTGCTGTTTGCGCTTGTCTTTGGCGTTTCCGCGCCTTCGATGGCGATCGCTCAGGATGCCGCAGCACCAGGGCAACCGTCAGCCGACTCGAAGCCCGCGGACGGCAAGAACCCCTTTCGGGCAGAGCACAAGGCGGTGGAGAAGACGGAGGCGGACGAGGCAAATCAGTATCGTCATTCGCCCAGCGTTCAGTGGTTCGCCAATGCGCTTCATCTGGACGTGGAAACTGCCGCCAAAATCTTTGAATACATCAACTTCGCGGTAATTCTGCTGGCGGTCGGCATTCCGATCGGCAAGATGCTTCCGGCTGCCATGAAGAAACGGTCGGCTCAGCTCAGCTTTGATCTTGAACTGGCGCAAGCCAAGACGCAGGACGCGAGCGATCGTCTCAAGGCAGTGGAAGAGAAGCTGGCCGGTCTGGATGCCGAGATCAGCGCCATCCGCAAACAGGTCGAGCAGGAGATGCGCGACGACGAAGCGCGCAGCAAAGCCCAAGTCGTGGAAGAGACGGCGCGCATCGTTGCTGCAGCCGAGCACGAGATTGCCGTGGCGGCAGCCCAGGCGCAGCGTGGTCTGAAGCAGTTCGCTGCTGATCTTGCGGTTGATCGTGCCATGAGCCTGCTGACCATCGACGCCGAAACGGATCGGGCATTATTTGCGGAGTTTGCGACGGATGTAGCAGGCAAGCAATCCGGCAAGCGGCGTGCGGCTAAAGGA
>Ga0302305_1001793_pt1 | contig 12312 bp, 24 predicted proteins | sample III_Palsa_E2_3_FD_198764 | JGI IMG/M metagenome (GOLD analysis project Ga0302305, IMG submission 198764) | Peat permafrost microbial communities from Stordalen Mire near Abisko, Sweden - III_Palsa_E2_3 | ecosystem: Environmental > Terrestrial > Soil > Palsa > Peat permafrost | place: Sweden... | reverse complement strand
ACAGGCCGCGTGTCAATCGTGGCATTCAGCGAAGACCATTATCTACAGGCGGGCCTATTCCCATCTCTGTTAGGTGGGATGGCACAACTTGAGGCACATCAGCTTATCAACAAGTGGAATGCTGCCCGCACGGTACCCAGGTTCCTCTATACCCTTTAGCCTAGGGGTAACCCACCGGGCAGCTTTGCAGTGTGGTATAATCAGGAGTATCAGCGCGACACCAGCGCAAGGAGGATGTATGGGTTATAAATCAGCGATGGAAGCAGCAGGGGCGGAAGTTGTAGAATTCCAGACGTTTGGCAGCTATCAGGGGGACTGGTGGGCATCTGTACGTTTTGAGGGTAAAGCGTATTGGGTGCATGGTTCGTACGGTTCCTGTAGCGGGTGCGATGCGTTTCAATCGCAGTTCGATTACAACACGACTGAACAGTGTGAAGAGCACCGTTACGATAACCCGAGTGGGGAAGTGGTCGCCGCGTGCGTCAAATGCACTGAGGCAAAGGCCGCCTATGCCGTGGCACTGGCAGAGTTTGGCCGTTCGTACCTTCAGCGCAATGAGTTCACGCAGGAGGAAGCAGAGAAGGAGACGTTCAAGGAGGCTGACGACTACTCGGATTACAACGAGGAGAAGGAGCAGCACGACTTCATCAAGGCGCACCCGCTAGTATAGGGGTGCGGTACCCTCAGCGCACCATAACCAGCGCGACCAGCGCAGAATCGAGACCAGTATGGCACGCACCAAGAAGCAGACAGAGATACCCGCCGCGAGTCCTGAGATAGCGGCAATCAATGAAGTACAGCCAAACTCCCGCAGTGGTGTGAACTTTGAGGGTAAGACTGTAGTGGTGAGCAAACGATTTTACGGGGAAGCAAAAGACCCATCTGGTAATTTTTACGCGGCAGGGGACAGACGTTTCGTGGCGCATGGTGGCTTTGGTTGTAACCCCGCGTCATTGGGCAGCGCAGTTATGGGGTACTTCATCGTAGACGGTGAGGCGGCCCGCATCGAACGGGGAGACGTTGAAGGTCTGGCAGTGGTCGAGAAGACAGCAGCCGACGACGCCCGCGCCGAACAGTGGTACAACAAACGGTACAGCTAAGCTTAGATGCTGGCGGCCCTTGACAACAGGGGCCGTCATAATGTAAGCTTATCCCAGCATCACAAAGGAGCGGTATGCAGAACGGCACACTAGTAAGAATATGGACGGAAGACTTGAACCTTGACCGGATCAAGGTCGAGGTGGGTCACTACTTCAGCGCCTACACCATCTTCAGCGCGTCGGGCGTCTGGGATGGCACCAGCGAGAATAGTCTGGTGATTGAGATACTGGTACCAGAGGGACCGTACCACAACACGCGCATCGGGTACGTGCGCAACATCGCGGAGTTCATCAAGGCACTCAACAACCAGAAGGCCGTGCTCGTCACACGCACCCCGGTAGAAAGTGAGCTGATATAGTGGCAACTGTCAGAAGCACAGCGCATGAATTTGTGGTAACGAACGGGCAGGCGCAACTGGCCATCTTCAACGACGGTGAGATGTCCCTGCACGCTCCGACGCAGCCCGCGACAGAGCTGGGCACCGTCACAGATGCAGAGCAGTACCTCAGGATGCTGGCCACGTTCCTAGGCTATCAGCTAGTACCGGGCCTGTGGAATCGAGTTAGCGATACGCGGGCACTCCTGCACGGATACCAGCTATGGGAGCGCACGGTGGACGGCGAAGTCATTTACAACATCACCAAAGTAGGGTACCCACCCCCGGGCAACATGAGCGGTGGATACGCAACAGCGGAGATCACACTTTCACGCAAGGGAATACCAGCGAGGAGCTAATATGCCACGGAATGAAGAGCTTAGACGCGCAGAGGCACAGCGCGAGACGATGAAGTGGGCAGCAATGCAGGCCCGTGACAAGGTACGCACCAAGCTAATGGATGTGTCCCGGCGCATCATAGACGCAGAGCTTGAGCGCATCTATGGGCCTACGATCAACCACCTATGGGAGCAGGTCAACGTGGCCATGGTCGCACGTATACAGGCTGAAGAGGCCGCCGCAATCGAGGGCGCAGGCGCACCGGCACCATTGGGCACAGTCTTTCAGCGGTGGACTACAGTGCGCAAGTACCTAGGCAGCACGGGCTATAAAAGCAATTACGGGCCGCGTACGTGGGAGCTGGCTACACCACGAGAGTCCGGCGTGCTTGAGGCCGTCACACAAAGCAGCGCCATGCCACTGAATCAGCGCAGATCGAGAGCACCTGAGGTGGGCGAGTATCTAGTACGCTTGCACAAGAAGGACGGCAGTACGGGCCTGAAGTACATCACAGCCTACCGCCTTCGTGCTAACGGGTGGTTCCCCAAGGGTGAAAACCCAAACGTCACAGCACCGATTGAGGACGAACAGAGATGAGCAGCGTGTGGGCCGAGGCAGTAGCGCGTGACGGGTATACTGATAAGCTGCTGTATGTACAGCGCGTGATCGTAAACCTGTTACGCTCTACACCTCAAGAGGTAGAACAAAAGTTCCGAGATGTGGCCGAAGCCGGGCCTGATTACTTTGTTGACACCGAAGAGATCGTTCTGTATCCTTAGGAAAGTAACTCAACCGTACCTGAAAAGGAGTTTCACCCATTATGGATTTCATCCAACAGTTCAAGGCCGCCCGCCGCGTCTCCACTCCCATCATCAACATGCGTACGTTCGATGCCAAGGGACTCACCCGCAATATCAGTGCAGCACTGAATGGTACCCTCGATAGCACGCCTATGCTCATCTGGGATTCTGTCCACGGTCTCCTGCCAATGAACAACACCAAGGCCAGCAAAGAAGCATACGCCACACTCATGGCGAAGGCCGGACTTGAGACACCTGAGACGGTACAGTTGCCTGAGACACTGAAGGCTCTGGAGACGGATGGCGTCAGCGACATGATCGTGTTTATCTCTAACGCGCATCTGCTCTGGGGTGATCCCACCAACGTGCAGGCCGTGTGGAACCTGCGAGACATCTACAAGAACGTGGGTAACATGCTCGTGCTCGTCAGCACACCCGGCGCGACTCTGCCCATCGAGCTTCAGACGGACGTGCTTGTGCTTGATGAACCACTGCCCACACGTGAAGAGCTTGCGGTGATCGTACGCAATACGTTCAAGAGTGCGAACGCCGAGGCATCTCTGACCACCGACATCGAGAAGTCAGCAGTCGATGCACTCATCGGTCTCTCGTCCTTCAGCGCAGATCAGGCGACCGCGATGTGCTTGACCACTGAGAAGATACCGGGCAAGGAGAAGGAGACCATCCGTAAGGGTACCCTGAGCATCACCGACCTCTGGGAGCGCAAGCGCCAGATCATCAACGCTACCCCCGGCCCGACCGTCTACAAGGGCAAGGAGACGCTGGATGACATCGGAGGCATCGAGAGTGCCAAAGAGTTCTACCGGGCCGTCATGACCGGCAAGAACGCGCCTGAAGTCATCCTCTTCATCGACGAGATCGAGAAGCAGATGGCCGGTAATGGTACGGACTCGTCGGGCACCAAGACTGAGATGAACGGTATCATTCTCTCGTGGATGGAAGACAAGGGCGTCAACGGCGCGCTGAGCATCGGCATCCCCGGCGTGTCCAAGTCGCAACTGGCCAAGAGTCTGGGAGCCACCTACAACAAGCCCGTCATCGTCTTCGACATCGCCGCCATGCAAGACATGCATGTCGGTAACTCTGGCCACAACCTGCGAACCGCGACCAAGACCATCGACGCTATCAGCAGTGGCAACGTGCTCTGCATCGCTACCTGCAACGGTATCGCCAACCTACCGCCTGAGCTTCGCCGCCGTTTCTCTCTCGTAAAGTTCTTCTTTGACTCTCCGAACGCGTCAGAGCGCGATGAAATCTGGACCATCCAACGCCGCAACCACGGACTTGTCAACGACGAACCGAACCCGGCAAGCGAGAACTGGACGGGCGCTGAGATTCGTGACTGCTGCAAGAAGGCAGACATGCTCAACTGGCCACTGGCGAAGGCTGCAACGTACATCGTACCGTCAGCCATCTCTGACGCTGCCACACTTGAGAAGACGCGCCTAGAGGCATCTGGACGCTACCTGAGTGCATCCAAGGTGGGCACCTACTACCACGATGAGACCACGCGTAAGGACAACAGTGACATCACCGGCCCCGTCTTCTCGGGTTTAGGCAGAAAGATCAGGGACTAATGGGCCACGCCATCACACTACGAGACCTCATGCACGTGGCGATAGGCTGGGGTCTCTTCTACTTCGTTGTCGGTCCCATAATAACGTTCTTTTACTTGTGGTACGCTATTAGTGGCGGCCCAGAGTTCCTTCAACGTTTCAACTCGTGGCGTAAGAACCGTGAGCAAAAGGCCATCGACTCAACCATCACCAGCCTGAATCTCTAACCCGTCCAAGGAGGACACCATGCAGCCAGACATAAGCGATCCTATCAGCAAGAGCGTGAGCTTTACATCTCAATCATCCAGGCCATTGCCAGAAGGCATGACGCCGTTTGACCTCACAGCAGCACTAGCCGGTAAACCGGTGGTCACAGGTGAGGGTAAGGAAGTCACACAGCTTACGATCTTCAAGAACGCCGGGAAGTTTCCTTTGGCAGGAGTTCTGGAGGATAGAGGTTATAATACCCTTATCCAGCGTACTATCGAAGGGAGGGCTGACGCCTACGAAAATAGGACGTGGGACTCTCGTGACCTGTTCATGAAGGTCGAGACCAAGGACGTGTACTTCAACATCTACGGCAGTGGGAACAACCTAGAAGCCTACGGCCACCCCACGGAAGAGGAAGCAGACAAGGCGCAGAAACTAGGTGGCCGCAAGCGTGTAAGCGTGGGCGACAAGGCACTGAAAGTCACGGTCGAGGTGTAGGCTAACTAGTTGGGTTGCATGTCATTTTAGGCGTTGACATGCACCCCGCAGTATGATGTACTGAATACGCACCACCAAGGAGAGCAGCATGAGTGAGTACGCAACAGCCGCAACAACTTTCAACGATGGCAAGGTACTACTGGCCGCGTTGTTCGAGATGGGGTACACCGAGGTAGAAGACCACATCGGCAATCCTCAGCCCCTCGTCGGCTACCAAGGGGACTACCGTACACTGGATGGCGTAGGCCATACCACCAACCCCGCCAAAGCGATGAAGGCCGACATCATCATCCGCCGCAAGCAGGTAGGCTCTTCGTCAAACGACATCGGGTTCACCCGTAACGCAGACGGCACCTACTCTGCCATCATCTCTGACTTCGACTCTACCCGGCACAACGCAGGCTGGCTCAAGAGTGTGAAGCAGGAGTACTCGAAGCAGTTCGTCTTCGCCAACGCCAAGAAAGCTGGCTACAAGCTTGTGGTGAATAAGCAGGTCGAGCGCAACGGCAAGAAAGTCACCCAGTACAAGTACGCAATCGCCTAAGGAGGCCGCGACATGGCAAAGTTTGCCACGATTGAAATCGATGAGAACGGCGAGATTAGTGTTGAACTCGACGGCTTCAAGGGTGTAGGATGTGCAGCAGTGATGGACACCCTCACCAAAGGTTCTAAGGTCACTCACCGGCAGAAAAAGCCTGAGTACCGGACGACGACAACCACAACAGTGTGCGCTAAGTAAGGCACACTTCAACCTCACTCTGAACCAACCTAACCTGCAAAGGACTAGACCATGCCAGTATCACTCGCCCGTCGTCTCCGCCGTATCGGATACCTGCCCAAGCTAACCATCGATCAGGTGGTTGATCCGAACCAAGTCAAGAAGCTTCAGAACGCCGCCAAGAAGCCCCGGCTTCAGGCCGCCATCCTTGCCTCCATCGCGGAGGAAATCAATCACCCGCGTGCGATGGAGCTTGACCCCGCTGACCGTGCAACCGTCGAGGCCCTTGTCCGCAAGCTGTGGCACGAGAAGCACCCCGGCAAGCCCAACCAGAAGCCCGCGAAGCAGCACCGTCGCTCGAAGTCGCGGACGAAGAAGGCGGGCAAATAAGATGACCGACAAGACCGTGACCATCACAGTAGACGAAGACGGCGAGATCAAGTTTCTCGTCGATGAGCACAGTAAGCCCTTCATCACACCGGAGACGGTAGTGAAGCGTGCATCGCACGTAGAACCGGCTAACCCTCTCTTGCGCGTGATGTTTCACGGTCTTCGTTCGGCCTGCTCCCGTCAGTCCAGTCTAGCGGAGTTCACTCGGATGTGGCCATGCGACTGGCGCATCAACCTTGCACCCATCGGTGGTCCCATTCTCCCCGGCACCTATGAAGATCGTCAGGACGCTATCGACGAGGAAGTGAGGTTCCTCAATGACACATTCGTTTAGTGACCCCGTATTCGCCTCTTCCTGCCTCTGCTGGGTAATTCTGGCCCTCTGGTACGGCAATATAGGCATCAGGGCCGCCTACTGGCACTGGAGGCTCAGGAAACCGCATCTCAGGATGTACATAATTGGCCGTAAGCTGCTTGTGGTTTCAACAGAGGCAGGGAAAGTGACGATAAGCATAAAATGAGCACACCATCTAATCGTGTCTGGATAGTTCAATTTAGAAGCAAGCGTAATGCAAACTGGCGTATTGGTTACGACCTGACCGTGGCGGGAATGCAGTACTCTGTATTCCTGAAGCGTAAGCACGCGGACGGTGCGGCTAAGCATTATCGAAGTCTCTACAAACCGGGTAACCACCACGGCTATACGTTTCGAGTGGTTGAGTACGCCCCAAAAATAAAAGCTTGACACGCACCCGGCACTTCGATATCTTGAACGAGTACCACATTTAGCAACACCAAGGAGCTTCACCTATATGGCATTCGCAATCGACACAGAGAAAGTCAACCACTCCTCCAAAGACCTCACCGAGATCGTGTCCAAGACTGTTCTCCTCAAAGTCAAGTACGGTCGTCTGGGCAACACCCGCAACGTGGCCGGTGCATCGGTCCTCAGCACTGACGCCGACGTATCCCTGCTGAAGGTATCGAAGACCCTCCTCGAATCGGACGAGCTTGAGAAGATTCGCAAGCACGACAGCATTCTGCGCAAGTGGCTGAACAACACGGCCCTGCCGTACAAGGACATCGGCATCCTCATGGTGCCCGTGGGTGTGGTCCCTGAGGTTCAGCAGCGTCTCACAGAGCACGCGGCAGAGCGTAAAGACCTCGTGGCCAAGTTCGTCGCCGCGTACCCCGGCCTCGTCGAGGCGTCCAAAGAGTCGCTGGGCAGTCTGGCCGTGGCCTCCGAGTATCCCCCGGTTGATCTGGTCTCCAGCTACTTCACCTTCGAGTGGGACTACCTGACCTTCGGCGTGCCTCTGAACCTGAAGGACATCAACCCTGAGTTGTTCGAAGCTGAGGCGGCCAAGGCACAAAAGCAGATTCAGGCCGTGGGTGAAGATATCACGATCATGATGCGCGAGAACCTTCTCGAAGCTGTCATGCACCTCAAGTCGAAGCTTACCCCGGACGGCGAAGGCAAGATGCCCATCCTCCGCGAGTCAGCCATCCAGAACATTCAGGAGTTCATCTCAACCTTCGACATGCGCAACATCACCAGCGATACCGAGCTGGAGGAGCAGGTTGCCAAGCTTCGCGGCCTGATCGAGGGGCAGAGTGCGAAGACGTTGAAGAGCAGCGACAAGTTCAAGGCCGACCTGTTGAAGGGTGTGGAGTCCATTGGTGAGGCGCTGGATGGCCTCGTGTACCAGTCCACTGGCCGCAAGTTCCGCGACGAGGAGGAACCAGTCGCGGCATAGATCGAGCACTCCAACACGGGGTCGGGTCACAGGATGATACCGGCCCCCTAACCTACAGCGCACCTCTAACCCAGAAGTACAGGAGCAGTGACCAATGCGAATCACCTTCAAGCAGTACATCCCAGTGGTAGCCGCACTTATCCTCGCGGCCTTGTCACTGACCGCGCACGCCGACACCCTCTCCCTCGTAAGCCCCGGCAATGTTGTCAACCCAACCGGCGCAGTCTACGTCGGGCCTTATAGCCTGTACGACTCCAACAAGAGCGACATCTCCGCCTTCTGCCTCGATGCCGACCGCGAAATCTACGTGGGTGAGTCATGGCAGGCAACTCCGCAGAATCTCAGCGCAGTCCACCCGCCGAATGGGGACGACGTAACCAGTGCCCTCCTGCTCTATCAGGCGCAGACCGGAGTTATCTCTGACACCACGGCGCAGCTCGATATCTGGGCCTTGACGGACGTGAACAGCGCCGAGACACTGGGCTGGAACTTCAACGCAGATGACCCGCTGCTCTTCCAAGACGAAACGCTGGCTCTGAGCGGCGACGTGACGCAGGCGTTCCTCCAGCAGTTCACCTTGTACACCGCCGTACCCGGTACGCAGAGCGAGGGCGGCACAGCGCAAGACTTCCTCCAGTTCACCTCGAACGGTACTGGACCAACGACACCGCTGGCACCTACCCCTGAACCCAGCAGCCTGCTGCTCTTAGGCACTGGACTCTTGGGGGGAGCCACAACGATCTACCGGCGCATGAGGGCAACGGTAACCTCGTAAGCTAGTAGTGGTGGCACGGGCCGGTTGGCCGTAGTCTTCAGCGCATCTGGTGCATTGCAGAGTACGACCAACCTCAACCTTCACGCAAGACTCACCTATTCGTCCTAGGAGGACACCATGATTTTCGATTCGACCAAGAACTACCTCAGCCTTCCCACCATCGCCAAGCTTACGGTCATCGCGCAGATGGTAGTCGCACACGCAAACCTTTACGCGCAAGAGCGGTTCTGTTCGCTCATCCCTTCAGGCACAAGCGCCACTGATGCCTTCTCGGAACGCTATGGAGCTAACTATAATGCAGTGATCGACGCCGCCAAGAAGGGACAGGAGAATGGAGACTGTGGCACTATCCTCTGCTTCGCTGGATGGTACGCCTGCCTGTTCGAGACTCCTGAACAATATCTTGCGATTGTCAAGGCCGGTGTGCAGCAGGGAGGGTTCGAGGATAACACCTTCCTCATCAACGCACGCAACGGTCTTGGACTTGACCGCCGACAAGCCCGCGCACTCTTCGGGCATCCGGACGAGTGGCCATATGAGTTCAAAATCCGGTACAACAAAGCGAAGACTCCCAAGGGCCGAGCGAAGGCGGGTCACGACCGCATCATGGCCTTCATCAAGGAGTACACTGCACCTAAAGTGCGCAAGTCCAAGAAGACCGAAGTCTAACAAGGTAGCACTACCTCCGGGCCGGTCAGGACGACGGCCCATTCTTTTACTTCAACCGGAGGGCCTATGGGATACATTACGAAACGGATGGTGCATAACACAGTGCCCAGTCCGCGACCAGCATACTCGAAAGTGATGAGATCGTGCATCAAGAAAAAGAAGTACGGCACACCCGAGAAGGCGCAGAGTGTGATACAGTCGATCATAGACACGGGGAACGACACCGATCCAGAGCACCCCCTGAGACCTTACAAGTGTGACCACTGCATGTATTGGCACGTAGGTCACGACAAGAGAGTAGAAGCACAGGAGAGGAAAAATGGTTGAGATCGAGATCGAGTACCATGAACCAGAACAGACCGAGCGCGTGTGCGCCGGGACGTTCTTCTTCAACCGCCCTGAAGATGGGGCAGAAGTAGAAGCCAAGTTCTATGTCAAGTGTGCTCCGCATGATCCGCATAACCCAACGGTTTGTGATGCACGGGTAGACGCATTGAATACGCAGTTCACCGATATGTACAGCCAGCTTCAGGGTCAGGGCTGCTACAACATCAAGTACAAGGATTGCATCCCGAGTCCTTTCTTCTAGGAGAAAATAATGGCATTCAGAGGTAATGTACTCGGCTACGAACGTTACACGACCGTATACAACTACACCAAGGAACATGGTGAGGTATCCATAGACCAAGTGGTCAAAGATACATCTATACCACGCAGCGTAGTGTGGAGGATACTGGTAAACGGCAAGGACTTCAAAGAATCAAGGCGGCAACCCAGAGGGGGTCATGGTCCGGCAGTACGGTACTTCGTCGCCCTCCCACCAATGGTGGCTGACGACCCTCCAGTGTTTACCAAGGAAGAGCGCAGGCTTCTCAAGGTCAGGGAAGCATTTGAGAAACCAAAGGAACTCTGGGCCGACTATCGGGCACTCCACGCAATCGACGAGACACCGGGAATGAACACGGTAGAGGTACTCGCAGCTATGGGGTACAGTCCGGGGGTACACCCCGAGGTGCGTGCTAAGCTAAAGAACCTACCCGGTGTCTTTATCCAGAGGAAGGGCAACAACTTGCTTTATTACACACAGGAAGATGCTGCGTATTTAGGCATTGACAAGTAGATCATCGTTTGCTAGTCTGTACTTGAGGTGAACGGAATGAAGTATCTAAAGATTGACCAAGTGAAGGCGGTACTCAGGGAGATCGAGAGCGAGAAGGGTGAGAGGTTCAAGCTGGCCTACCTCATCGGTTTCTGGCATGGCTTGCGGGCCTCCGAGATCACTGGTATCAAAGGGCGCGACCTTCGCCACGGATACGTGGACTGTAAGCGCCTGAAGGGATCGCTGGCTACCTCGCAACGGTGGCAGAAGCATCCTGACCCGGAGCTGGACGAGTACGCAATGCTCGAACGGCTGGAGATCGCGGACGATGAGCTGCTGCTGCCCATCGGTCGTGACTGGGTTCGCAAAGTATTCAAAGCCGCTGCACTGCGGGCTGGTATCAACCCACGGTTCGCGCACACGCACACGCTGAAGCACTCGATTGCCATGCTCGTCATTGGGTCCGGTATTGAGAACGCTAAACAAAGACTTGGCCACAAGAGCTTGTCCTCGACTGGCTACTACCTGAGAGTGTCTGACGATACTGCTTCAGATGCAATCAACTCCCATCTAGGAATCGAGGCATAAGTGAATCCATCGAGCGCAATACTCTCCAAGTCTCTCGTCAACTGCCACTGCAAGGGCATGGACTCCTTACTCATCAAAGAAGGGCCGGGGATGGTCCGCATGTTCATCGCCCGCCCTGAACATGAGCTGTGGCGTAACAACCCCGGCACATTTGGTGTAACCTTCTCGATTGCCCTTCACCGGCATCGTACGGATGTCACACTCATGCCAGTGTTAGGTGAGCTATATAACGTCGAGGCAGCCATGGGCCAGAGTGATCCTCTCGTCAGCACAGTACCCATGCAGAGCTTTAGCTATGCGTCACCGATCCTTGAGAAGGATGGTAGGGGTGGCTTTGCGCCCTTGGATCGCGCCTACCTACCTCTGAGGCTCAGGGCGAGGCGTCTCTTGGAACCCACTCACCTCGCTGCGCAGGCTCTCCACTCGGTCTATGTCCCAAAGGGCAAACCGGCTGCGTGGTTCATCTTTGAAGGAGAGCCGAACCGCGAGTACAATTCCATCGTATACTCTAACGACTTCTCACTGGACAAGCTGGACCTGTCCCAGTACGACCAGCCGATGACATCTGATCGCCTACGCGAGGACTTGGAGCTGATAGGAGTTCGCTGCTAATGGGCGTTCTCCCCGGCGTACCCGGTACGCCTAGCAAGTTCACAATGAAGAAGGACTCATTCGGGGGAATCAACGTCTACGATGAGGACGGCTACCTCGTGGTGGGAACCGGCACTGTTGCTGAGGCGAAGGCGTCGGTAGCGAAGTACATGCCCCCGAAAGTGGACCCGTACACGGGTGGCCCGCTACCATCGATGATGTCTGTGGGTGCGCTATACTGGACGACCAAGGAGGGTAAGAAGGTACTACTCTCCGAGATGGAAGACTCGCACCTGATGAACGCGCTCTTTATGACTGAGCGCAACCTGAAGACTGCGAATGAGAAAATGGATGCACTGAGCGTAGAGATGACCGAGTTGCAGAACAAGCGCAACAAGCTCAGGGACTCCCTGAATATCTACGAAAAGAATCAGGAGAAGCTGAAGTTAGAAAAGAAGCGAAGACAGAATGCGAAGCTGGCTGAGAAAGAAGCTGTGTTATTACAGATGCGTGAGGCCCAAGCGAAGCATAAGGTTGTGGTAGTAAAACCCGAGCATGTAGGCAGGAGGTTCCGTGATGAGTGAGGGGATGTGGATTCGATGTGAATGGTGCGGACTGACTGACTGCAATCATGCACCTGTCTATGATGCTCTTCTGGACGCACTAGGGGCTGGCGAATCTATCCGCATCGAATTTCAAAACTATACACAGGGGCAGATCGATGAAATCTACGAAGTATGCGGAGAAGATGTAGACGCCTTCATGTTTCCAGAAAATCAGACCAAGGGTGGGCTTCGACCGCTTAGAGAATGCCCTGCTTGCGG
>Ga0302305_1001792_pt1 | contig 12314 bp, 12 predicted proteins | sample III_Palsa_E2_3_FD_198764 | JGI IMG/M metagenome (GOLD analysis project Ga0302305, IMG submission 198764) | Peat permafrost microbial communities from Stordalen Mire near Abisko, Sweden - III_Palsa_E2_3 | ecosystem: Environmental > Terrestrial > Soil > Palsa > Peat permafrost | place: Sweden... | reverse complement strand
CACCTCCGTGGCCGCGATCGGCGCCGATCTCTGCCATCTCAATCTGCATAAGACCTTCTGCATTCCCCACGGCGGCGGCGGGCCGGGGGTGGGTCCGGTGGTGGTGGCGGCGCACCTCGCGCCCTACCTTCCTCGCACTGTAGCCTCTGCGCCCTTCGGTTCGGCGCTGATCTTGCCGATTTCCTATGCCTATATCAGGCTTATGGGAGCCGCGGGGCTGAAGTACGCCTCTCAGATGGCGATCCTGAACGCGAACTATATCGCGTCCCGGGTGGGCGAGCACTTCCCGGTGCTCTATCGCGGCGATAACGGTTTGGTCGCCCATGAATGCATCCTGGACTGCCGCGGTTTCGAGGTGGCGAGCTCCGTCACCGTCGAGGACATCGCCAAGCGCCTGCAGGATTTCGGTTTTCACGCGCCCACGATGTCGTGGCCGGTTCCGGGCACACTGATGGTGGAACCCACCGAAAGCGAATCCAAAGCGGAGCTCGACCGATTCTGCGACGCCATGATCGCAATTGCCGCCGAAATCGCGGCAATCAAGGACGGCCGGCTCGACCGGCTGGACAATCCGCTCAAGCAAGCTCCGCACACCGCGTCCGAGATCGCTCGCGACGATTGGCCGCACCCATACGGCCGCATGCAGGCTGCCTATCCGCTGCCTTTTGTGCGAGCCAACAAATATTGGCCGCCGGTGCGCCGGGTGGACAACGTCTACGGCGATCGGAACTTATTCTGCAGTTGTGCCTGAACCTACGCTCTCGGTACCTCGGGCTGATCGTAATCGCGCCCCGCATCGCGGCCGTCGCCGAATTAGGACGCGCGCCCCCAATGAGAAATTAGAGTTAATATTCAGTTTCGGCGCTAGGTTTTAATGTCCTTAGTCGCTTAACCTAAGAACCGTGACAATTGCGTCATCCGCGAAAGTCGCGTTCGTAAGGACTGCCTTGGGCGCTACTATGCAACCTAATGCCGATACGGTGATCTTGGCTGAAATCGGAGGTCGTTTGCGGGCGATCCGGAAAGCCTACCACCTGACCCAGGCGGATGTTGCAAGCGCCCTCGGTGTCGATCAGTCGTTGTGGAGCAAATGGGAACGGGGTCAGCGTGCACCCGATTTGCTCCGGCTGATGGAGTTCGCGCATCGCGCCAACACTTCGATCGAGTTGATCTGTTTTGGGGTTCTATTTCGCACCGCTCCTGAGTTGGCCGAGGCGTTGGCCGAGCTGGCGCGCGAGGATCATACGATTGTTTTCCGGTCGGAGACCCATAATTTCGTGGTCGATGCCAGCTTGCGGCTAGGTGCGGGGAAAAAGTCACCGAGCTCGCGACGAACCGGATAGTCGTTCCGCGCATGGGTTTAAATCCGGCGCTCCGGTTGGGGGACTTTTGCCCACCCTGGCATTACCGGTGTTTCGATGCTAAAATTCGCCTATGCGCAAGACACCGTACCTCAACTCAGCCTACGCTCCCCCGACCCGACTGACCCGGAGATTGCTAACCGGGGTATTCCTCGCCACGATCGTTCCCGCCTGTCCGGCGACAGCATCGGGCGTGTTGACCGAATACCTGGTGGGGCACGTGGCAGCGAGCATGGGCGATTACGCCACCGCCGTGCAAAACTTCGACGCCGTATTGGCGCGCGATCCCCACAATATTCATGCGCTTAACGAAGATTTCGAGGTGTTGGCACTCAGCGGCGGCCAGGACACGCTGCGCATTGCTAAACAGCTTCCGCGCAACCCGCTGGCAATCATGGAAGTGGCCAATGCCGAGGCCGCCACCGGTCGTTGGGACCAGGCCGCGGCGACCTATGCGCGGCTGCCTGAATCAGGTCCATTCGCGCTGATGCGCCCAGTGTTGGCAGCCTGGTGCGACGCTGGAGCGGGACGCAATCTTGCTGCCATCCACGAATTGCAAGCCGCGTCGGCGCCGGCGGCTCCGCCTTTGAGTGGGCTCTATCTCCTGCACGCCGCCATGATCGCCGACATCGCCGGGCGGGTCGAGGACGCGACCGCGCTCTATCGCTCAGCACAGGACCAGACCTCGCAGGCGAACCTGCGCTTTGTGTTGGCTGAGGCGAGCTTCCTCGCGCGTTCCGGGCAGCTCAACACTGCCCGCGGTATGCTGACCGATCTGCTTTCGAATGTGCCGCAGGACCGTATGGCGCTACCGCGGTTGGAAGCTGATGTCACCAATCCGTTGGTCAGCACCGCCCAGCAGGGCCTCGCCGAATTTTATCAGGCGATTGGCGGTATATTGGATGGTGGTCAGAGTGGCCCCCAAAACAATGAACAGAGCGTCGAGCTATCCCGCGTGTTTCTGCAGATGGCGGTCGATTTGCGCCCTGATCTGACCGAGGCACGCTTAACCGCGGCCGCCGAAGATCAGCAATCCGGACGTTATGCCCAGGCGCTCGCGATGCTGGCGCCGGTAAAGACCGACGACGCGCTTGATCCGCTGGTACGGCTCGCGCGTGGTACTATCCTAGATGATCTCGGTGAAACTGATCAGGCATTGGCGTTGCTGAACCAATTGGCCGCGGACTACCCGCTTTTTGTCGAACCCTATGAGGTAACCGGCGACATCGACCGGGCGCACGGGCGTTCCTCGGACGCCGTGGCTGCCTATGATCGGGCGGTCCAACGGCGCGGCAGCTTGGGCGCGCAGGATTGGATATTGCTGTTCGATCGCGCAGTGGCGTTCCAGAACGACGGCAATTGGCCGGCTGCCGAATCCGATCTGCAGGCGGCATTGAAACTTTCGCCCAACGAGCCCGATCTGATGAACTTTCTGGGCTATACCTGGGCCGATCAGAACCGCAACTTGCCGCAAGCGCGCGATTTGCTGGAACGTGCGGTAAAGCTCGAACCGCAGAACGGTGCGATTATCGATAGCCTGGGCTGGGTGAAATTCCGCCAGGGTGATGTAGCCGACGCGGTCTCGACGCTCGAGACCGCCGTGCAGTTGCTGCCGGAGGATCCGGACGTGAACACACACCTTGGCTACGCCTACGAAGCGGCGGGACGCCGGCTGGAAGCACGCTATCAATGGCAATACGCGCTGACACTCAACCCCACCAGCGAGGAAGCAGCACAACTTCGTGCGAAACTCGCCAGCGTCGAAGTGTTATCGGCGGCGAAGCCGGTCGGTCTCGAGACAAGAAATTACTAAAAAAGTCAGGTCTTCTTTTTGTGAGCAAAAAGAAGCAAGAGAACTTTGTCAGTTTTGTCAGTTAGGACGGAGTAAAATATGCGCGCCTTTGCTCCGGCCAAAATAAACCTGCACCTGCACGTGTTGGGACGGCGAGGGGATGGATACCACCTGCTCGATAGCTTGGTCGTATTCGCGCTCGCGGGCGATGAAATTGAATTCGCTCCGGCTCACGAGTTGAAACTATCGATAGAGGGACCGGAACGCGGCGCCCTTATTGCCGAACCAGATAACCTCGTGCTGCGCGCGGCACACTTGCTTGCGCGCGAGACGGGCATCACTGCACATGGGCGGCTGACCTTGTACAAGAACCTGCCGGTGGCCTCGGGCATCGGCGGCGGCTCGGCCGATGCAGCCGCGAGCTTGCGCTTGCTTGCACAAGCGTGGGACGTGGACGCGAACCTGACCCTGATGGCAGCCCGACTCGGCGCCGACGTGCCGGTTTGCATACCCAGCAACACCGCCCTGATGCAAGGCATCGGCGAAATCCTCTGCCCGGCGCCTCAAATCCCCGAGATCGGCATGCTTCTGGTCAATCCCAGGATAGCGTTGCGTACCTCGGCAGTATTCACGGCACGCACAGGGGAATACTCCACGCCCGCGCGACTGCCGGCGGTATGGCCGAACGCTCGTGTCATGGCCCGGGATCTGGCAACGCTCACCAACGACCTCGAGGCACCCGCGATCAGCCTGTGTCCGCAGATAAGCGACGTTTTGGCAGCACTGCGCGCGCTACCCGGCGTGCTCCTCGCGCGCATGAGCGGTTCCGGTGCGACCTGCTTCGCCCTGTTCGAGGGGACGCCCGCGGCGGCAAGCGCGGCCGAGGCTTTGCCGAATAATTGGTGGCGTTGGGGGGGAGGCCTTTACGATCCAGGCGGGAGGCTTTAATGAGCGGCTCCTTCTGGTGGGGCGTCGCCAAGCGGTAAGGCAACGGATTTTGATTCCGTCATACGGAGGTTCGAATCCTCCCGCCCCAACCAACATGCAAAGTGTCCGACCCGGACACATAGGTAATGTTTTGTTCCTAAGACGTGGGTGACAACCTCGGGCCGAACGGGTTGTCGATGGGTTGCAAGGTTTTCTGTGTCAATCGGCGCGCACGCCGAAACACATGCTGACCGACGACGACGCTTCCAACGCCGTCTGGATGACGGCCGACACCGGCGCGCTGGCAGGCCTCGGCAAGGACGCACTTGCCATCGAGGCCAGCACGGTTTCGCCCGAATGGCTCACGAGCCTTGCCGCGGCGATGGACGCGCGTGGCGCCTCTCTGTTGGATGCCCCAGTCGTGGGGTCCCTGCCGCAAGCTGATGCCGCCGAGCTCGTCCTCCTTGCCGGCGGCGCGCAGGAGATTTTCCTGAAGGCCAAACCATTGCTCGGCTGCATCGCCAGCGTTGTCCATCACGTCGGGGCGCCGGGCCAAGGTTCGATGATGAAGCTGGCTGCCAATGCGTTGTTGGCAATCCAGGTCGCAGCTGTCGCGGAGACACTCGCGGCGCTCGACAAGTCCGGTATCGCACGGAAACGCGCACTGGAGATCATCAGCGGACTGCCAGTGATGAGCCCGGCGGGAAATGGGTTCGCCGGACTGATGGTGGCCGGCGATTTTGCGCCACGGTTTACGGCCGCGCTGATTGCGAAGGACTGGCGCTACGCCGTCGCCGAGGCGGCCGAGAACACGGCCAAGGTCCCGGTGCTCCAGGCCGCACGCGACATTTTTGATGAGCTGTGTGCCAAAGGATTTGGCGGCGAGAACATCAGTGCCGCCATCAAGGCCTATCGCAGCTGACCTCCAACCTCTGCAACCAGGAGTGCAGTTATGACATTTCACACTGTCGATACGACACCGGTGTCCGCAACCGAGAAGCTGTTCGCCGATGCCATCGCGCACGAGCCTCGGCCGCGGCTGATGTTCGCTGTCCTTGTATGCCTTACCTTGCCGCAAGACCCTCCCTTACGGAAAATCTGGCCGTGGGTTGGTCTCGGCGGCGCACTGTGAACGAGGAGCGGAGCGGTGAACGTCGGCAGCCGGCTTGCAAATCGGGACGGCGCGTTGCTTGCGCCCCTTGCCGAGGATTTCGACGTGAGCGCCCGTGCCGACCGTCACATCCTGACGCTTCAGGCCCGTCGCCTCCGACAAGCGGAGACCGGTTTGCAGGGTCGTCAGCAGCAGCGCGTGGTCCCCGCGGCCGATCCGGGTATACTTGTCCGCTGCCTCCAGAGGGGCATCGACCTCGGGGCGCGTCAGGACGTCGATCAGCTTGCGCATCGGACATCATGGGGCCCGCGCCAGTCCTGGACGCGGACACCACTGCCGCATTCTCGATCCGTCTTTTTGTGCGGCACACGCGAACATCTCTAAGGCTCGATCGCGTGGCTTCGCCGCCATGCGCCAGGCGTGGTTCCGGTCGCACGGCGAAAACGCCGGCAGAGGTGCGGCTGATCCACGTAACCGCACGCAAGCGCGATCTCACTCAAGCTCTGCGACGTTGTCAGCATCAATTCCTTCGCCCGCTCGATCCTTAATCTCGCGATGTAGGCGTAGGGCGGCTCGCCGAAGCTTTCCTTGAAGGCATGACAAAAATAGCCGGTGCTCAATGAAACCAGCTTTGCGAGATACTTTCCGGAAAGCGGCAGTTCCAGCCGATCTCCGATATAACTCTGAATCTTGCGCTTTTGCCATGGCGCCAACCCACAACGCGCAGGAGCGGAGCAGGGGCTGTTAGATAATTTGCTGGCAAGCAGCTCTGCGAAGCGTCTCACTGCCCTCGTCGCAGTATCGAGGTCACCGTCCAGCGCCCCCCTCACGTCTTCGAGCAGTCTGCCGATCTCCACCTCAGCGAGATCCTCTGGCTGCGATAATTTGGCTGCGGTCCGCTCCGCGGAGGAGCCTGTCTCTACGCACTGCTGAAACGAATTCAGATCTTGTCTTAATTGTGCACCCGTCACGTACCTCGATTGTTTCGTCGAGTCTTCGGCGAACCGGGCGGCTGGTCCGTACAAGCCGCTAAGGCAAGAATCTGGATGTGACGTAACCGGTTCGGGCTGCGCCGCGTAGCGGCCCTGAGTGATATCGCGCAGCTTGGATCGAAAAACGCTCTACCGAATAGAAAACACCGCCACGATGCGCGTAGCGGCAACCCACGACTCTACTTTTGAGTGGAAAGATGTTGGGTTGGGGCTCAGGTCACGGCCAGCAACAGCGACCATAAAGATCACCGCAGATGAAGACGTAGGAACTCCCGTGTCCGCCCGTTGGCGAGGGCGGCGGCCGCGGCATTATAGTGCGCCCCATTATGCCGAGCGAAGGCGTGATGCTGCCCCGGATAGCTGTAGACTGTCGTGCGAGGTTTCTTAGCGAGTGCAGTTTTGATCTCAGCTTGTGCAGCCGTGGAAATGAATTCATCTTCCTCTGCCAGATGCATCAGAATGGGGGCAGTAAGCCCATCGAGTTCTCCTAGATATTTCTCGGTATCACCGCCGTGATAAGCGACTGCGGCGTCGATGCCGTTGTAGCGCACGGCTGTCAGGAAGACCATCAACGCACCAAGGCAATAGCCGAGGATGGCAATCTTGCCATTGCAGTCCGGCAGGCTGCGTGCAGCGTTGATGGTGTCCTTGACATCCTTGGCGCCGGCGCCTCTGTCATAAGCCTGATACAGACTAAGGCCGTGTTGCCAATCGGCATCGGAGGTGACATTCAGGTCGACGCCTCGTTCTTGCCGCCAGAACAGGTCTGGCGCGATCGCAAGGAAACCTAGTTCCGCAAGTTCGTCGCAGGTCTTGCGAATGTCGGCGTTCACCCCGAACAGCTCCTGTAGAACGACAACAGCCGGAGCCGGCGAACTCTTTGGTCTTGCGACATAGGCGGCGAACGCGCCGTCCTGTCCTTTTACGGTGATATAATCGTTCATTTCGCCCTCCTGATGCGACTATATCGATGCAGAATCTCCGCCGACCCCGACCTGATCGGCGGAGATCATTTTGTCTGAAAGCCTGTGGCTACTCATCGACACGTACGGAGGTAGCTGCCTCTTCGATGAGCTTGGCTGCTTCCTTCGGATGAGAGATGTAAGCCACATGACTCGCCTTCACTTCGACCGTCTTGGCACGGGCGCGCCTCGCCATCATCCGCTCCTGGTCGGGATTGATCGACCGGTCCTCGGTGGCCACCATGTACCAGGTGGGCTTGGTCTTCCAGGCGGGCGACGTGACTTTGTGGGTGAACGCGTCGGTCGAGATCGGCACCTGCGATATCGCCATGAACGCCGCCTTCTCCGGTGGAATATCCGCTGCGAAATCGGCCGCGAAATGCGCCTGGTCTATCCACCAATTGCCGTTGCTGTCCGGCGTGAACGCCTTGGAGGCTTGCGGCAGGGCCTGCTCGATCGAAGCACAGCTCTCACCTTCATCAAGCGCAAATGCGGCGATGTAGACCAGTGCGGAAACCTTTGGATGATTGCCGGCCTCTGTGATGACGGAGCCGCCATAACTGTGGCCCACCAGAACCACCGGCCCGTCCATGGCGTCGATCGCCGCCTTGGTGTATTTCTGGTCCTCGGCATAGGAAGTCTCGGGGTTCTGAACCACCGACACCTGGTATCCATCATCCATCAGGATGCTGGCGACGGGTTCCCAGCCAGAGCCATCGGCGAATGCACCATGTACCAGAACCACGTTCTTTATATGCTGCGTCATAACCTTTCTCCTTTGCAGTAGGGTCCATCCGGACCATTTGGTTTACGATTTCGAACGCCCTCGCCCAAAACCACTCCGACCCGCGCATGGAACGTGCTTCTCAGAATCTGTCCGGAATAAATTTACGTGAAATCAATAAGTTAAGGTTCAGCAAGAATCTTCTTTTTGTGAACAAAAAGAAGCAAAAAAACTTTGTCAATTAGACGTGCCTCGATCCGTGGGCGGAGCGCTCCATTAGCAAAAGTTTTTTGCTTCTTTTTTTCAAAAAAGATGCTTCCTGCTTCGCTTAAACTAAACGAATTCACTTATTATCTCTCCGAACGGACACTCAGTCGACCGTGATGACCTACTTACTGGCCGACGCCTGCCGAGGTGGCAGCCTCTTCGATCAGCCTGGCTGTTTCCCGCGGGTAAGACATGTAAGCCACATGGCTGGCATTTACTTCGACCGTCGTGGCATGGGCGCGCTTCGCCATCATCCGCTCCTGGTCAGGATTGATCGACCGGTCTGCCGTGGCCACCATGTACCAGGTGGGCTTGGTCTTCCAGGCGGGCGACGTGACCTTGTGGGTAAACGAGTCGGTGGAGATCGGCACCTGCGATATCGCCATGAACGCCGCCGCCTTCGCTGGAATGTCCGCGGCAAAATCGGCCGCGAAATGGTTCTGTTCTATCCACCAGTTGCCGTCACTGTCCGGTTTGAACGCCTTGGAGGCTTGCGGCAGAGCCTGTTCGATCGAAGCACAGCTCTCACCTTCATCAAGCGCAAATGCGGCGATGTAGACCAGTGCCGAGACCTTCGGATCGTTGCCGGCCTCGGTGATGATGGATCCGCCATAACTGTGGCCCACCAGAACCACTGGCCCGTCCATGGCGTCGATGGCCGCCCTCGTGTATTTGACGTCCTCGGCGTAGGAGGTCTCGGGGGGCTGCGCCACCGATACCGTATAGCCATCCTTCTCGAGAATCTCAGCGACCGCTGCCCAGCCGGAGCCATCGGCGAATGCGCCATGCACCAATACTATGTTCTTGATACCTGGCTTCGATCCGGATTGCGCCAAGGCAGAATGCAAAGTGCCACCAGCGAGCATGGCGGCGAGGATGGCGGCAACGTAAAGATTTCTCATGGCGCCCTTCCAATTCACCGGTTTAACGAACTGAGCCGTTCGACTGGCCATTGCTGATCCTCAGCCTGTCATTTCCGTATGTGTTCCGCCAGTAAATGGATGTGAATTGTTGTTATTGGGGCTTCCTTGCCGGGCTCCTGAGTGTCCGTTCGGAGAGATAATAAGTGAATTCAATAAGTTGAAGCGAAGCAGGAAGCATCTTTTTTGAAAAAAAGAAGACTTCTTCCTTCATGCCTCAACCTATTGATTTCACTTATTATGATTCAGGACAGACTCTAAGGCATTGATTTGTCTTAAAAATGTGTCTCCCAAAAATTCTCATCTTCGATGCATGAATTCTGTATGATCGAGCGGGACGTCGGTTGAGGCGAGAATGTCAATCCAGATCGAGAGTGCGGTAGGCGAGCGCCTCAGGTTTGGGGAATTCGAGCTTGCTCCCGTCGCCCGCGCTCTTTGGCGGAGCGGCGAAGAGATTAGATTGGGCAGTCGTGCGCTCGACATCTTGATCGCGCTCGCTTCCAGACCGGGCAAGATCGTGTCGAAGAACGATCTGACACGTTTGGTTTGGCGTGGGGCCTCGGTTGACGAAACCAATCTGCGGGTTGGGCTCTCGGCCGTTCGCAAGGCTCTGGGCGACTGTGCTGATCGCTACATCGCTACCATCCCGGGGCGCGGCTATTGTTTTGTGCGGGACGTTGAGACGACGGCAACGGAGCCCGCGCCAAATCACACTCATTTTCAGCGACTGAAACCGCAGCGTCTTCCCGTTCAGATCGCCCGGGTTGTCGGCCGCGACGAAGTCATCACCGCGTTGGCAGCGGAAACGACCAGGCATCGCCTGTTGTCGTTGGTCGGCGCCGGCGGCATCGGCAAGACCACGGTGGCCGTTGCAGTGGCGGATCGCCTGCGCTCGGCGTTCGACGCGGTTGCCTTCGTGGACCTCTCCCCGATCGAGAATGAGACGCAGATGTCGGCAGCCGCCGCCGCTGCTCTCGGCTACATTCTCCGCCTTCAGGAGAATCCGGTCGACGAGATCGCCATGGCTGTCGAGAATTGTCGCGTCCTCATCGTGCTCGACAATTGCGAGCATGTGGTTGACCTTGCCGCTGCTTTCGGCGAAGCGTTGCTCGGCAGCGCGCCGGGCGTAACCATCCTCGCCACGTCACGCGAGCGGCTCCGTGCCGCGGGTGAATGGGTTCATCACCTATCTCCTCTGGAGGCGCCCCCTGCGTCTTCCGGGCGATCGGCAGAAGAGGCTCGGGCCTACCCGGCAGTGGAGCTGTTCGAGGAACGGGCCGCCTTCGCTCTTGGAGGCTATCAAATCAGCGACCCAGACGCGCCCTACGTCACCGAAATATGCCGGCGGTTGGATGGCATCGCTTTGGCAATCGAGCTGGCCGCCGGGCGGCTGGCGGGGTTGGGCGTGCAAGGGCTCGCCAGCTCTCTCGATGATTGTTTCTCGATCCTCACGCATGGGCGGCGCACAGCTCTTCCGCGCCACCAAACGCTGCGGGCCACGCTCGACTGGAGCTACCAGCTCCTTTCGTCCCGAGACCAGGCCGCGCTTAGGTGCCTCTCGGTATTCAAAGGCAGCTTCACAGTAGAAGATGCTGCCTTTGTGATGGGTTCGACAGTTTGCTTCGGTGAAGCCAATGACCGACTGACAAGTCTTCTCGAAAAGTCATTGGTGGTGGTTAGGCCTGCAGGGGGGACATTCCGCTACCGCCTGCTCGACACCACGCGGGCGTATGGCCAAGAGAAACTGGAGGAGAGCGGCGAGGCGGATTCTCAGAGACGCCGTCACGCGCAAAGGTTCCTTCAACTATGCCTTGCCGTCATGCCCGATGTCCAAAGCCAGGCATCCTTGCGCGAGGCCATGGCCGATGTCCGTGCGGCATTGGATTGGTCCATCGTCCGCGGCGGCGACATATCTCTTGGTGTCGATCTGGCCTCGGCCGCCACGCCGGTCTTTCTCAGGCTCTCCCTTCTGAGGGAGCATAGAAAACATCTCGACCTTGCCTTGGCTCACTTTCCCGCTAGCGCTGATAATTTGCCAATGAGTGAAAAGAGGCTCCGATCTGAAATGGCCCTTCGCACCGCTGTGGCGCAAGCCGAATATTATACGGAAGGGAAGGAGCTGGCACCGGAAAAGCAACTTCTAAAAGCTAGGGAGATTGCTCGAAATATCGGTGATAGAGCTTATGAGTTCAAGGTGCTTTGGATGTTATACGGGCAGGCTGGCAATGTCGGAAATTATCGTCAGGCACTAGTCTATGCCCACTTATTCGAAGCGACTGCTCGCGGATCGACGGATTCTATAACGCATTTTCGCCGTCACCGCATGCTAGCTCGCGCGCTAAGCGACCTTGGTCAACACACCCTTGCACAGCAACACGTCGAAGAGGCGTTGCTGTCGGATCGGGCTGCAATCCCTCGAATTTCTTTGCATGCATACGAGATTGACGATTGGATAGCGGCGAGAGCGATCCTCGCAAGGATACTGTGGCTGCGAGGCTATCCGGACGATGCCAAAGCGGTAGCTGAACAATGCGCCGCGGAAGCGATGCAAGTCGGCCATGAACAATCGACTTGCTGGGCGATCGCCTTCAACCTCTGTCCGGTTGCCATCTGGAGCGGTGATTTTGGCCGGGCAGAGGCCCTGGTCGCTATTCTTCTTGAACGCTCGCAGCAAGTATTCCAGCATTACCATGAATGGGGCTCGCTATATCGGCGGTTTTTGGACCAAGCGATTTCTGCATTGGGTCAAGTGGGCGCCGATTGGCGTTCCGATGTCAAACCTGAGATTCCGGCACAGGCCGACCTCTTCGCCACTTTCGATGGCGGGTTTTCAGAACCGGATTCTTTGGCGCGCGCGCAGGCGGACGAGGATATTTGGTGCGCCCCTGAAGTGCTAAGGACGTCGGCGCATCGTCTCGTTTTATCCGACGACAAGAATGCCCATAGCGCGGCGGAAGCTATTTTGCTGCGTTCGCTCGATCTTGCGAGACGGCAGGACGCCAAGGCGTGGGAGCTGCGCACCGCTACCAGCCTCGCCTTACTTTACATTCGATCGTTCCGAAGTTGCGAGGCCCGCGCCCTGCTGGAACATATACTAAAGCAGTTCAAGCAAGGGCATGATACTCGAGACTTTCAGACGGCGATTAGCGTCCTTTGTGCACTTTCCGATTGACATACAAGAGCTTGGGATAGACGCGTTATTGGAAGGGCGCGAAGGGATCGCCAAGCTGATCGAGAGGCACGCCGGTCCGGGGCGTG
>Ga0302305_1001784_pt1 | contig 12347 bp, 9 predicted proteins | sample III_Palsa_E2_3_FD_198764 | JGI IMG/M metagenome (GOLD analysis project Ga0302305, IMG submission 198764) | Peat permafrost microbial communities from Stordalen Mire near Abisko, Sweden - III_Palsa_E2_3 | ecosystem: Environmental > Terrestrial > Soil > Palsa > Peat permafrost | place: Sweden... | reverse complement strand
GGCTGGTCGCCGGCAGGCTGATAGGGAGAAACAAGCTGGAAGCGGTCAGTCATGGATGACATATAGGGGTTAGAGGTCACATTTTAAATTGGCTGTACTGACAGATGGTGTCAGTAGTCACCCACAACCGTCGGATCGATTGGCCGCTTGGCGCCACTTTACCGATCGATAGCATGGCTTGCTCCAGTAACGCAGGAGCGACGCCATGCCGTCTCGCCCGCCTTTTTGTTCGCGCGAAAGACGCCTCGGTCAACGGCAACGTGGCGCCACGTTGATCGAGCAGATCATGGTGCTCGTCATCATCGCGTCACTGGCGGGTATGGCGACGCCGCCCTTGCGCAAGATGCTGACGCGCAATCAGGTTCAGGTCGCCCAGAATGATTTCATCGCAGCACTCCAGCACGCCCGCGAAACAGCCATCACCAGCGGCAGGCAAACCCTCTTCTGCCCCACGATCGACGGTGCACACTGCAGTGATGGCATCCGCTGGGACAGCGGTTGGCTGCTGGCGCACGATGCCAACCTGGACAATCAGCCGGATGACGCACCGATCTACAGCGGCCCTGGCTATGGCGGCAAGCTGGCGATTCTGAGCAGCACAGGGCGGCACTTCGTGCGCTTTCACCCGGATGGCAGCGCCAGCGGAACCAATCTCACACTGCTTTTCTGCAGCCCGACCAGTAGCGAGAACGTGCTTAGCGTGGTGATGTCTAACTCCGGCCGGGTACGAGGTGCTCCCGCAACGGCCGCTCAGGCGGCCAGCTGCGCGCAATCGCATGAGTGATTTCTTGTGGCGAGAATACGCGGTGCAGAGAGTCCCTTATCTACCGCAATGACCTACCGCCATACCCGCATTAAAGTTTTCGGCGATCAGCCACATCCTTCGGCGTCACCGTTCCTTTCTTGTCACCGAAGTGTGCAACGACATAATTGGCCAGTTCGGCCACTTCGGTATCGGAATACGCGCTGGCGAACGAAGGCATGTAGACACCGTTTTCTCCGATCCGCATCTTGACGCCTTGCAGAATCACTTGGGTAACATTGGCGCCGCTGACGTCGTTGACGCCTGACGAACCGAGCAAGCCCGCATACGCTGTCTGCTGGCCCTTGCCATTCCATTGATGGCAGCTGGCACACGCACTTTCGAACAGCTTGAGACCTGGCGCATTGGCAGCGCTGGCATCCGCGAAAGGCGCCGCATCGGATGATTTCACTGCGGGCGCCGCATGATGGTCGATGTCGACTGGATCGGTTCCCTCGCGTGCGTGCACGCTGCGCAGATAGGCAACCAGCGCCGCGGTATCTTCGGGCTTCAGGTATTGCAGGCTATGCGCCACGGCCTCGCCCATCGGGCCAGCCGCCGAGCCGCGTCCATTGGCGTGGCCGGTCGACAGGTAGCTGGCGATCTCGCCATCGCTCCAGGCGCCAATACCATGAGCCGTATCCGAAGTAATGTTGTAGGCACGCCAACCCTGCAGCGAATAGCCGGCCAGTTCGTTTCCGTGCTCCAGGCCAAAACCGAAATTACGCGGCGTGTGGCATTCGGCACAGTGGCCAAGCGCCGTGGCGAGATACGCGCCGCTGTTCCATTCGGGTGACTTGGAGGCATCCGCGACAAACCGCTGACTCTTGAAAAACGCCGCATTCCAGAAGCCCATCGCCCAACGCTGGTTGAATGGAAAGCCCAGACTGTTCGGTATTTCCGGCTGCGCTACTTTCGGCAAGCTGAAGAGGTATGCCTTGATCGCCAGCACGTCACTGCGGCTCAGCTGCGTATACGAGGTATACGGAAACGCCGGGTACAACCGCTTGCCGTCCTTGCGAATACCCTCGCGCACGGCTCGAACGAAATCGTCGTCGCTCCAGCTGCCGATGCCGGTCGATACATCGGCCGTGATATTGGTCGAGTAAATCGTGCCGAACGGTAGCTTGAATGCCACGCCGCCGGCAAACTGCTTGCCGGTTTCAGGCACGGTATGACAAGCAATGCAGTCAGCCGCCTTGGTTAGGTATTCACCACGGGCAAGAACCGCAGCACTCGCCGGCGCGCCGACGATGACTGGCGCCTGGCCGTCTGACGAATCCGTACGATTGAGAGCGAAATAGGCTACGGCGCCGATGATCAACAACACGACGATGATGGATAGAAAGCGCTTCATGCCAACACCCTCCCGTCGACATTGTTTACATCAACTACCGATTTGAGTGCATCGGCATTCTGCACGAGCAACGAACGATCCACCGGCAGCTGGTAAAGACGCACGCCGGTGGCGGCGAATATCGCATTGGCCAACGCCGGTGCGGCAATCGCTGTACCCACTTCGCCCAGGCCACCGGGTGACTCGAAGTTTTCAATGCGATGCACTTCGACCGATGGCGCCTCGTTGATGCGCATATTGCGGTAGTCGTTGAAGTTGCCCTGCTCGACGGCGCCGTTCTTGATCGTGATGCTGCTGTAAATCGCGGCGCTCAAACCGAACAACAAGCCGCCCTGCACCTGCGCTTCGATCGAACTGGCGTTGATGCCGATGCCACAATCCAGCGCCACCACGGCGCGGCGCAAACGAACCTCGCCCTGCGGCGTGACTTCGGCTTCGACCACGGCGCAGACTCGGCTGCCGAACGGCTCACCCAGCGCAATACCACGCCCGACGCGTGCCGGCAGCGGCGTACCCCAGCCACTTTTTTCTGCAGCAAGATTGAGCAGCGCCAGTGTGCGTGGATTTTTCTGCAGCATCGCCCGACGAAATGCCACGGGATCTTTGCCGGCGCGATGCGCCAGCTCGTCGATGAAACTCTCGACGACAAACAGATTGTGCGTGGGTCCGACACCACGCCACCAGCCGACGATCAAGCCCGGCGGCATGTCATGACGAATCCACTCCACCTTGAGATTGGGGATCGCATAAGGTGTTTCGGCTAGACACTCGACCGCGTCACTGTCCAGCCCATTCTTGCCCATGGCCATCGGTGCCCAGCGGCCCAATACCGTGCCACCGCTGGTACGCGCACCAAACCAGGTCGGCAAACCGTCCGCGTTGACCACCGCGGAAATGCGATCGTGATACATCGGCCGCACACGATCGTGACGAATATCCTCCTCGCGCGACCACACCACCTTGAGCGGATAGCCAACCTGTTTGGCAAACGCCACCGCCTGCTCGACCTGGTCGGTTTCCAGACGCCGACCAAAGCCGCCGCCGAGATATTGGTTGTGCAAGAGGACCTTGTCTTCGGACAGACCGGTAATCTTCGCCGCCACCGCGACGCAGCGCGTCGGCACTTGAGTACCGGTCCAGATCTCGCACTTGTCGGCAGTCACGAAGACGGTCGCGTTGAGCGGTTCCATCGTGGCATGCGCCAGCATCGGCAATTGATACACGGCATCTACCGTCGTGCCGTCGGCGGGACGGGTGCCGACCTCTTTGGCGACAATCGACTTGCCGTTGAGCGCGCTCTCCGCCAGCGCGTCGCGCAATTGCTGCGTGGTGAGATTGGCGTTTTCGCCGAGATCCCACTGGATATCCAGCGCCTCCAGCCCCTGCTTCGCGGCCCAGTAGTGATCGCCGACGACTGCCACCGCGTCGCCTATGCGAATCACGTCGATCACGCCCAGCATGGCGCGCGCCGCCTTGTCATCAACGGAAACAAGCTTGCCGGCAAACGTGGGGCAGGTCTTCACTGCGGCGATTTTCATGCCCGGCACTTTCACGTCCAGACCGAACTGCGTGGCGCCGGTGATCTTGTCCGGCGAGTCGACGCGTCGCAGCGGCTTGCCGATCAAGACAAAATCCTTGGGATCCTTGAGCGGCGGAATCTTGTCCGGCATCGGCAGCTTGCCAGCCGCTGTTGCCAGCGCACCAAAACCGAGACTGCGACCGCTGGATGCGTGGTGCACAACGGCGCGATCCACCGTGCAGGTCGACGGATCCACCTTCCACTGGGCGGCAGCGGCCGTGACGAGCTGCACTCGCGCGACTGCGCCCGCTTCGCGCAAAACCTGCCAGCCGCTTCGCGTACTCGTGGAGCCACCGGTGATCTGGCCGCCCAGGGCGGGCATGCCGTAAAGCTCTTCGCTGGCTGGCGAGTGTTCCACCTTGATCTGATCGAGGCCCACGCCAAGCTCTTCGGCCAGCAGCATGCTGAAACCGGTATAGATGCCTTGCCCCATTTCCACGCTGGGCATTACCAGGCGAATTGAACCATCCGTGTCGACACGCACAAACGCGTTTGGCGCAAACGCTGGATTGCCGTCCGCCAGCGCGGCAGCTGCATCGCCCGGTTGCCGACGGGCACTGACCATGGCCGAGGCCATGCCCGTGCTGCCCAGCCATAGAAAGGCAACCGCCAGACCACCCGATTGCAACGCGCGGCGTCGACCCAGATTGACCTCATCAGCCGGCTCAGGCTTGCTGGTTTCAGTCTTCATGGCGTGGCCTCCGTGGCAGGCGCGGCTGGTGACGTGACAATCGTCTGCAGTATCTCCAGCTTGCCGGTCGCGGCCTGCTTGATCGCGGCGCGAATACGCACATACGTACCACAGCGGCAGATGTTGCCCGACATGGCGGCATCGATATCAGCATCGGTGGGATTGGGTGTTCTCGCCAAAAGTGCGGTCGCCGACATGATCTGGCCGGACTGGCAGTAGCCACACTGCACGACATCGACATCAAGCCACGCCTGCTGGATTTTCTGACCGCTCGGCGTCTGTCCAGCCGTCTCGATCGTTGTCACCGCCTTGTTGCCGATAGAGCCGACCGGCAGCACACACGAACGAACCGCCTGGCCATCCAGATGCACGGTGCACGCACCGCACTGGGCAATGCCGCAGCCGAACTTGGTGCCCATGAGGCCGATGACATCGCGCAGGACCCAAAGCAGCGGCATATCAGGCGGAACATCGACGGAATGCGACTCACCATTCACCTGCAAGGAAAGCATCGATGTCTCCAGGTTGACTACAGAGTGAAAAATTACACGCGACGACGAATCGGCTTGACGAGCAAAAGACCGGGCTACTCGGCTTTACCTAACTAGAAGCGGCCAACGTAAGATTTGCCGCTGCTGAAACTCTGCTAACCATACTAGCGATAACTGCGCGAAAAACGGCGCATGAGAAATGCTCGCAATAAATAGAAGCTGCGCTGCACACAAGCCTTTGAAAATAATCCGCCGACGCCTTTGAATTCCATTTTTCTATAAACAGCGCTTTATTGAATAAGCCACGATGCAAGACATTCTTCGACGACGGATACGTCCTCGCGGAAGCGCTGCCTTGAATCAACAGACGTCTAAAACTCGTGACGCGCGTTGATATGTAGCAGCAGCCACCACAAAGGGCGCTACGTCTATATGGTTTCTCGCCAGATAACCATTAGTCGTCTCAACGCTGACGTGCCATGGAACACCTCGGTCATCGTAGAAAATCCGGACGACCGTCGTTCCTCTATGTGGCTGTCGAACTAATTCAGGAGGTGTTGGTGGCATAGGTGCATAAAAAATGCTGGCTGGCGCGTCGGGTCTTGGCCCAGAAGGTTGCGCAGGCGGTGGCCCAAAAAGAGGAAGGCGACTCGGCGGCGGCACAAGTAAATGATATCCGTCAGTCGGAGCTTTCGGTTTGGTGCGCGCGGGTGAAAAGTTGTTGGGCTCTTCGGCAGGGTGAACGTAATCGGCGCAGTGATACTGCCCCGCAGCGGCAAGCCATCTTTGCTTCCGGGCTTGATCTTCCACATCCTTGCCGCGCCCAGCGCAAGACGGTCAAGCTCCATGTACCCGCTCGACTTCGTCACCAATACGTCTTTTACCCGTCCATCAACACCAAAGAACATCCGTACGATCGTCGTACCTTCGTGATGCTTGCGAATAGACGCTGGCGGCAAGCTCGGAACAGGGTGATAGACCAGTTGAGCTGGAATATCGGGCACTGGGTCCGGCACCAGTTCGGGCTGTCGTTCCACCTTCGGCACGCCCGCACCTGCGAGCTGGCCGTTATTTGTAACAACATAATGCACTCGTCCGGCAGCGTCCGTCGTTTTGTAGATCACTTCAGGCGGCTCTGCCACACCGTGCTGATCGATTTGCTGGGCTCCTTCTGTGCTGGCCTGCGCGGCACTCTCGCTGCTCTGCTGAGAACCTCGCGCATCGGCGGGAGCAATGTAGAGCCCCGAGATGAGCGTGCTGGTTACAGAGAGCCACATAGCGGTCTTGCAAGTCCAACCGGCAATCAATTCCATTGAAGTCTCCAGTCCCTGCCCCTTAGCGACATCATCCCTCAACAGTCCGGTCGCGTCGAACTCCCGGATCGTAACATTGCGGCTGTCTTAGCAGCTTTGAGATGTCTCGCCGGGCGTTTCAAGCAGCGCCGAGCAGATCCGATCGCGCGCTGCCAGTTGATATGCGTCAACACGACATTGAAGTACGTTCAGAACGCTGCAGAAACACGTCCAGAGCTCACCAACAGGCTGACAGCAACACCCCCAGCTTCGCAGTGATTGATCGCGTCAGACGCTCTCTGGTGAGATCCATTTAGACGGCTATATATAAACATCATGATCGCGCCCGTTCAATCCGGAGTGCATTGAGGAAAGTTGGACGTCTTTGCCCGTCCCTGCCATCCCTGCGCATGTTAAGTCAGTGGATTTCTATACTAAGAAATCACCACACAACTGCGAGAAACATCATGAAAACCAAAGCTGACGTTGCCACCTACTCGACCCGAACTTTTCGAACTCTCGATCAACGCTCGCGCACGTATGAATCCATCATGCAATTTTTTCCCGGGCGTCTTCGCCATCTGTCACTTCCTACCAAGGGGGCCGTCGATCATACCAACGGCGCAGGAAATTGCGCCAAACCGGAATCGCTGCGATGGCTCTGGGTTTAGGTCCTGTTTTGAACTGGCCGGGTGCTACTGGCGGAGTCGGGAAAGGCCTCCGCGAAGTGTGCAGGGGCAAGGTGGACGTACCTTAGAGTCATCTTGATATCGGCGTGCCAAACAGTTCGCGAACAGTGTTCAAGTCGACAGCTCGCATCACCAGCCGGCTCGCAAGATGATGCCGGAGATCATGAAATCGTAGATCCGTAATTTTTACGGCTTTTCGTGAAGTCGTGTGGGTAATTCTGCCCCATTTCACAACTCCGGCAGCATGCAGGTGAGCACTTTCAGTCGCAAATATTCCTCATCGCGCAGGCCGTAGGCTCTTCGCTGGATTACGCTGGCCTTGTTGTTGAGTCCTTAGACGAAGCCGAGCGAGACTTTGTTCTCGGCACGGCAGTGGGCGGCTATATCCCTACTGATTGCGCTGGGCAGGCTGAGGTTCTTACGTGCCGCGGGGAATCTACACCGGCTGGCACGTGTGCAACACAAGCGAAACTTTGCCTGGACCGCTTCAAGCAGTTGGACGGCTCTCATTTCTGAATAGACCTACGCCAGATGCGATCGCTCACTTCCCTCTGGCTTGCCCCGCAAAAAGAAAAAGGCCCTGCATTTCTGCAGAGCCTTCGCTTTTCTGGCGCCCGAAGCTGGACTCGAACCAGCGACCCCCTGATTAACAGTCAAGTGCTCTAACCAGCTGAGCTATTCGGGCGTGAGCTGCGTAGTTTGTAGATCGTGCGGCGGGCTGTCAAGCCATGGCGACGGAATCGGCCCAAGTTTTCAGGCGGTTCGTACTCGATAACAGGGCACGTAGGCCGCGCCACCCGGCAGCTTCATGCGATGCTGCTCGACGAACGCCTGCAGCAGCTTGTCCAGTGCGCGCATGATGTCGGCATCGCCATCGATATCGAACGGACCGAACTGCTCGATCGCCTTGACGCCCTCCTCCTTGACGTTGCCCGCGACGATGCCGGAGAAAGCGCGACGCAGATCCGCCGCCAGTTCATGCCGCGGTCGATCATGATGCAGTTGCAGCGCGCGCATGGCTTCGTGCGTGGGACGAAACGGTGTCTGGAAGGCGAACGGAATCTGCAGCGCCCAATTGAAGAAAAACGCATCTTTCGTATCCAGACGATGCTTGCGTACCTTGTCGATGCCCTTGACCATCGCACGCGCCACCGCTGGTGGATCGTCCACGATGATCTGGTAGTGCTGCGCTACCTCATCACCCAGCGCCAGCCGCAGGAAACGGTCTATCTGCTCGAAGTACGCGGAGGACTGGCTAGGCCCGGTGAATATCAGCGGAAACGGCACGCCGGCGTTGTCCGGATGCAGCAGGATACCCAGCAGATACAAAATCTCCTCCGCCGTACCGACGCCACCGGGAAACACGATGATGCCGTGCCCCATGCGCACGAACGCCTCAAGGCGTTTCTCGATGTCGGGCATGATCACCAGATGATTGACGATGGGATTCGGCGACTCAGCCGCGATGATGCCCGGCTCGGTAATGCCGATGTAGCGATTCTGCCGACGACGCTGTTTGGCATGCCCGATGGTTGCGCCCTTCATCGGCCCTTTCATGGCGCCTGGGCCACAGCCGGTGCAGATATCCAGCCCGCGCAGGCCAAGCTGGTAACCCACCTGCTTGGTGTAGTCGTACTCCTCGCGCGAAATCGAATGGCCGCCCCAGCAGACGACGAGATTAGGATCGATATTCGGTTTGAGGATGCGCGCATTACGCAGGATCTCGAACACACCCTGGGTCAGCCCAGCCGATCCACCGAGATCGACACCGATCTGTTCCAGCTGGGTCGAGACGTAAACGATGTCACGTACTACCGCGACCAGCAGCTCGTTGATGCCGCGAATGATCTGGCCATCCACAAACGACTGCGCCGGCGCATTGCTCAACTCGATCTTGATGCCACGATCTTGCTGCTGCACCTGGATATCGAAGTCCGGATACTGCTCGAGGATGGCCCGCGGATCGTCACTGATGCTGCCCGATGTCAGCACCGCCAAAGCGCAGCGGCGCAGCAGCGCATGCAAGCCGGAATCGCTGGCGCCGCGCAGGCGCGCCACTTCGTTGCGGGAAAGAATATCCAGTCCACCTACCGGCGAAATACGGGCGCTTACGGTGGCACCAAGACCTACGGCGCCGGGTTGAATCGAATTCATGACATCACTCCATTACAGCCGAACATATCAGCCTGACTTCGACGACGAAGCCGACCGCCTAGCATCCCGTGCCAATTGGCTGTGGTCAAGGAAAAGACGAAAACCGCCGCATCAACGTGCCCGACAGAGGCTAATGCCGTGAAGCAATAAGCGAGACCGAGTGATGCAAGGCGATCAATGAACAGTTTCGCTATATCGCAATCGCCTGTAGCCGTTCGAGCTGCCAAAACGACAATGCCCCCGCGTAAGCGGGGGCATTGTGCGATTACTACATCACCAAGTTCAACGACCAGTTGATCGACACATACTGCTCACGATCAACCCCTGCCGATATCGACTCGACTTGAAACTCCTAGAACGATGCGCCGAACGTCAGAAAGAACGTACGACCCTCCAACAATGAGTAGTAAGGCTCAGAGGGATACAGGCCAACACCGTTCACATCTGTGATCTTATAGCTCGGATTGGCCGCAAGAAATGCACTGATGTTGTTAGCGTTGGTCAGGGCCTGGCGATCCATAATATTGAACAGATTGAGTTTGATGTATGGCTTGTGGATGAAGGACGAAAAGTCATCGAAATGCCAGCCAGCATTGAGGTTTAGCGTGGTGTAACCGCCCACTTTCTGCGTGTTGGACCAGTCGCCCCAAATGGGGCCACGATACTTTTCATCCAGGCTGGCCCAGAAAGGACCCTGGTCGTAGCTCACACGCACGTAGCCAGTATTTTTGGGTGTATTCAGCAGCGTCTTGCCCTGGGTGTAATAGATGCCGTCACCCTCTGTGTTGAGGTTATCTTCCAAGGTCGATTTGGTGTAGGCGTACGAACCATAAAGCGTCCAGTTCGACGTCACCTTGTAACTGGCTTCGGTGTTCAGACCACGGTTGTGTACTTTTGGCAGGGACAAATAAATGGTCGCGCCGGTCAACTCGTCATAGCCGGAAATTTGCTTATTGTTGAGATTGGAAGCGTAAGCATCCACGCTGGCCGAGAAAGTGTCGTCGTAGTAACGCCAGCCCAAATCAGCTGTGGTCGCCGTCTCTGGCTTATTGACAAAATTACCGGCTGGCGCGGTCTGAGTAGGCGCATTTTGCGAGGCCGCATTTTGCAAAACGGCGCCATTGATCGGTGCACGAAAGGTTTTGCCAATGCCGAAGTAAAACTGGTTCTGAGCATTCAACTGAAATTTTACACCAGCAGTAGGACTCCACTTGTGATAGGTGGCGCTAGCATCAGCTACGCCATACTGCATATCGTAACCGGTTACTGATCCTGGATACTCGTAGTCAAAACCGCTACGTTTCTCGGATAAGAAAGAAGTGCCAACCGTGAATGTCCAAAAATCATTTGGTGTCCAAGTGTCAGTGGCGAACACCTTGCGTGTTTCGGTGGTGGTGTATTCGTTGTACAGCTTTTGTATGGTCCCATCCGGATAGCGAATGAAATCACCCAACCCCTGGATGTCGGACGGAATACCCGTCGCTGGATCCACGGGTGTAAATGCCTCACTCTGTTCCTGGCGCGGACGCTCGTACCATACTCCGTACTCCAGACTATTGTTTTCGCCAAAATCCTGATTGAACTTGACGATGACGCCGGGGCGCATAGTGTACGTATTGCTGATCGGATATATCAGATCCTTTCCACCAATGCTGCCGTTGCCGTTGAGATCCTGATTGGTATTCAGGTACTCGTTGACTGTACTTTTCGCCTCAGTGATAAGACCCGTACTAGTGGAGCTGGCGCCGCCACTTCCACCGTTGCCATACTGAAAATAAGGCACCACAGAAAGGCGCAGGCTATCGTTTAACTTGAATTCGCCGTCCATGCTGACCAGCCAACTGCTAAATGGGTTGGTATGCAACTTGTAATAGTAAATATCTGTTGGCGTCAGCAAAGTCGCGTCGTAGTTCTGATCGTATTTTTGCTGAGCCTGTGCTTTGGTCAAGCTGTCGTAGGTGTTATTGGATTCGCGGTTGTACTGAAAAGATGCCGAGATGGAATTGTTGTCGTCGATTGTCCATATCGATTTTCCGTCGACCTTGGTCACGTTTTGTGACCCAGGGCCGCGCCACAAGTTGGACTGGTTGTTGGAATAGGATAACCACGAGCGCACGGGGCCAATATCACCGGTATTAAGACGAACGAAAGTGCGATGGTAGTCGTTGCTACCGAATGTCTGTGTGACATCCACGCCAGGCTTGTGCGGCGGGTCGATAGTGACCCAGGCGATGGAGCCGCCAGCCGCACCGCTAATTGGCGTGTCCACGTCTGGGTAACCCTGCAACACGGTGATGTCGCCGATGTTTTCAGTATCGCCATACTCGGTCGAATAAACCTTGTAATTGCCACTGTCGTTGATCGGCGCGCCGTTGACCGTGGTACCGATCTCATCGCTGGTAAAGCCGCGAATGCTGTAGTTACCATTCGCAAGGCCACTGAAGTCGTCAGTGGATGCATTGACGCCGGGGATGCTGTCGATCAGCTGCACAAACGTAGCGCCCGGCGCCGAGTTCACGATCGCATCGCGCGTGATGGTCGATACGGCTTTGGGAGCCGTCTGCACAGCCATCAGGCCGCCGCCTAATGAAAGCGACTGCGCCTGCACCTGCACCGCCGACAATTGCTGCACGCGCTTGGTGTCGTTGGACGTCGTGGTATTGGACGTGCTCGAAACGCCGGCGCGCTGCGCAGGCTGGGTTGCGCCGGTCTGACCGTTGGCCGATGGATCAGCCGAATTCTGCGCCATAGCCACGCCAGTGCTCATCAGACACGCCAGTGCAATGGCCGCGGAAAGGTGGTTTCGCTTCATTGGATTCGTTCTCAAGTTCTGTCAGAAAAGGCGGATATTTCAGTCACGCTAGGCACCACGAACGAAACAAATATTTCCCCATCGTCGCGAAGGTGCCGCAGATGCATTGGTCGACGTCAGCCCATCAAAGCCGATACACGAGACATCGCCATGGCAATGCCGGGAGGGCAGGTTCAGGTGTTCCCCAATAGTTCTTACGAAGTGACCTCGTCATCATCGCAACCAAACTTTACAACATCTTTACAAAGTTTCCAGCAGAAATTATCGCATCGCAACATCTACAACCGGGATGCCGTACACGATGTCGGGGCGCCCCTGACCTGGGGTGGCGAATTCTGCCGAGGTACGGTCTGCCGTTCGAATCAGGCCGCCTTGCCCAGGTAGCGCGCCCGTTTTGCTGGCTTGAGCCTGGCCAGATCGAGCATCACCAGGCCGTCGACGCAACCAGAAAAATCCGGATCCTCGCCAAAGTCGAGAAAC
>Ga0302305_1001782_pt1 | contig 12355 bp, 10 predicted proteins | sample III_Palsa_E2_3_FD_198764 | JGI IMG/M metagenome (GOLD analysis project Ga0302305, IMG submission 198764) | Peat permafrost microbial communities from Stordalen Mire near Abisko, Sweden - III_Palsa_E2_3 | ecosystem: Environmental > Terrestrial > Soil > Palsa > Peat permafrost | place: Sweden... | reverse complement strand
CACCGTGATGATGTGCTTGCCCTTGCTCTTGTAGAAGTGCGCGGCACCCTTGATGGCCAGGTTATCCGACTCCGTGGCGCCCGAGGTCCAGATGATTTCGCGCGGGTCGGCATTCACCAGCGCCGCGACGTTCTCGCGCGCTTCCTCGACCGCACGTTCCGCGTCCCAGCCATACGAATGGCTGCGCGATGCGGGGTTGCCGAACTGCTCGCGCAGATACGGAATCATCTTGTCCACCACGCGCGGGTCGACCGGAGTCGTGGCGCTGTAGTCCATGTAAATGGGCAGGTGGGGAATGTCGTTATTCATGAATCGCTCCGGGGACATCATTGCTCTGGCTTCTGGGTTCCGAGTTCGCTTGCTGCGCGGCGCTCTAGGAACCGGCCATGTTAAAAACGGAATTCGGTCCGCGTGGCGCGACCCGGGCGGGTTCGACCGCCGGCGCCTCGCTACGGCGGTCACGCAGCACGGCAGGCGAGCCTTCGCGCGAGCGTTGCTGATCGACCAGATCCTTTAGCGACACCGAATCCAGGTACTCAACCATTTTCTGGTTCAGGGTGGACCACAGTTCGTGCGTCATGCAGTGGCCGTCGTGCTGCTTGGTACCTTCGCACGTGCCTTTGCCGCCGCATTGGGTGGCATCGAGCGGCTCGTCAACAGCAATGATGATGTCGGCGACGGTGACGTTCTCGGCGCGACGGGCCAGATTGTAGCCACCGCCGGGTCCGCGCACCGACTCCACGATCTCGTGGCGGCGCAGCTTGCCGAACAACTGCTCAAGGTAGGACAGGGAAATATGCTGGCGCTGGCTGATACCCGCAAGCGTCACCGGGCCCTGCTCCTGGCGCAGCGCCAGGTCAATCATCGCCGTGACGGCGAAACGGCCTTTCGTGGTGAGTCTCATGATGTTGGGGATCGCAATTCTCGACAAGTTTGGTCAAGTATAAATAGATGAGCAAATTAGTCAAGTATCCCTATTGCGATTTGGGTCATTTGCTTAATTAGGGCGGCGCGCGTGAAAAGCCTGCGGACAGGCCTTGGAGCAAGCCACCACGAACACCCTGAGCATTAAGGCGTTGCGCCCTCAAGGCACCAGTTGCGGATGCAACGCTGCGATCAGGCCCCGGCAAGCTGCCTCGCACTGATCGAGAACCTGCTCGAAGCCTTCCGCACCGCCGAAATAGGGATCGGTCACTTCCCGCTCCCCCGCCCAACGGCTGTCGGCCTCAGGCACGAACTCCATCAACAGACAGATCTTCTCGCGCTGGCCCGGCGGACAGATCCGGCGCAATGCGGCGACGTTGGCGTCGTCCATCGCGATCAGCAGATCGAAACGCTCGAAGTCCGCCGCGCCGATCTGCCTGCCGCGCAAACCGGACAGGTCGTAGCCGCGCCGGGCGGCGGCGCGCTGGGCGCGCTCGTCCGGCACTGAGCCGATGTGCCAGTCGCCGGTGCCGGCCGAATCGATCGCAATGCGTTCGTGTAACTTCGCTTCACCTACCTGATGCCGCATCACCCCTTCCGCGGTCGGAGAACGGCAGATGTTCCCGAGGCAGACAAAACAGATGGAGATGGTTTTCATCAGGGCTCTGGATGCGGCGCATCCGGATGGGTTAGCCAATAGTGCCGCGATTATACAAAGGTGGTGAAAATTTCGCCGCGCGGGCGCGCGCCGGCGCGTTATCCGCGCCATGCGTCAGGTGCTCAGGACGCTTCCGAAGCCTGCACTGAGGTGACCGCCCGCATGGGCTTGACCGGCGCGGCACTATCGTCGCCCACCAAACCATACGAAACAGTTCGCGCCAGCTCCGCCGTGAGCTGCGATGCGCCGAGCGGCGACTGCGAGACCGGGGAGGCGCTCTCGCTGCTGACATACATATAGGCTGCCGCTGCGAACGGCACAAACACGGCCAATGGCCAGTACATCGATATTGTCTTTTTCATGATGTCGTTCTCTTCCGATTGAGGCACCCTGAGCTTGTGACCCACTATGCCTAGTCGAAATCATATAGAACTAATCAATTGGTATAAACCCACCCTAGTGAGATAGAGCGTTGCTCTGGAGATAACAGTGCCAGTCCGTGACGAGGTCGCGCCCTTCAGCCAAGGTGACTGCGCTGCGCGGCGTATAGCTCGCGGAACGTACGACCGACCGGCGCCGGCATATCTCGCGTATTGGTCCAGCCTGCCGCGAGCGGCAGCCGGCCAATGGCCCGTCGGCGCCCGCCCATCTTCTCCAGAACGCGCACCGCCAGCTTGGTAAACAACGCATAGGCATCGGGGTGCAGCGCGAGGAAACCCCACACGGCCAGCCCCGCCCGCTCGCGCCAAGGTCGCAGATGCCGCTCCACCTGCTTCTCGCGCAGCTTGCGCAGCAGGCCCGAAAGCGGAATGCCGACTGGACAGACGCTATCGCATTCGCCGCATAGCGTCGCGGCCTGCGGCAGATCGAGGGCATTGTCGATCCCGACGTAGCTTGGCGTCAGCACCGAGCCCATCGGCCCCGGATAGACCCAGCCGTACGCATGGCCACCAATCTTTTGATACACCGGGCAGTGGTTCATGCAAGCGCCGCAGCGGATACAGCGCAGCATCTCCTGAAAGTCGCCGCCGATCAGCCCCGTACGGCCGCCGTCGACCAGCACCACATACATATGCTCCGGGCCATCCTGATCGCCTGGCCCCCGCGGCCCGGTCAGCACCGAAAAGTAGTTCGAGGTGGACTGGCCGGTTGCCGAGCGCGGCAGCAACCGCATCGCGGTCGCGAGGTCTTCGAGCGTCGGCAGCACTTTTTCGATACCCGTCACCGCCACGTGCACCCGAGGCATCACCGTGCACATGCCCTCGTTGCCTTCGTTCGTCACGAGCGCGACTGAACCGGTCTGGGCCACGAGGAAATTGCCGCCGGTCACGCCCATATCCGCCGTCATGAAGTGCGGACGCAGCACTTCGCGCGCCTCGCGGGTCATGTCGGTAATCTCGGTCAGACGCGGTCGCTGGTGGGTTTTGGCAAACAGATCGGCGATCTCGTCTTTATCCTTATGGACGACCGGCGCGATGATATGGCTCGGCGCTTCGTTGTCGTTGATCTGCAGGATGTATTCGCCCAGATCGGTCTCGATCGACTGCACGCCCATCTGGCCAAGCACTTCGTTCAGGCGCATTTCCTCGGTGACCATCGATTTGGTCTTGATCACCTTCCTGACGTCGTGCCGGCGCGCGATATCCGCGACGAGTTGGGCCGCTTCCCGCGTGGTCTCCGCATATAGCACCGTGACGCCGCGCCGGGTCGCCTCGCGCTCGAAGGTCTCGAGCCAGACGTCGAGGTTTTCCAGCGCACGGTTGCGGAGCTCCTTGAGCGCAGCGCGGGTCGCCGCGAAGTCGATGGCCGTGATCGCGGCCGCGCGGGCGGAGACGAATTTCGTCGACAGCTTGGTGAGGTTCTGCTGCAGACGCTGGTCGGCAAGCTTCTCGCCTGCGCGCGCCTTGAACTGCATCGTTTGAACTTGCATGGCGGCCTTTGGGATTCGCTTGAGGACTTAAACGTCGCCGGCGAGCACCTGCGCGATATGCAGCACGCGCGTGGTGGTGTCGCCCTTGCGGCGCAAACGGCCTTCTATATTGAGCATGCAGCCGAGGTCGCCCAGCACCACCGTGTCCGCGCCGCTCGCGCCGATATTCGCGCATTTTTCGTCGACGATCGCCGTCGAGATATCGCCATACTTGACCGCGAAGGTGCCGCCGAAGCCGCAGCAGTGCTCGCAATCCTTCATCTCGGCGACCGTCACACCAACCTGCGCCAGCAACGAGCGCGGCTGCGTCTTGACGCCCAGTTCGCGCAGCCCCGAACACGCATCGTGATAGGTCACCGGTCCCGCGAATTCGCCCGGCGGCAACTGCACCTTGGCGACGTTGACGAGGAAATCGGTCAGCTCGTACACCTTCGGGCGCAAGCGGCCGAAGCGAATCATCATTTCCGGATCGTCGCCGAACAGATCGCCGTAATGCACGCGGATCATGCCGCCGCACGAACCAGACGGCACCACGATGTAATCGAACTGCTCGAACTCCCGCAGCGTTTTCTGAGCCAGATCGCGCGCCAGACGCCGGTCGCCGGAATTGTAGGCGGGCTGCCCGCAGCAGGTTTGCGCTGGCGGCACCATCACCTCGAAGCCGGCGCCCTCGATCAGCTTGATCACCGAGAACCCGATCTCGGGACGCATCAGGTCAATCAGACAGGTGACGAACAAACCGACTCGCATAGGCGCTCCTTCGGGAAAACGTCCCTGATTATCCGCTGTTTATCGAGCAATACCAACGCCAAAACCGGCTAAGACGCCAGGCGGCGAACAGTCGCCGCGGATTCGAAGGCAGCCTCGAACGGCGTTCGCTTTTTTCACAATACGATATACAATCAATTCTCCGCTGTTTGACGCGTCAACCGATTTCTCCCCATGAGCGATACGAACCCGGATCACAAGACTTCGATCCAGGTGATCGAGCGCATGATGCGCCTGCTGGATGCCCTGGCTGCGCATACCGACCCGGTCAGCCTGAAGGAACTCGCGCTAGGCACTGAGCTCCATCCCTCCACCGCGCACCGCATCCTCAACGACATGGTGACGTGCCGTCTCGTCGACCGTTCGGATCCGGGCACCTACCGCCTCGGCATGCGCCTGCTGGAGCTGGGCAATCTGGTCAAGGCACGCCTGTCGGTCCGCGACGCTGCGTTGACACCAATGCGCGAACTGCACCGCCTGACCGGGCAAACGGTGAATCTCTCGGTGCGTCAGGGTGATGAGATCGTCTATATCGAGCGGGCCTATTCCGAGCGTTCCGGCATGCAGGTGGTACGTGCCATTGGGGGACGGGCGCCGTTGCATCTGACTTCGGTAGGCAAGCTGTTCCTCGCGGCAGACGAATCCACCCGCGTGCGCGCCTACGCGACACGCACGGGCCTTTCGGGACACACCCAGAACAGCATTACCGATCTCGCCAAACTCGAACGCGAACTGTTGCACGTACGCCAGCATGCCTGCGCACGCGATAACGAAGAGCTGGAACTCGGCGTGCGTTGCATCGCGGCGGGTATCTATGACGATACCCGCAAGCTGGTCGCCGGCCTGTCGCTGTCCGCACCGGCCGATCGCCTGCAGGACTCATGGCTCGGGCAGTTGAGCAAGACGGCGCTGGTGATCTCCGCCTCGCTCGGATATCAGCCGGAGACACCGCCCACCAGTGCGCATCATCAGCATGCCTGATTAACTAAGGCGCGTGGCCTGGCGGCTACGAATGGATGCGCTATATGCAAAAAGCCCCGCAAATTGCGGGGCTTTTTGTTTGCGCTGCCTTACTGCCCTAGGCAGATACCGGGTGCCACGCCGAAGCAGCAACCGTCATGCGCGGCGTCAGGCTCAGGTACCCGCGCCACCAGCGTCGGCACTGGTGATGTGCTGCTCACCACCGTTGTCGAGCCAGTTACGCAGACGCGTCGCATCGGCGAAGCGCGTGTACTTGCCCGACGAATCGAGCAGCACCACGATCATCGGACGGCCGTGAATGGTGGTCTGCATCACCATGCACTCACCCGCTTCGTTGATGAAGCCGGTCTTCTGCAGACCGATATCCCACGTCGGGTTGCGCACCAGCGCGTTCGTGCTGTTATACGCGATCGAACGCTTGCCCGTGTACACCTCGTAGCTGCGATCCGTTGAGAACTCGCGGATCATCGGATACTGATAAGCCGCGTTGACCATCTTCACCAGGTCGCGCGCGCTCGACACGTTTTCGCTCGTCAGGCCCGACGGGCTTTCGAAGTGCGTATCGGTCATGCCGAGTTGCTTGGCCTTCGCGTTCATCGCCGCGAGAAAGGCCGGACGGCCGCCCGGGAAGTAACGCGACAGCGCCGCGGCCGCGCGGTTTTCCGAAGCCATCAGCGCAATGTGCAGCATGTCTTCACGCGAAAGCACCGAGCCGACCGCGAGACGCGAGCCGGTGTTCTTGATGTAATCGCGATCTTCGTCCGTGACTTCGATCTGCTCGGTCAGCGGCGCCTTCGAGTCGAGCACCACCATAGACGTCATCAGCTTGGTGATCGAGGCGATCGGCACCACGGCGCGCGAGTTCTTGTCGAACAGCGACTCGCCAGTGTTTTGATCTACCACATAGGCGACGCTCGAGCGCAAGGCCAGTGCATCAGGCGTGTCGTGCAGGCCGAACGCCTCGCCGACCGTCGGCTGACGCGGTTCGAACGCGACCTGACGGACCACCGAGTGACGGCGGCCGTTCATCGTGTACGAAACACGATGGCGGCGGCTTTCCACGCGCGGTGCGTCGTCGTCCGCCGCTGCAACCTTCGCGGCTTTGGAAGACTTCGCGGCGACGGCGGAACCTTTACGGGCCGACTTCGCAGTTTTGAGGGTTTTCTTGCCGGATTTGGCAGGGGCTGTAGCGGCGTTAGCCGCTGTGGCCGCGAAAGCGTCGACAGGCGCAGCAAACGCGACTGCGATGACCGCCGAGGCGGCCACCGACATAGCGGTGCTGATGGCCAGGCCATGGATCACTTTTAGCGACGAAAACATGTCGGTTTTCATTGGTGTTCTGTCAGGGGCGGCTGGAGTTTTACGCAAGTGTAGTAAAACCACGAAAAATTAGCAATATTAAGCACTTATCGGCACTCCTTAAACCGGCTTGTAAGATCCGATTGCAGAAAAGCTATAAGCTTTGCGCACTCAATCGAAAAAAACGATCAAGTCCACGGATGTTTGTCGGGGCCGTTATGCGCTCGTTTCGAGCGATGCTCACAGCATAACGGCAATTTAAAGACAACCTTGATCAGGGGAAATACGGTCGGTTCGTGCGCTGCAAAACGCCGCTAGCCGGTGTCCCGTGGGCGTTCCTCAAAGCACCAGCCGATGTACCGACCAGCAGGAAGTTAAGCATCTGCTGCGTATCGGGCCATCGCGCATTCGACCGAGATGCTGGATTAACGTTCCGTGACAGATTCCGGTTTACATCGATTGTTGTTTTGCCGCCTCTTGCATCAAAAAAATTTCCCGTGCCCTGCCCCACTCAGGCGCCCGGAGCAGCGTCTTTTCGTCCACTCGCGCAGCAAAAGCTACCGCTGCAACACGCACCAGCACTGTGCAGCGGTCAATCCGACATGTCTCGTGCATATGTCATATGTGCTTCATAACGCATTGTTTTGTCGAGATATTCTCGATATTGTGCGACGCACAAAAATAGCTTGACATTCGCTGCCACCATCCTAAAATGAGACCTATTGCTGCGATGCACCATGAATCGTAGCGTGATGTGTGATTCAGGTTTCGATGTACCGGATTTACCGTTAACCCAATACGGCCCGCATCAGACGGACCGTCATCCAGGAGCGTAAACATGTCTCTGCTGACCCCCGAGCAAATCGCCGCAGCCCAGAAAGCAAACCTTGAAACCCTCTTCGGCCTGACGACCAAGGCATTCGAAGGCGTGGAAAAGCTGGTTGAGCTGAACCTGCAAGTCGTGAAGTCGACGCTCGCGGAAAGCCAGGAAAATGCGCAACGTGCTCTGTCGGTGAAGGATGCGCAGGAATTTTTCGCGCTGCAGGCTGGCCTCACGCAGCCGCTGTCGGAAAAGGCGCTGTCGTATGGCCGTCACGTGTATGAAATCGTGTCCGCTACGCAAACCGAATTCGCCCGTGTTGCCGAAGCACAGTACGAAGAGCAGAACCGCAAGATGCAATCGCTGGTCGAGAACGTGGCCAAGAACGCACCGGCTGGTTCGGAAACCGCTGTCGCCGTGATCAAGTCGGCTATCACCGCCGCCAACACGACGTACGAAACGGTTCACAAGGCAACCAAGCAAGCTGTGGAAATCGCTGAAAGCAACTTCAATGCAGCCGCCACGGCAGCGTCGAAGGCCGCTTCGCAAGCCGCCGCTCAAGCTTCGCGCTCAACCAAGAAAGCTGTCTAAGCTTCAGCTTAGGCTTCAGTCGGGTGAGACCTGGCGAGCAATCAATTGCTCGCTGGGCTCACCTGAAGCGTGAACAGCATCAGCCTCTCGCGTTTCAACACGCGCCAACCGGTTCGACGGCCGGCGGGCGCTTATCGTAGCAACAGCGTCGTGCAGGCTCGCGTGTTATGCGTGCGCCGCCTGGCCTAACGCTCCGATACGTTGAACAGCGTATCGTTTGCCCGGCGAAGGCCGGGATTTTTTTGCCCCGGCTGCGGCTAGCCTCGCACACGGGGTGGACAAACGAAGCGAGTGACACACAAGCGTGGCGAATGCCCTGCCCCGCTGAAAACAAAACGGCGCGCCCTTTGCGGGGCGCGCCGTTTTGTTTGTGTCGCTGACTTTCGCGGCTGACGTCCTCGGTTCGTCGCTGCGGCTAACTACAGAAACCCGCCCCCACGCGAACCGTGCATCAATCGGCAACGCCGCGCTCGCCAACGAGCGCAAGCGTCCCCTTACCGCCTTACTTCTTTTTCTGCGGCGGCAGATCGGTACAGACGCCTTCATACAGCTCGGCGGCCATGCCGACCGATTCGCCGAGCGTCGGGTGCGGATGGATGGTCTTGCCGATATCGGTTGCGTCGGCACCCATTTCGACCGCGAGACAGACTTCGCTGATCAGGTCACCGGCATTCAGACCGACAATCCCACCGCCGATGACGCGATGCGTTACTTCATCGAAGATGAGCTTGGTGAAGCCCTCATCGCGACCATTGGCGATAGCGCGACCCGAAGCGGCCCACGGGAACACTGCCTTGCCGTACTTGATGCCTTCGGCCTTGCACTGATCTTCCGTCTTGCCGGCCCAGGCCACTTCCGGATCGGTGTAAGCCACGGACGGAATCTGCAGCGCGTCGAAGTACGCCTTTTCGCCGTGTGCAACTTCAGCGGCGACGTGGCCCTCATGCACAGCCTTGTGCGCGAGCATCGGCTGACCGACGATATCGCCGATCGCGAAGATGTGCGGCACGTTGGTGCGCATCTGCTTATCGACGTCGATGAAGCCACGATCCGTCACAGCAACGCCGGCCTTGTCGGCACCGATCTTCTTGCCGTTCGGGCTACGGCCCACGGCAACCAGCACGAGATCGTAGCGCTGCGGTTCAGCCGGAGCCTTCTCGCCTTCGAAGGTTACGTAGATGCCATCGTCCTTGGCTTCAGCGGCGGTGGTCTTGGTCTTCAGCATGACGTTAGCGAAACGCTTGCTGTTGTACTTTTCCCAGACCTTGACGAGATCGCGATCGGCGCCGGCCATGAGACCGTCGAGCATTTCGACGACATCGATTTTCGCGCCGAGCGTGGAGTACACCGTGGCCATTTCCAGACCGATGATGCCACCACCGATGACGAGCATGCGCTGGGGAATCTGACGCAACTCGAGCGCACCGGTCGAATCGACCACACGGGGATCTTCCGGAATGAACGGCAGCTTGACCGCTTCAGAGCCGGCAGCAATGATGGCCTGCTTGAACTTGACGACCTTCTTGCCACCTTCGGTGACGACTTCCATGTGATGCGGATCGACGAACGTCCCGGTACCCGTAACGACTTCGACTTTCCGCATCTTGGCCATACCAGCGAGACCACCGGTCAACTTCTTGACGACGCCGGACTTGAAGTCACGGAGCTTGTCGAGATCGATCTGCGGCTTACCGAACGTGATGCCGTGTCCACCGAGCGCCTCGGCCTCATCGATGACAAGAGCGGTGTGCAGCAGCGCCTTGGACGGAATACAACCCACATTCAGACAGACGCCGCCGAGCGTGGAATAGCGCTCGACGAGCACGGTCTTCATGCCCAGATCGGCCGAACGGAACGCAGCGGAGTAGCCACCAGGACCTGAACCGAGCACGACCATATCGCATTCGATATCGGCGTTGCCGGAGAAGCTACCCGCTTGAGGAGCAGCGGCCGGTTGCTTGGGAGCGGCAGCAGGCGCCGGAGCGGGCGCCGCCTGAGGTTTAGCTTCCGCTTGCGCGGGCGCTTTCTCGGGTTCTTTGGCAGCCTTAGCGGGGGCGGCTTCAGCGGACGATTCGACGACGGCGATGACGGTTCCCTGGGAGACCTTATCACCGGTTTTGACGCGAACTTCCTTGACGGTGCCGGCGGTATCGCTGGGCACTTCGATGGAAGCCTTATCCGACTCGAGCGTCAGGAGAGCTTGTTCGTTCTCGATGACGTCGCCCGGCTTGATATTGACTTCGATGACATCGACATCTTTGAAATCACCGATGTCCGGCACCTTCACTTCGACGAGACTCATAGTGTCCCCTTCTCTTATTGATAGTGTTGATGAGGGAGCGCGAACCAAAACTTAAAGCAGCCTAAAAGCTAGCAGCGCGTTGGACAGAAGCATCCTTTGCCGTCCGCCCAAGGACGCGCCTTTCTTTTGCCTACTTTTCTTTGGAAGACGACCCGAAGGTAGTCCCTGTGGGACAAAGAAAAGTAGGTGCTGCCCCGCACAGGGGCGACGCTAATAGACCGACATGAAAGCAAGTTCAACGAGGAACGTGGATGACCGCAATGAACCCACGTTCCTCAGCGCAAGCGTCAAATCAACACATCAAAGAATCACACGCCGAAAATCGGCAAGAATCGCACCCAGATACGCATTAAACCGAGCCGCTTCAGCGCCATCAATAACCCGATGGTCATACGACAGCGAAAGCGGCATGGTAAGCCGAGGCACGAACTGCTTCCCATCCCAAACCGGCTTCATAGCGCTACGGGAGAGACCAAGAATGGCAACCTCAGGCGCATTGATAATCGGCGTAAAGTGCGTCCCCCCAATCCCACCTAAGGAAGAGATAGAGAAGCACCCACCCTGCATCTGATCCGGTTTGAGCTTGCCCTCACGAGCAGCCTTGGACAACTCAGCCATCTCCTTAGCGATATCAACCAGCCCCTTCTTATCCGCATCGCGAATAACCGGCACCATCAGCCCATTCGGCGTATCGGCAGCAAACCCAACGTTGTAATACTGCTTGAACACGAGGTTATCGCCATCGAGGCTGGCATTGAACGTCGGAAACTTCTTCAAGGCCGACACAACCGCCTTGATCACAAACGCCAGCATCGTGAACTTCACACCGGCCTTCTCGTGTTCCTTGTTCAACTGCACGCGCAGCGCTTCGAGCTCGGTGATATCCGCTTCGTCGTTGTTAGTGACGTGCGGAATCATGACCCAGTTGCGATGCAGGTTCGCGCCGGAAATCTTCTTGATCCGCGAGAGCGGCTTCGGATCGACCGGACCGAACTTGGTGAAGTCGACCTTCGGCCATGGCAGCAGATTCAGCTCACCCCCGCCGCCAGCAGCAGGCGCAGCAGCCGGAGCCGCACGCTGCCCCGTCATCACGCCCTTGATGAACGCGGTGACGTCATCCTGCGTAATGCGGCCCTTCGGACCCGTACCCTGCACGCGCGAAACATCCACGCCCAGTTCGCGCGCGAACTTGCGCACGGACGGCGAAGCATGACTCGCGTGACGCCCGCCCTCGCCGGCCGGAATCACCGGAGCCTGCGCGAGCGCGGACGGTGCCGCCGGTGCCGGGCTCGGTGTAGCAGGTGCGTCGGACGGCTTTTCAACCGCCTGCTTCGGCGCCGCAGCCGGTGCGGGAGCCGGAGCAGCCGCACCGCCTTCCGCTTCGATCACCACGATCACGGAGCCTTCCGAAACCGTATCGCCAATCTTGACCTTCAGTTCCTTGACGACGCCCGCGGCCGAGCTCGGCACGTCCATGGTCGCCTTATCGGATTCCAGCGTGACGAGCGACTGTTCCTTCTCGACCCGGTCGCCGACCTTCACCGCGATCTCGATCACGGGAATGTCCTTGTAGTCGCCGATATCCGGGACCTTCACTTCCTGCAAGCCGCCACCGCTCGAGGCGGGCGTAGGCGTAGGCGCAGGTGCAGGTGCAGGTGCAGCAGCCGATGCCGGAGCAGCAGCAGGCGCCGGAGCGGGAGCCGCAGCAGCACCATTCGCCTGCGAAGCAGCCGGCTTTTCAGCCGCACCACCTTCAGCACCTTCCAGTACGACGATCAACGAGCCTTCCGACACGTTATCGCCGACCTTGACCTTCACTTCCTTGACGGTACCGGCAGCCGAACTCGGTACGTCCATGGTCGCCTTGTCGGATTCCAGCGTGACGAGCGACTGCTCTTTCTCGACGGTATCACCCGCCTTCACCAGCACCTCGATCACAGGAATGTCCTTGTAATCGCCGATGTCCGGCACCTTCACTTCGATCGCTTGACTCATTGTGGGTGTCTCCTGGGCCGCGCACGCAGCCTGCCCCTGGTCGTCAGGAGCAGGCGCGCACGCCGTGGCACACGGGGAATGATGCCT
>Ga0302305_1001778_pt1 | contig 12364 bp, 15 predicted proteins | sample III_Palsa_E2_3_FD_198764 | JGI IMG/M metagenome (GOLD analysis project Ga0302305, IMG submission 198764) | Peat permafrost microbial communities from Stordalen Mire near Abisko, Sweden - III_Palsa_E2_3 | ecosystem: Environmental > Terrestrial > Soil > Palsa > Peat permafrost | place: Sweden... | reverse complement strand
GGCATAGGGTGAAGTGCATCGTGCCCCGTGGTGGCGTGCTCGTCCTGCGCCCTTTGCTGATCCATTCATCGAGCAAGCCATTTTCGCCTTTCCCACGCCGGGTGCTCCATTTTCTCTACGGACCGCCGCTGCCATCGGGTCTTCTCTGGCCGGAGACGACCAGTTACTTGCAGCGGGCGGATTGAGCCGATGTGCGGCTTGATCTAATGTCTGCTTTCGACCCGAGGTGGACGTGCAAGACATCAACTTTGGCAGGAATATATGGATACCGAGAGCACTTCATCGGCGTTTGAATGGGAGGTGGTCAACAACTACCCCATCGTTTACAAAGTTGTTCCATGGGTTAGGGCCTTGATTGCACTGATCGCGCTCGCGTTTACCGTTGACATGGCTTATGACGTGCTTATGGCGCTTAGAACCCAAGGCCTTACCTCTATCAACCCGCTCCTTGCGAGCATTTGCGTGTTTTGGGCGGGTTTGCTGTCGTACTTGGTAGTGTGGGCATTCACTGCACGAATCACCCTTTACGCGGACCGCTTTGAGCAGCGCAAGCCATTTCTTCAAAGAGCGCTACAGCTGAGTGATATTGCCGGCCGTCGCTATACCACGGGGCCGAGCGCCGGATATCCGGTGATCGTGCCGAAGCATGCGATGTCCTTTTCCATTGACTCCACTTCTTACGGGCTCGATGCCCGATTCAATCGCTGGTTCCTCAATCTTAGGGATCTCAGCTAGGCTCATGAGCATGTCCGGTTTCAACCCATAGCGGATATTCCCGTAGGACCGAAAAATTCTTGATAAGGATGGTAATGGATAGCCAAGTACAACTGATTTTGGACAAGGTTGCCTCGACCGCTGACTTTACATGCATCGAACTCGCGGACGTAAATACGACTAATTCCATGGGCGACAACGCGCTGCATTGCGTATGCTTGTGGGGAGACGTCGAGTCGGCTAAAACTTTGATCGATGCAGGCATCAACATCCATCAGTTCGGGGATATGGGTTACACGCCGCTGCATATTGCCTGCATGGTTGGCCACTTTGCAGTTGTAGAGCTTCTCGTTGCTCGAGGTGCGGACCTCTTCGCTCAGTCCGAGGGGTATCCACCCTTTACAGTGGCTCGCCTGGGTGGCCATGACGCCATTTGTGACTACTTGTCTCCGCTGATGAGGTCAGCACAGGCAAGTCAGCCGAACGTGTACATAAAATCCCGTATCGACCAGCTTCGACGCGAGATTTCCAGGCTGGAAGCAACATTGGATTGAATAGAAAACGTTCGCTTTCGACCTTAAGCGGACGCTCTATACAGCACCAGTAGGAACCACTGCCAAAGGAGAGTTATGACGAGTTATCAACTGATTGCCACCTTGGTCCTCCGGCTGGTCGGGACCGTTTGGGCGGCCTTCTTTGCGTTTGGATGGAGCCTCTATTTCATCGAGATGGCGTTTGGTGTCGAGGTGCAGCGTTACCCAACGCATACGGTCATTGGCAATGTTGCCTATGTAGTCCTCGGTCTACTTGTAATCGTCATTTCAAGGCCATTGGGACGCCTGATTGCCCGAGGGTTGGACAAGTAACCGCAGATCAGTCTTCGACCCAAAGCAGACATTCCTATCTATTCTGTTCGCGAATGCTGGTTGATGCCTGGACAATGATCTATAGGCATGATAATGGGCCGGGGGCGAATTCCTAATGTGGAGCGGCAAATGAATGAGTCTCCAACACAAGGGCAAGAATTCCGAACCGTATCCACGCTCTACAGCACGGACGGAAAACGAGCTGTCGAGGTGCTGGAGTTTCGCAATGGCGAAACATATCTCGATGAACGGGAACGGGGCGAGGGAACTACATTCAAGAATAGACATACCGGTCGGTTGGTCGGCCCGTTCGCTTCGCCATACGATGCAGAAAAATTCATAGTGACGACTTCCTGGTTCTGCGGTAGTCAGGCATAAACGTCTGCTTCCGACCCAGAGCAGACATTCCGTATGATCGTAGATGTGCAGCGATCCGTGTCCGCCTTTGAAGAATATTGATATGGATAAAAACAAGGACTGGTTCGAAATCGAACGGCTGCATCGAGCTGCGCGCGATGGTGATATTGAAGAGATGGCTCGACTGGTCGCATCCGGTAGCGACATGAATCTGTTCGACGACATAAGCTGGACACCGCTTCATTACGCCGTAGATAACCAACGCTACAAAGCGGCGCAATGGCTCCTCGATCACGGCTCGGATGTCAACGCATACGAGGCGGAAAAGATCGGAGAGACTGTTCTAGCGGGGGCTGTACAGGCGGACTATCCGGAAATCGTGGAGCTGCTCATCGGACACGGTGCGGACCCGGATATCACTGGCTGGATGGGGCTGACTGCCCGAAAGCGCGCTAGTACTCGGAAAGATGAGGACGGCATTGAGATTTCGCGGATATTGAATGAACCTCGGGGTGCGAAATCCTAATGCCCATTACCGACCTGAAGCAAACCTCTGAGCGAGCGTTTCAGGATTTCATTAATTCAAGGGGGAACTGTATGCGAGTTGTTGCCATGGTTTTGCTCTTTTTAGTTCCTGGGCTGGTGTGTGCAATTGGACCATCACCGCCATCATCGTTGGTCGGGTTGTGGCAGTTTGGTGAACACGCCGTTTGGGTGAAGATCAATCCTGACGGAACGGCGCTTCAGTGCCGCGTGGCGCCCGATGGAATGGTTTACGAATCAGAAGGACTGTACGCCTTACCGCATTCCGTTCATTGGCAAAAAATCTGGGAAACAGACGAGATCACTTCGGATGACAGCCAGATTACCTTTCATGGGAAATGGGGAAATTTTGCCTTCCATCGAACGACTGGAGCAATGAGTCCATCGTGCTTCCCGCCGCAAGAATGAGATTCGCGTTGACCCGTCAAGATCGGAAAGACTTGTCGATGAGATTTTTTGGAATGTGCGCTTTCGACGGCGGTCTCAACCGGTCGATGCAACAGCTTGTTGAAATCGTTCGGCTGGTGTCTCGAAGCCTAACGTTTCTCGGGGTCGTTCGTTCAACTCTCGCGCGACGGCATTGAGCTTAGCTTGAGTGATGCCTGATACGTCCATGCCCTTGGGGAAGTACTGCCTTAGCAGTCCGTTGGTGTTCTCGTTGGAGCCGCGTTGCCAGGAATGGTAGGGATCACAAAAGTAAACCTGGATGTCGGTGGCCAAGGTAAAGCGACGGTGACCTGCCATCTCCGATCCTCGATCCCAAGTCAGCGATTTGTAGAGCTCCCGCGGCAGTTTATGTGCGTGCTTAATCAGGGCATCAATCACCGTCGCGCTATCTCTGCGGTCGACCTTGACCAACATCACGTAGCGTGTCTGCCGTTCGACCAAGGTGGCGATCTGACTGTTCTTATCGCCAAATAACAAATCGCCTTCCTAATGACCAGGCACGGCGCGATCGTCGACCGAAGCGGGGCGTTCACGGATGGATACGGTGTCGGTGATTCTTCCGGGGTCGTCGGTCTTCTGTGTGTGATGGCGCGAACGACGCATCGCGCGTGTGCGCCGAAGGTGCGCGAGCAGCTCCTTTTTCAAGGCGCCGCGGGATTGGATGTAGAGCGTGCGGTAGATCGTCTCGTGTGACACCTGACAGCTCGTATCGTCGGGATAACAGCGTTTCAGCCATCCGGCAATCTGCTGCGGCGCCCAACGTCGCTGCAGCTTCTCAGCCACCCATCGCGCCAAGGCCCGATGCAGGACCAGCTTACCCAGCTTGGGGCGTCTCGCCCTAGTCCAGGCGGCCTCATCGGCTTCACTGGCGCGATACGTTTGCGCCCCGCCGTTGCGTACAATCTCACGACTGATGGTCGATGGCGCCCGTTGCAGCGATGTGGCAATCGCTCGGATCGAATACCCCGCCACCAACGAACGCGAGATGACCTCACGCTCGGCTAGCGTCAAAGCTCGCGCTGAGCGATGACGCAACGGTGGACGAATGCCACCGGACGCAGCGAGAATCTCGCGAACGGATGAATGATGTCGATCAAACAGCCGTGCGATCTGGTGCAGCGACTCACCCCGTTGCCAACGATCCCACATCTGCGACTTCGGGTTGTCCGTGTAAAGGATTCGAGTGCCGTACTTCATAGGCAACACGCCTGCTGCTTGCGCAGTTGTCAGTGTGTTGCATCGACCGGTTGAGACCGCCACCCAAAGCCGACATTTCGCAGGTAAGGTTTTCGTCTAATTGGAAGGAACCCGGCATGAAAAGAAGCGCCATGAACATCGTGCTCTTCCGCGTAGCGTTCGCGGCAACGGCGTTACTTGCGGCTTGTGCATTGAGTGCTCAAGACCTGAAAACATCTAAGCGCTCATCGCAGGCGGTTTCAGGCGAGGCCTCCGTGGTGCCGCCAGCGACTCGTTCGCCCGATCTGAATCATCATGACATTGCCATCATGCTGAACTGGCGGTTCTACACCGGCTGGCTATCTGGCGGACCTTTTTCGTATCTGACCACGCAAGGGAGCTCGCCGCTGACGCCCGAAATGGATCAAGAAGACGGCCAACTTCTTAGCCACATACGCGACGCTTACAACGACGGCTATGCGAAAGGCGCCAAGAGGGGACAGAAGCTGCACCATTGTGAGCCCGTGCCCGGCACGGATCCCTTCTTCAACGCTTTTTTCCGGGATGGCATGCAAGGCAGCGTCACGACGGTATATGGCGAAAAGCCCGACATGTTCCATTCACTGGGCCTTGCGCACGTAAGTCCTCAGGTGCTGCGTCGCTGGACCCAAGACGTGGATGACACAACAGTCGCCAGAAGCAGCCAATCCTTCGCACTTTCTCAAGTAACGGTCGTTGGCGAGATGGCAGGCCTTGTGGCTACCCATCCCTGCGCGACCGATGCGCAACTACAGGCCTTTGCAGGTCACGAGCTCGCCAATATTGATCACCGATTTGTGAAGCACATCCAGGCGCCGCGTTAGGACGCCGACCATCAACATTGATGCGTTGCCGTGCGAGGCAGCCCAGCGAGGCATTCAAACCGAGCAACAGTAGGGTAAACGGCCATAGGTCGCGAGTACGCTATGCGTGTGGCATCGACCATCGCTGTCACCATCGGCTTTTGTTGTCCGCTTTAGACCCAAAGCGGACATTGTCGCCAAGACTCAGGCACGCCGCATAACAGGGGCCGACACCTTCACGCGGTATCTAGCTGACAGCTGCGACTGCGATTGGCGATTCAACGCACGGCTTCCTGCCGTATGGGGACATCGTTATCGTTCAATGTTCTTAGAAATGCGAGGATGTCTCTGATTTCAGAATCGTCTAATGTCGGCTTGTCGCCCGCCTTGCGATCGAACGGGGTGTCCACAGTATCGACGTTGGCCAGATACTTCGCCGGCAGATCATCGAATTTGGCGATGTGCCCATCCGCTGTTCGTGGAAAGAACCTGCCGGGATCGGTGTCGCGTTCCGCGTAAAACTGCAGCACTTCTTTGAGTGTATGAAAGACGCCGTTGTGGAAGAACACGGCCCGGGCTGCCACGTTGCGTAGCGACGGTGTCTTGAACAACCCGCAGTTCTGCGATTGCCGCGCATAACGGTCCATGCGCAAAGGACCGCAGAGGCCAAGGTCGAAAAATGCGGGGTCGGCATTGGCGCCGATGGTGTTGTTGCGGGGGACGCCCAGGGCTTCGAACTGATAGTCGGTAAAGGCGGGTGGGTGGCCGTCGGCACGGTTTCGATCTGGGTGACAGGCGGCGCAATTGCCCTTTTTAGGATCGTCGTACAAAGCCAGTCCGCGTTGTTCCGCCGCGCTCAGGCTGGCATTCCCGCGCAGATATCGGTCGTATTTACTGTCGTAGGGATGGAAGGCGGCATCTTCGATTTGGTACTGGCCGATCGCGCGTAGCGCGAGTGCCAGCAGGCGGCGCTTGTCCTCGAAGACGAGCGGGCCGCCGGCTTGTTTGAAATCATTCGCGTAGCCGCTCCTGCGCAGCTTTTCCGCCACGGCATCGGGGGAGGCATTGGCCATTTCCACCGGATTCAATAGAGGCCCCAGTGCTTGCACCGCCAGGTTTGCCGCGCGCCCGTCCCAGAATAGGCCACCTTGCGGCACCAACGCTGCTGCGCTGGTGTTTGCCACCTTCGCGGTGCGTGGCTCCGGTGCGGCCAGCAATCCCGCGCGAGCGCCGCGCCCGCGCCTGGCGTCTGCGGCTGCATCATCGGCAGCATCGGGACCGACCGAAAATCCCGGGGTGTCGCTGGCATAACGCAGACTGGGGACGGTGCGCAGGCCTTGCAGGTTCAAGTCCGGCCCGCCCAGCTGCACTGCTTGATCGTTCGGTGGACCAAAGGCTCGTGCGGGGCTGTGACAAGTAGCGCAGGATTGAGTGCCGGAAGCGGATAGCGAAGGATCAAAAAACAGTCTTTTCCCCAATCGTGCCATGGGGCTTAAAACCTGCGGTGTCGCGGTTGTGGTGCTGACCTGTGCCGGTGCGTGATTGCAACCACTCAAGCTCAGGAGCATCAGTGCAGCTAGTGTGGAGGTAAATATCCGCGAACGTCGGCGCGGCGGAATCTGTATCTGCATCGAAGGGATTCCCGTCGAGCTCCCAAAGCTCTGCCCCTCGCGGCGGCGGGGGTGCAGGCAGGAATGCGAGCCGCTCAGGGCGTCACGGTGAAATTGACTGGGCTGGCCAGCCGGGTGTAGCCGTCGTTGGAAAAGTAATAGGCCGTGTAGTTACCCGGCGACAGGCCGGCGGTGCTCAGGGCAACATTGCCGTTGGTGGTCGGCACGTACTGCCAGACATCAGAGGAGTTCACGCCGGGCGTGGCACTGGCGCTGTAGATGCCCACCCAGTTGCTGGTGCTGAACTGTGCAGCGGACGTGGCGTAGTTGAATACGATGTTGCCGCCTTCGGCCAGCTCTGCCGTGCTGCTGGTGAAGACAGGCGAGATCACCGATGGCGTGGGCGCAGCGAAGGCGTCATTGATCGGGGCAGCATAGCCATCGTTGGTCGTGAGCGCCGGCAGACCCAGCGCACGCTCGATGGTAGCGCCGGTGTTGAAGTGGTTGTAGCTGATGCCGCTGCCATAGCCGGACCGGACCAGGCCCTGCGAATCCACCAGGATCGTCGCGATATGGTTGCCCTCCTCGGGCAGCGCGAGAGGATCGTCTGACTCATCCCAGGTCAGGATCAGCAGAGAGCGCTGACCGGTCCAGGCCGGCGAGCTGAAGACCGGCTGCAAGGTCTGCTTCAGCCACGCATCCTGTACCTGCAGGCTGGTCGACGAGCCGTTACCGGATGCTTCGCCATCGTTGTAGTCATCGGCCGCTAGCCAGGCAAAGTTGGGTGTCGTGGCGGCGGACTGCAGATCGTTGGCGAGCTGTGTGGTGTCGAACAGGTGCGCCTGGCAGCGTGCCGTATTGCTACTAATGTTGGTGAAGTTAATGAACGGCGCGTCGTCAGGTTCGTAGTAGCTGTCGTACTGGGTGGTGAGGTTGCAAGGCGTGCCCATGCCTTGCTCATACGCTTTCCAGCTCTTGCCGATAGCTTCCAGGCTGTCGCCGAGATGGGATGAGGTGATCTTGATATTCGGCCAATAAACCGCCCCTTCGACGAAATCGCTGCCGCCGGCGATGGCTAAGTAGTTCTCGTCGCTGGGGTGATACGTGCCACTGTAATTGGTCAGCAGCGTGCCGCGGTTGGCCAGCCCATTGATGAAAGGCGCATCGCCGGTGTCGCCGATGACCTGCGAGAAATTAGTGTTCTCCATTTGCACTACGAACACGTGGTCATAGGCCGGCACTGTGGAGGCCGGGGTTTCCAATGCTGGCGCCGGCGGCGAGGTCGAGAGCGTCAGCGACAAGTTGTCGGCGTAGCTGACGTTGTAGGAATCGACGGGCGTGCCGAGGAACTGCACTAGCACCTGGATGGCGCGGGTGCCCGCAGGAACCTTGCCGGTGCTCGAGCGTGCCAGAAACGCATTGTCGTCACTGCGTTGCGAGGCCGACACGGTCGGCATCTGCGCCGATGCGCCCAGCGGCTGACCGCTGGCACTGAGAAAAGTGGCGCTTACCTGAGTGTACGCGCTGTAGCTGCCCCAACCGCCGAGCCAGCCGGACAAGGTGTAGCTCACCCCACCGCCGTCGATAGTGGCGCCATCCGAAGATACATTGACCGTCTGGCTGATGGCCGCGTTGCCGTAAGGGCCGGCTGCGATAAATCCGTTGCCAGGCGTTGGCGAACTGGGCGTGGAGAACTGCGAGCTCGAATAACACACCACGCTGGGGCTGCCGTACAGCACAGTCCAGCCCGGCACGGTGGTTACTGCCTCAAAATCCGCAGTGCAGGCACCCGACTCGCCATCGCCATCGACCAGAAGGTTGGGGCTGGCGTGTGCCAGGGTTGCTCCGGCTGGGCAGGCCGCTGCTATCAGCAGTAGTACGGCCAAGGACGCGCTACGTTTCATCCTCACGAACAAATTCCTCTTCACAAATATGACGGCAGTCTTGGGCGATCTGTAGTGGACTTGTCGGCGCTTGCTGGCAACTCTCTGTAACCGGTCGAAACGATCCGCGTGATACGTATTTTCTCGATGCTCTCAACTCACGGCATCGCACTAGCTCACGATTTAACGGGCGCTGCCCAGTCTCGCGGGCATAAACATTCCTGCGCATACCAGGCTTTGCTTTGACGTAACAAAATCAGGTAAGCGGACGAGAATGATTTGGCCAAATCAATCTGCCGAACCCTCGCCGCGGCCAACGCAACCCCATGTGCACTGACCTTCGACGATGACATGGATTGATGTCAAAGCCCTTACAGCACTGTCGTGAGATAGCGACACCATCATCTGTCACCTGCCATCTACGATTGCGGCGTGATGCTGCTGCCAATGGCATTGGCCACGAACGCCTCCAGCTCTGCTGGAGGCGCCGTCATCTCCGGGTAGTCCGCAATGTCCACCCATCGAAGCCCCCCGTTACCACGCCTCTTCTTGATCAGGGATCAGAGAGCCGTAAACAGGGCCTCTAGCACGCCCAGAGCATCGGCCACGGTCAGGGGATCCGACCACTGCTGGGTCCGGAAATCCTTGGTGACCGGAGTTATGGCCGGATCCTGCTGCGACAACAGGTCATTCACGAAATCGCCCACATCGGCGTTGATGCCATTCTCGTGGATAGCCGTACCGCTGAACGTTACCGCAGTCACCGTGTGGTTGTTGATGAAGCCGCCGCGAGCCCACGGCATGTAGTAACCGAAATTAGGCAGTGCGGCCGTGGTCTTCTTGATGCCCGGCAACTCCATGTCGAACAGTTGCAGATCGAGCTGGGAGCGGGCGGCCGGATCGGTCGTCGCCATCGCTGCCGGGTCGAAGGCATCGTAATGGAACCCGGAGATGACCTCATCTTGCTGAAAGGTGGACAACCCGAAGCGATCATGCGGGTACTGATTGGACAATGCCTGGTAGAGGCTGCCCAGATTATTCGAGTCGAAGTTCGTGGTCAGCTTGTGCATCGTGGCGTAGAAGCCATCGGGTGCAGCCAGATTCCATTCCTTGGCAATCCTGTTGTAGGCATAGACCGAGGGATGGGTTGATGGGTCGGCATCCATCGGCGTAAAAAATACGGTACCGGCATCGTCGAGCATGCCGCTTGCTCCCCGCGGCTGCAGCGTTTGGCGAATCTGCGCATAGTTGGTCAGCGCGCCATAGCCACCGGCACTGAGCCCATAGACCAGCAAGCGATCCGGTTGTCCCAAGCCATGCTCGACCAGCCATTTCGTCACGGCACGGGTATTCCTCAAACCGTTGAAATGCTGGATGCGAATAGTGTCGCCATCGGGGGATGCATACGCGCGGACAGCCGTGCCTGCATGGATGTCACCGGTGCAGAAGGGCATGAAGACCTGCGTCCAGTCCTGTGTCTCGATGCGTGGTTCGAGCAGGAAGGTGGCGAGATTGATGCGCGTCATCAGGGGCGATTCGAAGGTCGACACCAGCGACTCCAACAGCGTTCCATTCATGTAGTTCTGTGGAATGCCATCGGGATTGGAAGCGCCATGCGCAACGCCGGGTGCATCGGTGCAGCTGCCATAGTCCCAACAGGCACCGCCGCCTTCCAGGGAGAACAGCAGATTGTTGGAGACGGCGCGATTGATATAGAAACGGTAGGGCGTGCCGTTACCGCAATCGGCGCCACTGTCGGCCGGCAGCGTCACCTCGTCCCACTGATAAAGAGGGATGCTGGGGTCGGGCGTCGGAACAGTGTTCGCAGTGGCCGCCGAGGCATGTCCGCTATACATCGCGAATCCGGCGGCGATGGCTAGCAAAGGTGCAAATGTGCGAATTCGTGGCATGGTCCTGACTCCAGAGTTATGGGCGATAACACCAAGGTTGCGAGTGTCATTGAGGGTGGGAAAGCCTCAGCGCGAGGCGTTCCCGGGTGAGGTCGATGGTGCGTCGTACAGTTGAATCCGCAGCGCCTTCAGATTGGCTTCGATGGTTGCCTGCTGCTGATCCGGATCACTGATGCTCTGCGCGTCCATCACGACTTGTTGGCTTTCCTGTTCGTAGATCTGATGGCGCGGATCGAGGGCCGGCGACGGGCCGATGGTCTGTTGCGCATAGCTATCCCATTGCTGCCGCACCGCTTGGGTCTCGGCGGCACGAAGGTTTTGATCCGGCTCGAGGTCCTGCACTAGAAAGCCGTTAATTTCTTTAGCTTCGATCGGAAGAATCTCTTTCTGATCGACGAACCCGCGCAACTGATCGACAATCTGCTGTGCCTGCACGCGCTTCTGCTCGGACGTCTGATACGGACGATCTGCTGCATAGGCGTCGATGCTGTCGCGGAAACGCGCGAAGGTCAGAATGCGCTGGAACTCGGCGTCAGCATGGGGATTGCCCGCCAAAGCCTTGCGCAACGCCGCAAGATTCAGAGCTCGCTCCGCCGCGCCTGGACCAGAATGATGTGGGACAGGTGCAGCCTTAGCCGCCGCAGCGGGCTTGGGTGCGGCGGCTGTAGAGTTCGAAATTGTGGCATTGGTGCCATGCCAGCGCAGCGCAATACCCAGGCCAATAGCGCATATGGCGGTCATTATCCAAAGTGGCCGAGGAGGCATCACCGCTTGGGTTCCCCATAATCACCTAACGAGTTTCATATATATCGGCGTATCGCAAATACGGCACGTTGCTTTGCAGTATTTTTCGCGAAGATGTCGTTATGTCGATTAGGCGGATATGCCATTTTGTTGATCTTCTTTCTATTTGTGCTCATGCCAGCCCTTCGGGTCAGCCTTATGCGGGACAAATAAAGCGTGATTCGTTAGATCTTTTAATAGACAGGTCTTCCATGTTGTCTAGTCCGCGGACCGAAGCTGGCGGCTGATACGAAAGGAAATTCGAGGTATCCGTCCTTGGGTTGGCCCAGGAAAGTATTGAGGGGCAGGGAGACAAATCGGGCCAAATCGATATTCACCTGTTAGCGCCTGCCGGTGGCGATCTGTTTATCCATTCCATCAAGGCGTGTCGGGTTTGCGCGGCTAGCTCGAATCGGACGGTCTTGCCCGTCTTCTGTTGGATGATCTGAGCATGAGTGCCCAGGTCGCTCTCCTTAGCTAGATAGTCCACACGAAGAGCGACTAGGTCGTTAGGACGGTTGGGCATGGCGGTGCTCCCAGGCGGTTTGGGAAGTCGCCATACTGTGTCCCGAGAAATGAAGAAATGTCCGCCACCCACAGCGGACGCAGTGGAGTACCCGGTGACACTGAGCGCAGAGGATGGACGATGGGTAGGATGACGGGAAAGCTTGCTGCGTTGGTCTTGGGTCTCACATGCCTCGGAACTGGACGCTGCGATACGGCCAGCCGGTCGCCTGGTGTTCAGCGCTGTGATCAAGCGACAAACGCTAGGCCGGGCTTGGGGCGTTCTTTCACTGGGCGCGTCGCGAATGACGATTATGCCTTCACGGTGAACATCCCCAGCAAGCTCATTGCTTGGGATGGGGTCGCAGAGGAAGCCACTTTTCACGGGTTCGTGCTGTTCCTTGATTCGCGATTGCAGGCGTGTATCGTCTTTGATATCCAAATTCGGGTTGATGATAAATCTATGCCAGACCGGGCATCATCAGCGACCCAAATGCGACTTGGAGAGGCCAAGGCACGTCAAAGCATTCGCACCGATGGACGATTGGCCAATGTCAGCACGACGTTCTCATTCGAACAGACCGATGAAATTGACGATGGTGAGGTACTGTTGATTGCTTCTGAATCAGAGCGGCCCTGGGCACAGGGCATCTACGATACCTTCGTGCGCTCACTCACATTCTCAACCAAACGCTAGGCCCGGCCATAGAGTCCTGGCGTTCAGAGCAC
>Ga0302305_1001777_pt1 | contig 12367 bp, 10 predicted proteins | sample III_Palsa_E2_3_FD_198764 | JGI IMG/M metagenome (GOLD analysis project Ga0302305, IMG submission 198764) | Peat permafrost microbial communities from Stordalen Mire near Abisko, Sweden - III_Palsa_E2_3 | ecosystem: Environmental > Terrestrial > Soil > Palsa > Peat permafrost | place: Sweden... | reverse complement strand
TCTCGTTCGCCACCCCCGATCCTTCGATCCGATATCAAGAATCATGGAGATCACGGATTGCACGATTTCTTCGCATCGCCACCAGTTTGCCCATGGAGCTCCAGATGCTGCTCTGTCATCGCGTCTTTGGTTGCCCGATGAATAACATCCCCACCCGACTCTCCGAGTCCGCCTTTCGGCGCCTTATTTCCTCGTGATTGTCTGCTTCTTTCACCTCATTGTTCATTGTTCAATGTTCAGAAAGCAACTATCATCAAATATTCACCTGCTCATGATCTCCCATATTAAGTGGGATAGATGTATCCTGAGCTATCAATGATTGTACGCCGAAACTGATTCTGTCTGCTGTCGCATTTAGGTCCGGATGAATTATCAGTGATTAGTGATTCTATCTTCGATATCTTCTTGCATCTAGTTATAGGTCACCTTAGGATCATGAGACGTTCAGATTCCCCCACCAACCGTGACTACATTCACCGAACACTTTGCGATAATCTTCCTGGAATTGAGACGGTGATGACTTTGGCCACTGACGCTGAGATGGGCCGGGCGCGCCCCCGCCTTGTGACACTGCTCGGATCAGGGAAGATCGATGACGTGCAGTTTGTGACGCTTTGTGGCCTCCTGCAGGAGAGGGCCGTCTGCAACGCGCTGCATCTCTATGTGGACGATGACCAGTGTGTGCAGGCCCTCGGCATACTGCTGCGTTGGCACGCGGAGAGGATGGACCTCCCTGCCCCCGGTGAAAGACAACTGCGGTTCTGGCTGCCGCCTGGCGTTCACCGCTGGGTCTTGGCCGGGATTGGTGCCGTCCTGAGCTTCTTTGGTGTTCCCTTTCGCATGTTCCAGGGTGCTGTCGAGCAATAAAAATGCGCAAGATGACCCCCAAAACGCTGTGGTCCCTGTAAAGAGGATCATATTTCTCGCTTTTTTTGATCAGCCAATGTCTTATTCCGCGCGGTTTGCATCGCATGATGCCCTCTACCCGCGGCAGAATCTCGACCCAAGACTGTCGCGGCAGGTGCCCTGCTCCCCAAATCAAAGTTTTCAGCACCATGGTCAGCAGCCTTTGTGGGAAAATTCAAGCGGCGCGAATCCTTTTGTCCAGCAGCGGCAGCACTGTTACCCGGTCCCCTGCTGTGACCCCTGCCCCCCACCTTGTACCCCTTGTCCCCCTCCATGTGGGTGTCTGGTTCCGTGCCGTGATGTTGTCTGCTGCCCCCGCAGGTGTTGTCCAAATGGCGCCACAGGCCCCACGGGGAGTGCTGGGGTGACGGGCAGTACTGGGGCGACGGGCAGTACTGGGGCGACGGGGCCTGCTGGCGGGGGTACTGGGGTCACCGGCTTCACAGGCTTTACAGGCTCCACAGGTGCCACGGGTCCTGGCGGTCCCTCTGGGGCCACCGGTGCTGGTGAGACAGGCGCGACTGGCATCACTGGCTTCACCGGCACGACTGGGAACACTGGGCCGACAGGTGCGGGAGTTACAGGTGCAACGGGGCTCAGTGGTGTCACGGGCGCCACAGGGAACACCGGTCCTGCTGGTTCGACAGGGGCGGGCGAGACAGGCTCCACCGGCGCGACTGGAGTCACAGGCCTCATCGGTCCCACTGGCCCCACCGGCGCGGGGGAAACCGGAGAGACCGGAGGGACCGGGCCTTCTGGTGTCACCGGGGTGTCAGGAGCCACGGGGCCAACAGGAACATCAGGTGCGACAGGCACCACGGGGCAGACTGGTGTCACCGGGTCCATAGGGCCGACAGGGCCCAGTGGCGCAACTGGTGACCCTGGCATCACCGGCCAGACAGGAATCACGGGACTACCTGGTGCCGCTGGTCCCACAGGCGAGAGCGGGCAGACCGGAGAGACAGGCGTTACCGGTGCCACCGGTCCCACCGGCTCCACCGGGGCGAGTGGGGCGAGTGGGGTCACCGGTGAAACCGGCGCCAGTGGAATTACTGGCGCTGCAGGTGAGACCGGTATCACAGGTCCACCAGGTCCAATCGGGGCCACAGGGGCTGGTGAGACGGGGGTCACGGGGGCCAGCGGGGCGACTGGTTCCACGGGGTCAACCGGGCAGAGTGGCGCCACGGGGTCTACTGGTCTGACTGGGATCACCGGCGAAACTGGGTCCAGTGGCGCCACCGGTTCGACGGGACTCACGGGTTCGACAGGCGCAACGGGGGCAACAGGCGCAACGGGGGCCACAGGGCAGAGTGGCGCCACTGGCTCTTCTGGTCTTACGGGCTCGACAGGCTCAACAGGTTCAACTGGTTCGACGGGCGGGACTGGTGGAACCGGGGAAAGTGGCGCTACCGGTTTGACAGGACAAACTGGGACGACTGGTGCAACTGGGGAGAATGGCGCCACAGGCGAGACGGGCGAAACAGGTTCCACAGGTTTTACTGGTGCAACTGGAGAGAGTGGCGCCACTGGTGCGTCTGGACAGACCGGGCCAACGGGGGAAAGTGGCTCGACGGGAGAAACTGGCGCAACTGGCGAAACGGGGGAAACCGGGCAAACCGGGGAAACTGGGTCGACGGGAGAAACTGGCGCCACTGGCGGCACGGGAGAAACCGGCGAGACTGGGGAGACTGGAGAGACTGGGGTGACTGGCGCCACTGGCGGGAGGGGGGAGACTGGTGTCACAGGATTGACTGGCATGACTGGGGCGTCGGGGATGACTGGGGCTTCTGGTGCCACGGGTCTGACGGGGGCGACTGGGGCGACTGGAGTGACGGGGGCAGGCAACACCGGGGCCACGGGCCTCACTGGAAGCACTGGAAGCACAGGAAATACCGGCTTCGGCAACACTGGCGCGACGGGAGTCACAGGTCCGGCAGGGCCGTCGGGCGGCGCCACAGGCTCAACCGGGCCCACAGGTCCTACTGGAGTCTCCATCGTGAACCTCAGGGGCTTCATCAACTCTGGCCTCCTCAAGGGCGACCCCACGCTCTTCGGCATCGCCTTCGCCGGTGAACTGCAGCCTGTGGTGGCGGGGACGGAGACGCTCTATTCGACTGTCGCCAGTCTGCCAGGGACCCTGACGCCGACGATGGCAAACGACCTCTTCAGTTGCTCTCAGGTTTTTGCAGACACCGGGACCCTTATTTCGTGCACCGCCTCCCTCTATACTGTGGGTGCGGACGCTGGGTCGGGTGTCACGCCCCCGGTGATTGGCGTCTACTGGCAGGCGAGTGGCGTGAACGGGCAGAGCGTCGGTGACTTCACATTTACGGGGATTGGAAATGCGGTGGCGCCAGGGGTCGCCGAACCTTCCGGTCAGGGAGTGACGTCGACCACCCAGCCTGTCAACGGCGCCTTTTCTGTCACCAGCGGCGACCGCTTCATCCTAGCCCTGGGGTCAAATTTGTGGGCCAGCATCTACGGTGTCTCCATCACGGCGACCATGAGCGTGCCCTGAGTCTTCCGGCACCGCGTTTTCATACTTTCTATCAGCATATCTCATCGGAATCAACGAAAGTTCACAAGGTTCACATTGGGCAATCAAAATTTCGTTCCGATTGTTAGGTAGGCATCATGATGCTGAATAAAACAGTGCCGAGATCCGCTATTCGCTGACCACCCTGAAAATGGAAGCGATAGTTAGGGTCACATCACGCATCCGCATGATCCCTATTCCATGTTTTTGATATCGTGTTTTCCGGGTATAAGAAGCGACGCGGGGCAATTATTATTACTGCCTCGTCCTAGCAAGAAGCTCTGCCACTTCCCCTCTTCTGTCCCTATTGACTCTTCACGTTTGGTTTTGTCTTCGAACACCTCAAGATGTCCGGCTTCCGCCCCCAGCACCCGGTCTTCGAGGGTGCCGTCCCTTTGATCATGCCGCCCATGCCTCGGACGCAGGGAATTGCGCCGACGCCCTCCAGTTGGACGACATACGAGGAAGCCTGTTTCTCGGCGGTGATCAAGAACGCGGCTGCAGCCAGGACTGTCGCGGAGGCCAAGATCGCGGCTGCAGCCAGGACTGTCGCGGACGCCAAGAACGCGGCTGCAGCAAGGACTGTCGCGGAGGCCGAGAATGCTGCTACAGCCACGATCCCCGCGGAGAGCAGAATTGCTGCTGAGGCCTCCATCGTCGCCGATCCGCGGAATGCTATTGCGGCGAGTAACTCTGCCGCTGTTGCCGCGAGCAATTCTGCGGGGGAGGCGGCCGGTCGTGCTGCTCTCGCGGCCCTTGCCGTTCAGGACGTGGATGGCCATTTCGTTGTCTCCACCCCGCACGGTCAGTTCCGGGTGGAGGTTTGTGGCGGGGCTCTCCAAACTGACGGCGCCCGTCTCGTCCGCCAGATGAAGCTCGACGAGGACTGCTTCATCGCCGAGATGATCACAGCGGCGGACTATGGCAGCCGTAATTTCTTCCTCTCGGTCTACTGCGCAGACAGGACCAATGACACGGAGCGCTTCGTGGCTTCCCTGCTGCTCCAGCCGTACACCCCTATTCTGACCACCCTGGCGATCGAGCAGCCCGCTGGTAGCGTGGTGGTGACGCTGACCGAGGAGTACGTCATTTGGAACGCAGCCGACGTCCGCTCTGCGCTCAACGTCCCCGCTGATACCATTTTGAGTGCACTGCCCAGTGCCATTCCGAGATGTCAGACCATCTTTCTCAGCGTTCATCTCGCCACCATGTCCATCAGACTCCCCATGACCTTTGTCGCCGCATCGTAGAGAATTCGCGAGGCCCTGATCTTGCGTCATATCACTTTGACGTATTGATCGCTGTGTTAATCTTTTTCGCAAGATTCTGATGATCAAACTCCATTCGAAGTTTATGATCACCAAGTGGTGTCCACTGTACTCTGCTCATTGTGCTGATGAAAAAGTGTTGATTTAGGATATCGGATCGTAAGAACCGTCCCGATTGTCATCATCCCACCACTGTCCTTGATCGGGGTCCACCTCATGATCAAGATTCGACATCATGTCGATCGTGTACTTTGCGAACTCACAATCTCCGGGAATCATTCCCAATTTCGATCAGAGTCACAATCTCGGATTTCTGACTCAAAGTGGCGTCATTAGAAACTTCACATCACCCGCAGCAGTCGTGGCCGATGTCACGACCAACACTAACACCATTCTCCTGGTGGGACTGAATGACGAGACCTTGCAGGAGTTTGAAATCTCACTTTATGGGGTCGCGAACACTGCCGCCACCACCGCCATCATCACTGTGTCGCTCTGGCTCTTCCCCCTAGTGCTGACTGGCAATCTCGGGGTATACACTGCGCCGGTGACGCCGCTGGCCACCATATCTCTCACCGTCCCCTCTGGCGCCTGGCCAGTCGTCTATGGCGCCACCACCTTTGCGGCCTCTGCCACCCAAGGGGCCGGACTTGGGGTCTCCCTGCAGGTCTCCAACATTCCATCTTCAAGTGGACTCTTTTATCTCGGGCGCTATCTGAGCCTCGTCAGCGGCCCGACGCCCAACACGGTGCCTGTCGCCTACGGCATGTGGTACGGCAACGACGTCATCTCCACCGCTGCAACCGATGCGCTTACCTTTCCCAACGCATTCGTCACCCCGATCGGCATCACCCAGGTCGGGACCACCGAATTCCAGGTTGCGTTGGCGGGGACCTACGAGGTGAACTTCCAGGTGCCCGTCGTCTCGGCCGGCATGCTCGACATCTACATCAACGCCGTTGAGCAGCCGGATACCGTCGTCGGTCGCTCGACGGGGACCTGCCAGATCGTGGGCGCCGGGATCATCTTGGTCTTAAACGCCTCGGATCAGATTTCTGTCAGGGTGCCGACGGGGGCCGCCGTGGTCGTCACAGAAAACGATGTTGCGCCGATCACCCTACGCCCGCTGACGCGGAATATCTCCATCAAGCAGATAGCCTGAAGCACAGTGTGCAGGCAGGCTCAGCAGGATGAGGGCGAAATGTAATCTGGTCTTGGTTCGTAAGAGCACTTCACGCTAACTGCCTGGCAGCGACAAAAATGGCTGCAATCTACGTCTGCGATGGCGTCCAAAATGGAGTCATTGCGAACTTCGACCTCACTCATAACCAGAGTTTTGTTACCCAAAGTGGGGGTTACAGACAGTACGTGTCCCCTACCACCGTCGTCGCCGACCAGACCACTGTGCTGAATGTGGTCTTCCTCGTGCCTCAGTCGGATGAGGCCTTGACCAACTGGGAGGTTTCATTGTGGGGGGTCACCAACACCGCCGCCACCCCCATGACGCTGGTGGCGTCCCTGTGGTCGTTCCCGCTCACCCTCGCAGGATCTGTGGGCACCTACGGAGCGCCGGTCACCCCGTCCGCGACCATCACCATGACCGTCCCCCCGGGGGAATCGCCCATCATCTACGGGAACGCGGCCCTCTCCTTGGCGACTACAACCGGCACCGGCCTCGGCGTCTCCCTGCAGGTGAGTGATGTCGCTTCCTCCGCCGGCCTCCTCTACACCACCAGATACCTCAGCGTAATCAGTTCCAGTGTCGTTGGCGCCACCGGGGCCACTGGCCTCACCGGTCTCACGGGACAGACCGGCCAGACAGGTCAGACAGGTGCCACTGGCTTCACTGGATTGACTGGATCAACGGGCTTGACCGGATCTACGGGCGCCACCGGCAGCACCGGCAGCACTGGCAGCACAGGACAGACAGGTCAGACAGGCGCAACAGGGCAGACAGGAGCCTCAGGGCAAACTGGAGCGACTGGATCAACAGGGCAGACTGGGGCCACTGGACAGTCGGGCGCCACAGGACAGACCGGGGCCACAGGGCAAACTGGAGCGACGGGAGAGACCGGAGAGACCGGAGAGACTGGAGAGACTGGGGAAACGGGGGAAACTGGAGAGACTGGGTCGACAGGTGCAACGGGATCTACAGGATCCACTGGCTTGACAGGTGCGACGGGAAGCACAGGGGCTACGGGTGCCACGGGGGCAACTGGTTCGACGGGTGCGACAGGCTCCACTGGCGCAACTGGGTCTACCGGAGGGACGGGAGCGACGGGCTCCACCGGAGGGACGGGAGCGACGGGAAACACAGGCGCGACAGGAAACACAGGTGCGACCGGTGCCACCGGGGAAACTGGAGCGACTGGAGAGACGGGAGAAACTGGAGAGACTGGAGAGACTGGTGAGACAGGTGCTACTGGGCAAACTGGGGCCACAGGAGGGACAGGCGCTACAGGATCTACCGGTGCGACGGGTCTGACTGGAGCAACCGGAAATACTGGATCCACAGGCGCAACAGGTTCGACAGGCAGTACTGGAGCGACAGGAGCGACAGGCGCAACAGGGTTTACGGGTGCGACAGGTGCCACTGGGTCTACGGGTGCGACGGGTCTGACTGGAGCGACCGGATCCACTGGCGCAACAGGTGCGACAGGCAGTACTGGAGCGACAGGCGCTACAGGGTCTACGGGTGCGACAGGTGCGACCGGGTCAACAGGAGGAACGGGTCTGACAGGAGCGACCGGAAGTACAGGATCCACTGGCGCAACAGGTGCCACAGGCAGTACTGGAGCGACGGGTGCGACAGGCGCTACAGGGTCTACGGGTGCGACAGGTGCCACCGGAGGGACGGGTCTTACAGGAGCGACAGGTGCCACCGGGTCTACCGGAGGGACGGGACTGACTGGAGCGACCGGAAATACTGGATCGACAGGGTCTACGGGTGCGACAGGTGCGACCGGGTCAACAGGAGGAACGGGTCTGACAGGAGCGACCGGAAGTACTGGAGCGACGGGAAGCACGGGAAGCACAGGGTCTACGGGGGTTACGGGTGCGACAGGAAGCACGGGATCCACGGGTTCGACTGGAGTGACGGGGGCTGGGAATACTGGTGCGACGGGATCGACTGGTTTGACCGGAGCGACCGGGCTGACAGGGGCTACAGGGCAGACTGGGGCCACCGGGGCCACGGGATCGACCGGGCAGACGGGCAGCACTGGGGCCACGGGCATGACGGGGTCGTCGATCATCGTGCTGAGCGCCTACATCAATTCCGAAACCCTCGGCGGAAATCCTGGCTTGGTCGCCATCGCCTATGCTGGAGTTCAGGTTTGTTTTTCTCTTCGAATTCTCTGCGTCCGTAAAGATCTCAACTCTATATCCATTTCAAAAGCAACCGACAGTGATTTCAGTTGGAACCACAACCAATGTGGCCGCACTTCCCGCGACTATCACGCCGACTGCATCAAATGACTTATTCAGTTCTGCGATGGTCTTTCCTGCCACTGGCCACGTGATCAGTTGCACGGCCACAATCTACACTTTTGCCGCCGACCTTGGGAGTGGCACCCTGACTCCGTTGATCTCCATTTACACTCAGGCAGCCGGCACCAACGGACAGAGCACGGGCGTGTTCACCGCTTCAGGGATTGGCAATCAAGTTGCGGCAGGTCTGACGGAGCCCTCCGTCCAAGCATCAACCACCACGACAGTGCCATCATCAGGATCAGTCGCGGTGAACCTCGGGGACCGTTACGTGTTCATATTTCAGAACAATGACTGGGGCTCCGTTCTCGCAGTGTCGATTACCGCGATCATGAGCGTACCCTAATAAATTAAGAGAAAACGATCCAACATTTCCGCCCTTCCCCTCCACTCCTCTTCCTGGCTACTCACTGAGTCCGAAGAAGATGATGCCACCTTAGGTAGGCAATTGGATAAAAAATGATCTTAGTCCGAAAAAGCTCCTGCTGCTCCGCAGGGGAGACACCTTATTTCCGCCAGACATTGCGCAGGTATGTCTCCGACTGGGAGCTCACGCAAACGGCAGTGGCAGGCACGGGATGCTTGAAAACGAATGAAAGAATTGTACTCGTTTCCTGATAAGAAGATTCATTTCATCCTGGGTGAGAATGGCCGCGATTTATCTCGCGAATTCAACGACCGGCGGGACCATCCCGGCCTTTGACTCGGCGCGCAATCAGGGGTTCCTCCTCCAAAACGGCGCAATCAGACCGTATACCGCTCCTTCCGCCCTCATTGCAGACACAACCACACCGCTCAACGGATTGCTGACCTGTCCCTCCACTGACACCTCGCTCACAAACTTCGAGATCTCGCTCTATGCGGTGCAGAATAACGCCGGGGTCACTGCTACCGTCTCCGTCGATCTTTGGGCCTTCCCACTTTCACTGGTGGGGAACGTTGGGTCCTATTCATTCCCTACACTCCCCTCCGGCACCATCTCCCTCACGGTCCCTGCTGGCTTCTCCCCTGTGATCTATGGCAACACGACATTATCATTGACAGTGGCCACCGGCACAGGTCTGGCAGTCTCCGTCCAGACCAACACCTCGTCAACCCTCGGCATCGTGACAATGGCACGATATATATCTCTTGTCTCAGGCTCGATTGCGGGAGCAACAGGGGTGACTGGGTTAACCGGACTCACAGGCCAGACGGGGACCACAGGAAACACTGGGAGCACTGGGGCGACCGGGCAGACCGGTGCCACGGGACAGACGGGAGCCACTGGCCAGACCGGGCAGACGGGGAACACTGGGTCGACGGGTGTGACCGGGGCTGGGGGTCTTAGCGCTATCGTTCCGTTCAATACGGTCGGAGTCTCCCTCAGTCTGCTTGGAGGCACCTATTTCACACTGGGATTTGGCCCTACATCGCAGCCATCTGCGGCGACGCCCCCTGCTTCTTCCATCTTCTGGAGGGCCCCTAGGGCAGGGAGTCTGACTAATCTGCGCATGCTAGCGCAGGTGCCGGCCATCACCGGCACTGGGTCGATCACCTTCACGGCCACCATTTGGGTCAGCCGATCCCCCACCGATGGGGTGGTAAATACCGGGAGTCCGACGTGGAGCAAGCCATCGGGGACCCTGACCTGCTCTGCCACCTCGACCATCGCACTCCTCTCAAATACCTACATCGGTTTCTCGGATTTGACGGACCTCGTCATCCTCTTCACCGGTGATCTTGTCCTGCTCAACTTCGAAGCGTCTTCCACGATCTCACTGTCACTGGCACTCACTGTCTCCGGGGGCGTGATGTTCAATTAAGCCTTGTCGAGAGTCCCCCAGCAATTCTCTCGCTGGGATGTAAAGGGGGGGATGGGGAAGATATGAGTCTCGTTTACCTAGCCAACAACGTGTCGCCGGGGATCATTGCGGCCTTTGACCAGCCCCTTCCGCTAAGTTTTGTCACGGAAAATGGTTCTTTCAAAGATTACGCAAGCACCACCGCGCTGGTTGCCGATTCCACCACGCCACAGAACACCATCCTCACCGTCGCCAAATCAGACCCAACACTTTCATCTTTTGAGGTCTCCCTTTACTCCGTGACCAACACCGCAGCCATATCAGCCACTGTCGTGGTCAGTTTGTGGGTGTGCGCGCTGTCATTGGTGGGTAATCAAGGGACGTATGCACCACCCGGAGCACCGCTAGCCACTATTACGCTTACGGTTCCTTCAGGTTTCAGCGCGGTGATTTATGGCAACGCCAGCGCGAGCGCCGTTTTGGGACCTGGTTCCGGGATGGCGATCTCCCTGGAGATCACGAACATTGCATCGACGGTCGGGACGGTGTCCTGCGCAAGATACCTGGCCCTGGGCAACGGATCCGTGCTTGGGGTTACAGGCATGACGGGTGTCACCGGAAACACCGGGCCGACTGGCACCACCGGCCTGAGCGGCGTCACCGGGAGCACGGGCGTCACCGGCCTGACAGGGTTTACTGGTGCCACAGGACAGACGGGAGAAGTGGGACTGACCGGGCAAACCGGGGCCACAGGAGTGACGGGACCCAATGCGCCGGGTCAGGCCATACCATTTAATGTTGTTCAGATTTCGCTGTCCCTGCTGGGCGGCGCCTATGAAACAGTAACCTCCTTCTCCCGCTTCTTCCCCCAGTAGACCTCGCTAATCTATTTTTACGCTGGATATTAGTTGGGCTTCGGGCCGACCTCACAGACCTCCGCCGCCGCGCCGCCGGGCGCCAGTGTCTATTTTCGCTGCCCTCGCGGAGGAACCCTGAGTAACCTCCGCATGATCATCCAGATCCCCACAGTCCTCACCGTCGGGGCGATAACCGTCCACGCGACCATTTTCACCTTCCCCAGCCCAGTCGACGGGACCCCGGTGGCAGGGAGCCCTGCCTTCGTGGCCTCGGCGCTTGTGGCGAGCACAACAGCGACCCCGACATTGCTGAACGCAGTGTACGTAAGTTTTTCGGATTTAACCCACCAAGTGGCGGTGAATAGCGGTGACCTGGTACTGCTCAACGTGGAGGTGAGCGCGCTGATTTCGCTCTCCCTCAGTGTCACAATCAGCGGCGCAGTTTTATTCGTATAACGAGACTACATGTGTGAGTTCATTTTTTGACGGGAAGCAAGTTGATGGAATGAAGTTGAAACCACACAAATCATGTGAGAAGAAGACCCGCTGAGATTGAGATGGGTGATGTACTGGGTGTGTCAGGGGCCGTGATAGACAACATGAGGCAGATCAGATCTCCGGCTAACACGCTCAGGGTATCGCTGAGGTCTGAAAAGCCGCTGTAGTGTGTGGTAGAAGTCTGGGGGCCAGCGAGCGTGATGCCACAGGCTATGCCGCTCGCGGCAAAAATCGGCGCAGTGGTGGTGTCGCCCTCGATGGGAGTCGCGGAGTACACCACGGCGTTGTAATCCACGTCCCCATCCGAGACAACGGTAGGGGTGGTGACGAACAGTCGCAGACTGCTCAGTGTTCCGGATCGCGAGGCCCTCCACACGCAGCACCCGCCTGCCCCTGGGATGGCCGTGGCGGAGATTAAGGCGGTGCCCCCAAATCCGAGGGATGCATACGCGGTCCCGCCTGGAATAAGATCCGCTGCCTGGAGCACACCCGAGTAAGTGACCGCAGTCCCCAGACTGGATCCTGTTGCCCCCGTTGCCCCATCTTGGCCATTTGAACCAGTTGGACCAGTTTGTCCAATTCCACCGATTTCCCCGGTGGGACCTCCGGCGCCGTCGGTTCCTGTAGCCCCAGTTGGTGCGGAAGGACCTGAAACCAGACCGAGGTAGCGCGCGCTGAACATTGTACCGGACGTGGAAGGCACATCTGTCACCTGCAGCGACACCGCCAGTCCGGAACCCTGCGAAATGGTCGCCTCCAATGCAGCCGAGCCATAGATCACCAGGCTGTGTCCTGGGGGAACGGTGAGAGAAATGGTGGCGAGGGGTGATGTGGGAGCCGTGTACATCCCAAGATTTCCATCGACGCCGAGCGTGAACTCCCACAGAGCAGCCTCGATCGTGGCGTCTGTGGCGGCGTTATTGTGGACTCCGTACAGGCTGACCTCAAGATTGCTGACGACCTGGCTGGTTTGCACGCAGGTGACGATGGTGTTTAGGGCTGTGCTGTCGTCTCCAATGAGCATGTTGG
>Ga0302305_1001772_pt1 | contig 12378 bp, 10 predicted proteins | sample III_Palsa_E2_3_FD_198764 | JGI IMG/M metagenome (GOLD analysis project Ga0302305, IMG submission 198764) | Peat permafrost microbial communities from Stordalen Mire near Abisko, Sweden - III_Palsa_E2_3 | ecosystem: Environmental > Terrestrial > Soil > Palsa > Peat permafrost | place: Sweden... | reverse complement strand
GTCAACTTCGGTACGGTTTACGGTATGCCGCCGCTGCTCGCCAACCTGCTGCCGATCGTGATACTGGCGGTAGCTGGCTGGCTGTATTTCCGCCGCAGCGGCTGATCCTGGCAACAGCCTGCCATCGGTCCGCCGGCGATATCTTCCCAATCCAATTCAACCAGTGAGACGCCGCCATGCGAGTTGTCGATTTACGCAGCGATACGGTCACGCAGCCCACGCAGGCCATGCGTGAAACGATGCTACTGGCCGACGTTGGCGACGATGTCTACGGCGAAGACCCGACGGTCAACTTACTGCAGCAGCGTCTCGCCGACGACCTCGGTTTCGAGGCTGGGCTGTTCGTGCCGACCGGCACGCAGTCGAACCTGCTGGCGTTGATGGCGCACTGCGAGCGCGGCGACGAGTATCTGGTCGGTGCCGATGCACATACCTTTCGCTGGGAAGGTGGTGGTGCTGCCGTGCTCGGTTCCATCCAGCCACAGCCGATTCCGCAGGATGCCGACGGCACGTTGCCGCTGGACAAGGTCGCCGCAGCGATCAAGCCGGTCGACCCGCATTTCGCACGCACCAAAGTGCTGGCGCTGGAGAACACCTGGTGGGGACGGGTGTTGCCACTGGATTATCTAAAGGCCGCGCACGACTTCAGCCGTGAGCGTGGACTTGGTCTGCATCTCGATGGTGCGCGTCTGTTCAACGCCGCCGTGGCCTCTGATGTGCCGGCGCGCGAAATCGCCCGGCATTTCGACAGCGTGTCGGTATGTCTGTCGAAGGGCCTGGGTGCGCCGGTTGGCTCTGTACTGGTCGGTTCGCATGCGTTGATCGACAAGGCGCGGCGCTGGCGCAAGGTTACCGGCGGCGGCTGGCGTCAGGCCGGCCTGCTCGCTGCGGCAGGTATCTATGCGCTCGATCATCACGTGGCGCGTCTGGCCGATGATCATCGGCGCGCGGCTTATCTGGCTGGCTGTCTTCGCGAGATCGCTGGCGTCAACCTGCTGGGGCAATTTACCAATATGGTTTATGTTGACGTGCCCGCCGGTCGGTTGAAGGATTTGGACGTCCATATGCGGGCGGCGGGGGTTCGTATCAGTATTGGGTATTTGCCGACGTTGCGGTTGGTTACTCATCTGGATGTGGATGATGAGGGGGTTGAGAGGGTGGTGGAAGCGTTCCGCTCATTCTTCGCACGTGGCTGATATAGTCGGATTTGGCGACAACCGATCGTCCGTGTGATCTGGCTCGCCTGCCGCGGGCTTTCGTCCGCCACCGGCGGCCGAGTCACTTTTCTCTTGCGTGGCCAAGAGAAAAGTAACCAAAAGAGAAGGCCACCCCGCTTGGCGCTTGCCGGGCGTCCCTGCCCGGCAAGTCCGTGAGGTGCGGCCGGGCTTTTCGACGGCGCATCCCTGCACCGGCGAAAAGTGATCGGCTTCCTGCCGATCACCCTGCGGGCCTGTCGACCCCACCTCACCGCCGCACAGGGGCCCCGTTTAAGAGCAACGCGCATCCTGCGCGCTTGCGAGTATCTCTTGTATGCAACGACCTGATCGCCCGATCTAATGCGTCGTAGAAAGCCCTCATCTCGCGGAATTTCTACTCGATTGACGCAAGGCACGGCGAGTCCGAACATCCATTGCATATGCCTCAATCCGAGGTCTATCAGGCGTTAGGCCGCACACTGTCTTGCAAGGAGCGGATATGAGCAATGAACCCGGTACAAAGTCGGTCAACAGGGAAAAGGAGACCGGTAAGGCACGCGCCATCGTCGGAACATCGGTGACTCTCCTAGTTTTTTCCGTAATTGCTTGGTTTCTTTTCGCTGGACGTATTTCCTATGCTGCGGCCGAGTGTTCCAAAGGCGCCAAGCAGTGTGCTGTTGGCGTCGCTGTTGCGCTGGGTATTGTTGATGTGTACGACAAGAAGGGTCACTGTACCGGTGTCGGATGCAACTTCTAATCTTTCAAAGAGCCCGAACTCGCGGGGCCCAAGTGCGGCCTAACCATTCATTAAAGCGGACGGCTCTGCTGCCGCTTAATTCCAGCGTTAGCATTCATGCCCATAGCCGAAATAATTGCAGCTCAGAGAGTCGTTGCGTCGGTAAGGAGCGCCTTCCCACGCGAGGCGCGCTTGATTGAGGCGGGTCTTCGAGATGGCTGTTATGACGTCGAAGAATCGCCTCATATCTGGCTGGAGCGCTTCTCTCAGCTCACTACAAATGCAATCAAAGAAGGCCAACAGTCCAAGGCCTCCGAACATTTCAAACTGCTATCTGCCTTGCTGGCTGATGCAGACGAACCAACTACTCGTTGCATCGACACTGCATACGTTGAGTCGCTTTTGTGGGACATAAAAGACAATAAGGCCAAGAGCGATGGTTGGCAGCTCATTCCATGCAACCTCCGGTCGCTCTACATTGCCATGTGGGGGGAGCGGTCCTTCATGCATAGCACGAGGTGAGGGCTCACTATGCCCTCAAGCGGACGCCGGACTGGATGTTACGGTGCTCCTGACGTGGCGGCCGGTGCCGCTTAGTTTAGGCGTTATACGGCCTAACGAAATTGCGGGAAGCTGCTTTGCTTTTCCAAACCCCTGTGCGGCGGTGAGGCGTGGTCGATAGGCCCGCAGGGGAATCGACAGGGATGTCGATTCCTTTTCGTCAGGACAGGAGTCCTGTCGAAAAGCCCGGCCACGGCTCACGGACTTGGCGGGCGCAGCCCGCCAAGCGCCAAGTGGGGTGGCCTCTCTTTTGGTTACTTTTCTCTGGCCACGCAGAGAAAAGTGACTCGCCCTCCGAAGGAGGACGAAAGCTCTAAAGTCTTTTTGGCTTTACCCATTGAGCCGTTGAGCGAGAAGGCAAAAATCGTTACTAGTGCGGAGTCCTTCGAATCCGCTTCGCTACGTTCAGGGTGAACGAAGTTGCGAGATGTGCGGCATGCGTTTATTCCCGGCGGTAACTTGGCGTGCATCGTGCCAAGCCATATCGCAGGTGCGCCAAATCAGCCCGCCGCAGGCGCCTTCTTCCCCGCCACCGCCACCTTGTCAAACTTCCGAATAAAATCCCGCACCTGCGGATAAACAGTCTCGCGCCACCGCCGTCCACTGAAAATCCCATAGTGCCCGGCGCCATCGATCACCTTGTGCGCCCGGCGCTTCGTCGGGATGCCGCTGCACAGGTCGTGCGCCGCCTGCGTCTGGCCCAGGCCGGAAATATCATCCAACTCACCTTCGATCGTCAGCAGCGCGCTGGTCTTGATCGCGCTGGGCGTGACGCGTTCGCCAGCGACATCCCACAGCCCACGAGGTAGCAGAAATTCCTGGAATACCTTTTCGATGGTGTCGAGATAGAACTCGGCTGGCATGTCGAGTACGGCGTTGTATTCGTCATAGAACTTGCGATGTGACTCGGCGTCTTCCAGATCGCCGCGCAGCAGATCCTGATAGAAATCCCAGTGCGAATTTAGATGGCGATTCGGGTTCATCGCGATGAAGCCTGCGTGCTGCAGGAAACCTGGATATACCTCGCGGCCGTGGCCGGGATAGTTCGCCGGCACGGTGTGGATCACGTTGCCCTGGAACCACGATAGCGGCTGGGTGGTAGCCAGGTTGTTGACGCTGGTGGGGCTGCAGCGTGGATCGATCGGGCCACCCATCATGGTCATGCTGCGTGGCGTGGCTTCGCCGCGCGCTGCCATCAGGGAGACGGCGGCCAGCACCGGCACGGTGGGCTGACACACTGAAATCACGTGGACGTTTGCTGCGCCGATATGGCGGATGAATTCCTCGATATAGGCGACGTAGTCATCGAGGTTGAACGGGCCGAATTCGTTCGGCACCATCCGCGCATCGACCCAGTCGGTAATGTAGACCTTGTGGTCGTGCAGCAGGGTGCGCACAGTGTCGCGCAGTAAGGTGGCGTGGTGGCCGGACAGTGGCGCGACGACCAGCACGATCGGATCGTGCTTCATCTTTTCGATGGTGGCCGGGTCGTCGCTGAAGCGCTTGAAGCGCTTCAGCTGGCAAAACGGTTTGTCCAGCGCAACGCGTTCGATCACCGCGATCTCATGATCGTGCGCCATGGCGCTGGTGATGCCGAACTCGGGTTTTTCGTATTCCTTGCCCAGCCGATGCATCAGCTCATAGCCCGCAGCCAGACGCTGCGCGCCGGAGAGCTTGCCGAGCGGGCTGCTGTTGTCGTTGAGCATGCGCGCGTTGGCTTGCGCGAAGTAGCTCAAGGGGCCGAGAAATGCGCGCTGCCATTCGTGGAGTTGATAAAGCATCGGAAAGGCTGGCCGGGAAAAGGAATTCTCCCATCTTAGCGCGGTTTGCTCTGGCTTGTTGCGATGCCGCAATTCCCTGCGGGAATGGTTCAGAAACTTTTCCAATCAGTCACTTGGCGGTGACCGTAGTTGCGGACGAACTTGGAAAGTTACTGGTAGCGACAGCGCAGCAGCAGCTCGTCCACGCCGCGCGTGTCACCCATGCCGGTGCGCCACGCCAGAGGTTTCTGGAAACGCACGCCCAGCGGCATGAAAACCCGGTTGTACCACCACATGGCGCGCTTGCGCTGGTGGGTGAGGAACCACAGGCCGACATCGAGCAGGCGCGAGGATTTTGGCTGCATGCCGTACACGGCGCTGTGTTCGATGGTGAAACCGTGCTGGGCCAGTCGGGTGGCGATCTGCGTCGGTTCGTAGCGGCGGCAGTGGCCGACGAAATCGTCGAAGGCGGTCCAGGCCTCGGGATGCAGCGGCACGGACAGCAGCAGAGTCGCACCCGGTGTGGCAACCCTTGCCAGTTCGGCCAGCGCGGCGTTGTCGTCGTCGACGTGTTCGAGAATATCCAGCGCGCAGATCAGATCGAAACGCGCATTGGCGCAGGGTAGCGCGCCGATCATGCCATGTACGGCGTCGGCACCACGCTGGTGCAAGCGGTGCAGCGCGGCGTGGCTGAGGTCAATAAAACAGGTGCCATCGAGCGGCATGCGCGGGCGCAGGCCGGGTGCCACTTCCAGCCGATGCGGTGCGTTGGCGGCCAGTTCGCTGAGCAGTGGCCAGGTGTTGAAGCGATCGGGATCGATCAGCTGCGACTCGGCCCACAACGATTCGTAAAAGCCGCGATTGGCGCGGATCAGTTCGGAATCATTGCGAGTTTGGGCTGGCTGGCTGGACATCTGTCGGGTGGAATCCAGAGACTGAGCGGATTATCAGGATTTACCGAGCAGGCGAATCTCGGTATTGGCGGCCAGGTCATGCAGGGTCCGCCGACGGCTATTGAGCAACGCTACCGCAAACCATGTGAACCATATGACTAGCACCGTCCAGAGCGTGGCGCGAAGTCCCAGCACGGGTTCCAGCAGAAGCAACAGCAAGGGTGCGGCAGCGACGAGTAATCGGACCAGGCATTGCTGTATCGATGGTGTCGCGCCGGCCGTGGAGGTGACGCGGATGCGCCAGGGCCGCATGCCCACCGTCTGTCCGCCACGGCGCCATGCACTGATGAAATACGCGGCGACGACCAAGCCCTGCAGCGCCTGATACCAGACCGGCACCGAAGTCGTTGCGCCAGTGCTGATCAACTTGCCGCCGGTAGCCAGCTGGCACAGCAGACCTACCACCATCACGATCGCCACCACGATCAGCAGGTCGTAGACCAGGGCGAGTAGTCGCCGCCACAGCGGACAGGGGATCGAGCTGGTATGGAGCGGAGTTGTTTGCAGCGTGGTCGGCATCGGCGGCTTATCGCTTGCGTAGTGCGCGCGCAATGGCCAGCATCGTGCGCATGAAAAAGGAAGAAAGTCGCACCAGTATCGCCGAAGCCGATCGGCACAGTATCGCTGCGTTTCTGGAGCGCGTGTGGTCGGAGGACGGACTCGCCGATCGCACGCTGGAGGCTTACCGGCGCGATCTGGAAGCGTTGGCTGGCTGGTTGGCTGGCCGTGGCCGCACGCTGCCCACGGCACAACGCGAGGACATTTCCGCGTATCACGGCCGCGCGTCGAATGGCATGCAGCCGGTCGCGATACGTTCGATCGCGCGGCGGCAGTCGGCGTTTCGCCGTTACTACGCGTTTCTGGCGCGGAACGAGCCAGGCTTTGCCGATCCGACCCTGTTGATCGAGCGGCCGCGCATGCCGCGCAGCCTGCCGAAGGCGCTGGCCGAGCGCGAGATCGTCGGTCTGCTCAACGCGCCCGATACCGCCACCACATTGGGCTTGCGTGATCGCGCGATGCTGGAGCTGATGTACGCCTCCGGCCTGCGCGTGTCCGAGCTGGTCGAGTTGCCGCTGGCGTCGCTCAATACGCGGCAGGGCGTGCTACGGGTGACGGGCAAGGGCGGCAAGGATCGGCTGGTGCCAGTCGGCGAAGTGGCACTGGAATACATCAATACCTACCTTGCTGGCGCCCGACCCGAGCTGGCGAAAGGTCGTCAGCCCGTCGCGCTGTTTCTCAGTCGTCGCGGTGAGGGCATGACCCGGCAGATGTTCTGGACCCTGGTGAAACGCTATGCGTTGAAGGTCGGTATCAACGCCAAACGCATTTCGCCGCACGTGTTGCGGCATTCGTTCGCCACACACCTGCTCAATCACGGTGCCGACCTGCGCGCGCTGCAGATGCTGCTCGGCCACAGCTCGCTCAGTACCACCCAGATCTACACCCTGGTGGCGAAGGAAGGATTGAAGCGTCTGCATGCGCAGCATCACCCGCGCGGCTGAGGCCGCGCGCGAAGACGCGTTATGTGAAAGTCGGTTCAGGCGGTTATGCGAGAATGGCCTTTCGACGCCATGGTCAGGCACCGGCGTGACATGCCATGAGGCTTTTTTAGATGTTGAAGAAATGGTTACTGGCTGTCTGCGTGGTCGCGTATGCGTCCGGCGCGTATGCCACCGATGGCGCCGCCGGCTCGGTCAGCGGCAAGGGCGTCACTCCCGCGGCCGAGAAGATCGTGCGCCAGTCGATCGCCGTGTTGTCTACCAAGGCCGAAATCGATTCGATCGAGCTGGCGCCGATGCCAGGTTTCTATCAGGTGATTGCCTCGGGCCAGATGCTCTACGTCAGCGCCGACGGCAAATATCTGCTCAACGGTGACATGCTTGATCTGGGCAGCAAGCAGAATGTCAGCAAGGTTGCCTGGGCGACATTCCGCAAGGCCGAACTGGCCAAGGTGCCTGCCGCGCAGCGCATCGTGTTCGCACCAGCGCATCCCAAGGTCACCATCACCGTATTTACCGACGTCAACTGCGCTTTTTGCCGGGCGTTGCACGAGCACATCGCCGAGTTCAACAAGGCAGGCATCGCGGTGGAGTACCTGGCGTGGCCGCGCGAGGGCGTGGTCACCACTGCGGGTCGTCCTACGCCGACGTATACGGAGATGGTGTCGGTATGGTGCGCCAGTAATCGCAACGCGGCGTTCAGTGACGCCACCGCCGGCCGTGCGCCGAAGGCGGCCACCTGCACCAACCCGGTCAAGGATCAGTTCGAGCTGGGCCTGAAACTGGGTATCGACGGCACGCCGACCATTTTCGGCCCTGACGGCCGCACGCTGGGCGGTTACGTCACCCCCGATCAGTTGCTCAAGGCGATTGCCGATGGCAGCGACGGGGACGGCAGCGACCAGGGCGAAGATCCGGGCACCGGCGAATAGCGCGCAAGCTGCTCTTTTGTCGCAGGTTTCGTCGGACAGCGATGCCGTACTGCAGCATCGGTCAGGCTGCATCGGTTAGAATTGGCGTTTCCATTGCAAAGCGCCGTTCCCCGCATGATCGCACTCGACGGGCAGAGCGCCCTCTCGCCGTTCCGCCTTGAACGCCTCAACGCCCGCCTGGATGCCCTGCATCACGGCGTGCGCGTGCAGGCCTCGTGGTTTGTCTATTTTGTCGACACCGATACGGCGCCGCAGGGAACGCTGCGACAACACCTGCTGGCCGTGCTCGAAGCGAAAGATGCCAAGCCCGAGCCGGCCACGCTATGGGTAGTGCCACGACTGGGCACCATCTCGCCCTGGTCGAGCAAGGCGACTGACATTCTGCACGGCGCGGGTTTTGGTGGGACGGACTCGGACATTCGCCGCGTCGAACGTGGCATGGCCTGGCAGATTGCCGGGCTGCCGCCGGCTAGCGCGCCGAACCATGCGGCGATCATGGCGGAACTGTACGACGCGATGACGCAGTCGGTGCTGACCCATATCGACGAGGCGCAGGGTTTGTTCCTGGCGGGCCAGCCCGGTGATCTGGTGCACATCGCGCTCAGTGGTGAGCCGAAGGGCGCGCTGGACGAGGCGAATAGCCGATTGGGCCTGGCACTGGCCGATGACGAGATCGAATATCTGGCGGATCGCTACGCCGAGCTCGGCCGCGACCCGACTGACGCCGAACTTTTCATGTTCGCGCAGGCCAATTCCGAGCACTGCCGGCACAAGGTATTCAACGCCAGCTGGACGCTGGATGGTGTGGATCAGGAGAAAAGCCTGTTCGGCATGATCAAGCATACGCACGAGCAGTCGCCGGCGCATACCTTGTCAGCGTATTCGGACAACGCCGCGGTGATCGAGGGCAGTGTCGGCAAGCGTTTCTTCCCAGATGCCAAAGATGGCATCTGGCGCGCACACGAAGAGCGCATCGACTTCGCGATCAAGGTGGAGACGCATAACCATCCCACCGCGATTGCGCCGTGGCCCGGTGCGGCCACCGGTGCCGGTGGCGAAATTCGCGATGAAGGCGCTACCGGTCGCGGCGGCAAGCCGAAAGCCGGCCTCACCGGCTTTTCGGTGTCCGATCTGCGTATTCCTGGCCATCCACAACCGTGGGAAGTGGAGCGTCCGTTGCCACCGCGGATGGCCAGCGCATTCGAAATCATGCGCGACGGCCCGCTGGGTGCGGCGGCGTTCAACAACGAGTTTGGTCGTCCGTGTCTGGGCGGCTATTTCCGCACGTACGAACACGAAACCGGCGAAGCCGGCCTGCGTCGTGGCTACGACAAGCCCATCATGCTGGCCGGCGGCCTGGCCAACCTGCGCCCCGGTCATGTGCTGAAGCATGCCGTGCAGCCGGGTAACAAGGTGATCGTGCTGGGCGGCCCGGCAATGCTGATCGGCCTCGGTGGCGGTGCGGCATCGTCGGTCGCGTCGGGCAGTTCCAGCGCGGAGCTGGATTTCGCCTCGGTACAGCGCGACAACGCCGAAATGGAGCGGCGCTGCCAGGAAGTCATCGACGCCTGCTGCCGTCGCGGCGATGACAACCCGATCGTCAGCGTGCACGACGTGGGTGCCGGTGGCCTGTCCAACGCGATCCCTGAGCTGCTCAACGATGCTGGCGTCGGCGGCGAGATCGACCTGTCGAAAATCCCCTGCGACGATCCGCAGCTTTCGCCGATGCAGGTGTGGAGCAACGAGTCGCAGGAGCGCTACGTGCTGGCGATTGGTCCGGAGAATCTGGCCGAGTTCGAGGCGATGTGTCTACGCGAGCGCTGTCCCTACGCGGTGGTCGGCGATGCGACGCAGGAGCGTCGTTTGCGGGTAACCGATCCGCGCCGCGACCTGGTAGTGATCGACCTGCCGATGGACGTGTTGTTCGGCAAGCCGCCGCGCATGCATCGCAACGCCAAGCACATCAAGCCGCGCATCGACGTGCTGCCCGATCTCACTGGTATCGGCATGAACGAGGCGTTGCTGCGCGTGCTGCGGCTGCCGGTCGTGGGCAGCAAGAGCTTTCTGATCACCATTGGCGACCGCACGGTCGGCGGGCTCAATCATCGGGACCCGATGGTCGGGCCGTGGCAGATACCGGTGGCCGATTGCGCGGTGACGCTGGCCGACTTCGATGGCTACGTCGGCGAAGCGATGGCGATGGCCGAACGCGCGCCGGTGGCCGTACTCAACAGCGCTCAGGCCGCGCGTCTGGCGGTCGGTGAGGCGATCACCAATATGGCCGCTGCGCCAATTGCCAGCCTCGGCGAGATCCGCCTGTCGGCCAACTGGATGGCTGCGGTGAATCATCCCGGCGAAGATGCCGCCCTGTTCGATGCGGTGAAAGCAGTCGGCATGGAGCTGTGTCCGGCGCTGGAGATTTCGATCCCGGTCGGCAAAGACTCGCTGTCTATGCAGACGCAGTGGCAACACAACGGCACATCGCAGCGCACGGTATCGCCGGTATCGCTGGTGATTACCGGTTTTGCCCGCGTCAGCGACGCACGCCGCACGCTGACGCCACAATTGCGACTGGATCACGGCCACTCCGACCTGTGGCTGATCGATCTCGGCGCGGGGCGCGATCGTCTCGGCGCCTCGGCGCTGACCCAGGTATTCAACCGTGGCGGCGGCGTGCCACCGGATCTGGACGATGCGAAGCGGCTGAAAGCGTTGTTCGATCTGGTGCAGGAAGCAAACGCCGGCGGTCTGCTGCTGGCCTATCACGATCGCTCGGACGGCGGCGCCATCGTTACCCTGCTGGAGATGGCCTTTGCCGGCCACTGTGGTTTGGAAATTCATCTGGACGGCTGGGCCGAAGCGACCCTGCGCGGCCTGTTCAACGAGGAACTGGGCGCGATCCTGCAGGTGGCCGAAGCCAACCGCGAACCGTTCGAGGCGCTGCTGGTCAAGCACGGCCTGGCTGCCATCAGTCACCGGATTGGACGGCCAAAGGAAAAGCTCGGCATCAAGCTGTTCCTCGGTGGTGACACCTTGTTCAAGTGGAACTGGAGCACGCTGTTCGAGGCGTGGAATGAAACCAGTTACGCGATGCAGCGCCTGCGCGACAATCCGGCCAGCGCCGATGCCGAGCAGCACTGGCGGCGCGACGATGCCGATCCCGGCATCACGCCGAAGCTCGGCTTCAGTACGACTGAGAATGTCGCCGCGCCGTTTATCGCCGCGTCCAAAGGTAGCGGCGAGCGGCCACGCATCGCGGTGCTGCGCGAGCAGGGTGTCAACGGCCAGGTGGAAATGTCGGCCGCATTCACTCGCGCCGGTTTCGATGCAGTGGACGTGCACATGTCCGATCTGGCCAGCGGCCGGATCAAGCTGGCCGACTTCCGTGGTCTTGCGGCCTGCGGCGGCTTTTCCTACGGCGACGTGCTTGGCGCTGGCCGCGGTTGGGCTACGTCGATCCTGTTCAACGAGATGTTGCGTGCGCAGTTCACCGCATTCTTCGCCGATGAAACCAAGTTCGCGTTGGGCGTGTGCAACGGCTGCCAGATGATGGCGCAGCTGAAGGAGATCATCCCCGGCGCACAGCATTGGCCGAAGTTTCTGCGCAACGCGTCGGAGCAGTACGAGGCGCGCGTGGCCACGCTGGAGATCCTCGATTCGCCCAGCCTGTTCTTCAAGGGCATGGCCGGTTCGCGCATTCCCGTGGCAGTGGCGCACGGCGAGGGTCGGGTGAGTTTCCCGAGTTCGTGCAGCCCGGCGAAGGCGCATGCGGCGGTTCGATTCGTCGACAACCGTGGCAAGCCGACCGAAAACTATCCGCTCAATCCGAATGGCTCGCCGGGCGGGCTGGCGGGGTTCACGGCAGCCGATGGCCGTGTGACGATTCTGATGCCGCACCCCGAGCGCGTATTCCGCAGCATGCAGATGAGCTGGCATCCGGAGAGCTGGGGCGAGGATTCGCCATGGATGCGCATGTTCCGCAACGCCCGTGTGTGGTGCGGCTGATCCTGTTTGCTGATGCAAGGCTGCGCTGAGCCATGGCCCGGCGCTTTACGTTTTCACCGGCAGTCTGGCTGTCGAGGATTGCATGGGCCGTCGTGCTGGCGTTGTCGCCGTGGTGGATCGGTTTTCCACTGTTGCTGGCGATGGTCGCGGCTTTGCTTTTGCTTGAACATTGGCTTGCCCCCGAGCACTGCCGGCTGCTGAGGCACGGCCTGAGTTGGGGCCTGCCCGGCGCATTGTTCGCGCTGCAGCGCGCGATTGGCGGCAATGTCTTCGCTTGGGTAATCGCGCTGCTGGGTGTGCTGGCTGGCTACACTCTGCTCGCAGGTTTGGAGGCTTGGCTCGATCGCGATCTGCGTCGCGCGAGAGCGGCAGAAGCTATCGGCGCAAGCGAGCCGGCTGTGGACAAGTCAATGGAATGGCCGCGACTGGCACTGGCGCCGATCGGACCGCTGGCAGAAATCATCGAGCTGCAGCTGCCGGTCTGGCATGCCGACGTCGACGGCATGGAAGATCCGAATGGTGGCCGCGTGATCTATCGCGATGGCGCTTTTCGTTTCGACGACGGCACGCAAATCGAGCATATCAGCTCACACGCCGGATTCAGTCCGTCGGGTCGCTGGTTTGCGGCGCGGATGGAGAACGATCGCGGTATCGTGTTGCGCGATCGTGAGCAGGGCAGGGTGCACCGTTTGCGTGGTTGGCGACTGGGCGGCTGGTATCGCGAGCAACCGTGGCT
>Ga0302305_1001766_pt1 | contig 12396 bp, 9 predicted proteins | sample III_Palsa_E2_3_FD_198764 | JGI IMG/M metagenome (GOLD analysis project Ga0302305, IMG submission 198764) | Peat permafrost microbial communities from Stordalen Mire near Abisko, Sweden - III_Palsa_E2_3 | ecosystem: Environmental > Terrestrial > Soil > Palsa > Peat permafrost | place: Sweden... | reverse complement strand
ATCGACGACGGCTCGACAGACAATACCGCTGAAATCGCTCGTCGGAACGGCGTGCACCACGTTGTCCGGCATCCGGTGAACCGTGGTCTGGCCGAAGCGTTCATGACCGGTATCGACGCCTGCCTGAAGCTTGGTGCGGATGTCATTATCAATACCGATGCGGACAATCAATACAATGGTGCGGATATTCCGGCATTGACCATGCCGATCCTTGCTGGCGATGCTGAAATCGTGATTGGCGCGCGCCCCATCAGTGAGACTGAGCATTTTTCATGGGTCAAGAAGAAGCTGCAGCATCTGGGTAGCTGGGCTGTACGCGTCGCGAGCCGAACGGATGTAGCCGACGCACCCAGTGGGTTCCGCGCCATTTCACGCGAAGCGGCGATGCGACTCAATGTATTCAATGCTTACACCTACACCCTCGAAACAATCATCCAGGCTGGCCAGAGCAATATGCGGGTTGTCTCGGTTCCCATCCGCACCAATGCTGACCTGCGGCCATCACGACTGGTAAAGAGCATCTCCAGCTACGTACAACGTTCGCTGGTTACCATTCTTCGCGTGTTCGTGATCTACAAGCCGCTCAAGTTCTTTGCTTTTTTCGGTGCGATCTTCACGCTTGCCGGCGTGATTACCGGCGCGCGCTTCCTGTGGTACCTGTTCGAAGACAACGGCGAGGGACACGTGCAATCCGTGATCTTCTGTGCTCTGTGCATCATTGCGGGCCTGCTCCTTTTCATGATGGGAGTCATCGGCGATCTCATCGCTACCAACCGGAAGCTTCTGGAGCGCATCAACCTGCGGCTTCAGCATATCGAGCATCAACGAGACTGAAATCTTCCCCAGCACATCAATGCTTGGAAAAACCTATGCTCAAATCGAATGCCTGCAAACAAAGCCAGTTGAAAACGGCTCAATTTGCTGAATGGTATAGTGAGATCGAGGAGCAACTGCCCCTGGATCGCAGGCACTTCCAGCCTGTGATCAGTATCTAAATATACGGTGTATGGACGCCATAATCGCGAGTGCAACCGCCACTAATTTTCACGGCTGATGACGCACTGTGGCTTCGATATTGAAATTTTCTACACCGCGAGCGTGCATCACAATATTCGACTTCACGTCATGCATCACCGCGCAATCAATTCAATGATCGGCGCAATAACCAATCGTGAATATGATCTTGGCCAGTACACGTTTACATCTTCGATCAATAAGCGCGACGCAGAAACGCTGCGGCCTCCTGGCTTTTTCGAAGCAATGCAGCCGACGAAATGGCTTGAACTAACGCCCCCGCTTTGCAACTATCCCGACTGAAGTTGTGGTATATCCCGCAAGAGCCAGCTTGATGTGGGGATTGTCCGTGTACGGCGGAACATCGACATAACCGTCGAGATAGTGCGAATCCGGGGCGACGCTGAACGTCTCTACCTCGTGGCCGCGATCCCGTAACCGATCAACCAGCTCAACCATGTCACGTTTGCGATAGAGGACCGTCGGCCCGTCCCGCAACGTGTCATCGTTGGATGAGAGATTGAACTCTGTGGTGTGGCACGCAACCCCTCCTATCTTCAGCGTTTTTTCGACGCTGTTGATCACGAACTCGATGCCGGCCTCCAACGATCCAAGGTGCTCGAAACAACAGCATGACCAAGTGAAATCGAAGTCTGTCAGATCATCATCGATTCGGTTCATATCGCAAGCGCGATGTATAACATTGCTGCGTACGATATCGTCATCGACGACGTTGGGATAAAGAAGTTGCGAGACCCCACTGCTGTGCTCGTTCGATTTTACCCAGCCCACCGATTTCCCCAGTTCCTCCGAAGCATCAGTCGCCACGATTTGTGCACCATATTTTGCAAACAGGGCAGGCAGTCGCTCCCGGCCGACACCAAAACCGACGCCGCGGCCGCCGGTCCTCAATACACCTGCGTGCTTCAAGTGATGGATTACAAACACCCATTCCCAGAGCTTCCGGTGATATGAGGGCGGGTAGTCGAATTCTCGGCAAAGTTGGCTGAATTGCGGATGCAGGAAGTCAGCCGCACTACACGTCGAATACTTCATGAAAGTATGCTCCGCATCGAACAGCGGCGGAAAGCTCGGCAGATACAGACGTTTGTGCACGGCATCGTCGATTCGCCGTTCTAAGAAAGCTTCCAGTTCGGCCTTCGAAACAGAGGCCCTCTTTTCGATAGCTGTTTCCAGATTTTGCGCGGCTTGCGACACCCTGGCCTCGATCCGCGCATCGATCCGCTTCAATACCGGTGCGGCCAGCTTTCTCGCAATATCTCTCAGCATTCTTCCATGTCCTATTAGGGGGGACTTCCGCAGTCTATATGGTGTTCCTTCTTAATTCTCGGAAACGGGCTCCAGGCTGAGATGTACCAAGGAAGCGCCAAGCTTGCGAGGATCTCTGCTCATACCTAAGTCTTTAGGAGAGATGGCATCTGGCACTGTAATAACAATTTCATGTGTTCCAGGTTCGATTTTTTTAAAATCAGCAGTGAACACAGATACTTCTTTCTTTATCTTGAAAATTTGATGTTGATTGCCAATTTCTATATCAAATGGTTGATCTATATTTTTTGCAAAAGCGCCTGCTGTAAGTTTCAATTTGACATCACTTGGGATCGCTACGGTGAAATTTATCATTACCTGTTTTTGATCAGACCACCTTCCAAAGCTTTCTGCACCGGATACGCCTCGTATCTCTTTGACGCCCGGCAATACCGGGGCAGAGAAATCGATATCCCAAATTCCACTACCCACATGCCAAATGCTATACCCTGGAGCGGAAAAGAACAGCTGTCCATTCATATCGGGTGAAAGTGGATTTTCACCTAAATTAATAATCCAATGGATTCTTTTGGGTAGAAGGGCGTAAGAAATCAAAGTATGCGTCGGAATCAAATATTTTTGGATATCCTTATTATTCAAATGAAAAATGGTGCGAGTTGCATCTGCATCATCATCACCAATAACTGCGACTGGCATCGCCGACCCAATCGTGAGATCAAACATCATGCCCGCTTGATCTGCCGGACTCGGAGTTTTGTAATGACTCAAGAAGCCTGAGAACTGAATTGCAGTCACGATAAGCGTAAGAGGCAAGAAAATATAAATGAAGAATTTCGACGAAATCGCTGGTTTTATTAGAAAAATAATCAGTAAAAGAGTTTGCAATAAAGTAAATAAATGGAGACTGATTCGACTCGCTGAAATTGCCCACAGGTCAGGTGAATCGATTGGCTGAGGAGTGTATCCCTTAAGTCCACCAAAACCAGCATAAAGCGTCAATCCGATCAAGCAGATAATTAAAAATTTCTGCCATTTTTTTGGACGATGACTGTTGTTACCATTATAGAGCGCGGCAAAAATTGTAAAAAATGGAAATAGAAAGAAGTAGTAGCGCACATGCATGCGCTCAATGCTCTCATACTTACCCATTCCATCGATTTCAGCTGTGTAAGCAGCCGTAACCAACAGCATCGTCAGCAAGATACAAGCAATCAGTAGTATTGCTTTTCGTGGATCGTAACTATTTGTTGTTCCCGGGTTGCTAATTGCCATGCTTGAGGCAGCAATGGGCATGGCAAAGAGTATCAAGATACCTAAGATGTGACCTTTGAGCACGTGCAGAATAGCTAGTGCAGTGTGCAAGGGCACATCCTGAGTCGATTTGTGCGCGACTGGGCTATACATGCTTCCAATTAGATCAGTTCCGGCTGGCCCCGCAAGGATATAGCCGAGTCCGAACCTGACGGCGAACACAGCAAAGAGCGCACCGGCCAGATGCATAAGTGCCCGTAGAAAAGAGACTTTATTACGATAGGAAATATATAAAAACGACTTAAAAACAACATAAGCTGGGATTAGAAAAAAGGCATGTGGTTTTATTAGTGAAAGCAAACCAATAGCGATTCCTGAGATACATGCTCCGGCCAGGTTGGTCGGCTGTCGTCCCTCACGCAATATCATCCAGGCTGTCATCCAAAAGACGCAGTAGTAAAGCATCTCTGGCATGTAGTAAATGGCGTAGTAACCAGCTGGAGCCATTAGCGACAGAGCTACAACATACGCGGAAACCTTTTTTGTTAGCCAGTACCTAGATATTGCGTAAATTGGAGCACTGCTAAGACAGAGAAAGAAAATATTAAGCAATCGTCCACAATCAAGAAAAGCTTGACCGCATTGATTAGTTATTCCGTAAATAAAGTAAAAAAGGTAAGAAGGTACGTTTGCGTCCGATAGCGGAAGTAGCCTGGAGTAGGTACTGAAACGCTGCTCGTCCGACATGACTAAAGGTTGGTAGCCGCCAAAAGATCTTATGACCAGCCAAGCCGTTATCATGCTAATGATCACGGTGGCTATAACACAAGGTCTACTTAGCCATTCTTGCCGAGTCGGACTTGACGGAAATTTCATATTTCTTGTTTTATTTTCCATAACTTATAGTTATATCTTCTTAGTAGATTTTGTTAAAAATTTAATGAACGTCTGAACAAGAAATATCAGCAAAAATTTCTGTGACTATCACTTTTGGCAAGACTGTTAGTTGTAGGAATCGCTAAATAGGAAAGCCGTTTAAACTCTCTGCGACTAAGCGTCGTAGCCTCGAGTATCAAGCCGGCGACAAAGGAAGTAGCACTGACTAAAAAAAGTCCCGTAGACAAAATTGCGGTCGGAAATCTGGGAACCAAACCTGTTTTGGCATAAGTCATGGCGAGTGGCACCGCCAAAATGACACTGATAAGAATTGATAGCACGGAAAAAAGCGAATAGAACATAAGGGGTCGTTCGGTAGCGTAAAGCCGAACAATTGTCTTCAATATCCGGACGCCGTCCTTGTATGTGCTTAGCTTGCTTGTGGATCCTGTGAGCCGCGCACCGTAAGGCGTGACCATCTCGCCGTATGGCATGCGCAGTTCCAGTGCGTGTACGGTGAGTTCGGTTTCTGTTTCGAATCCATGAGCTAGCGCAGGAAACGACTTTACGTAGCGCCTCGAAAACACTCGATAGCCTGAAAGCATGTCGGTGAACGTTCCACCGAATATGCTAACCACGCAGCCGGTCAATAGCTTGTTACCAAACTCATGGCCAGAGCGGTAAGCTTCTTTCATCTCGTGCTGGCGGGTACCAACGACCATATCCAGCTGTTCGCGAATCAGCTTCTCAATGAGAGCGTTTGCGCTAGGCGCATGATATGTGGCATCGCCATCGGCCATGACATAGATGTCCGCGTCGATGTCGGCGAACATTCGACGGATGACATTCCCTTTTCCGCGGAACGGGACATTCGACACCAAGGCTCCAGCAGCCAAGGCGCGCGGTACGGTTTCATCGCTGGAATTATTGTCGAACACGTGGATCGCTGCCTGGGGCAGCGCCTGCCGAAAATCCGCCACGACTTGCGCGACAGCAATTTCTTCGTTGTAGCAAGGAATCAATACGGCTATGCGCAGTGAACCTGTATCGCAGGGCTGTTCGGCGGAATGCAGTTTCGCCATATTCATGTCCTTGAGATTCTCTAGAAATTTGAATTTCCCGCCTACGGCCAGTATTTGAAGCTTCCAGCGCGGCATGTTTACTGCTGGAACAGGGTATTTTCGACACCACCATTCTTCAAATTCGCAGATGCTAGCTTTTTAGTTTAGCTGATCGTCCAATGTATACGGGACCAAACCTACGTCCCTGCCCTGAATAGCGGTCGGCTTTAGAATCCGGCGTCCAGTTGTAGTCGCGTAGATAGCAGGTGTCAGGCCGCCAAGACTCTTCTTCGGTCGTTCCTCGTTATATTTTCGATGGCAAGCTTGGCGTGAGCCATGCTGGTGAACCATTGCTCGTTCAGACATTGATCACGCAGGTGACCGTTGAACGAATCGACATACGCGTTCTGGTTAGGCTTACCCGGCTCGATCACGCGTAACATGACACCGCGCTCGTGCGCCCAAGTCAGTATCGCGCGACCGCAGAACTTCTTACCGTTGCGGTGCGGATCACTTTGGGCAGGCGCCGTATCACGCAAAGCTGATCCAGGATGGGGAGTGGGTACCCGCCGATCGCTCGTTCCGACACGATGGCGACTGATTCGTGCGTGGCGTCGTCGACGATGGTCAAGCATTTGATAGCATGGCCTTCTGCCGTCTGATCCAAGACGAAGTCCATCGAGCACACCTCATTGGCGGCATGCGGCCGAACCAGTGACTGACGTTTGGACACAGACACCTTCTTCCGCTTGCGGCGACGCACCTGCAGCTTTGCCGGGGCATAGAGCCGGTCAACCCGCTTGTGATTGACCACCAGACCCGCCTGACGCAGCTTCAGGTAGATCATCCCAGCTCCGTAACGACGAGCCGATGGGCCCAAGGCCATAATACGTTCGCGCAACGACACGTTGCAGTCGGGTGCTGACGCTTATGAGCAATACGCATAACGCATGCCGTTCGCTCAATCCTCGGGTGATCATCTACCGCACCAGCAGTCGTCGTGCCAATGCGGTCACCACTTTTTTCGCAACCCTCGATCTCCAGGATCGACTCAGCTAACAGCTTCTTCAGTCGCGTGCTTTCCGTCTTCAGCTCACGCAGATGCTTGGCATCGAGTACCGTCATGCTGCCGAATTTGCTGCGTCATAGGTAGTAACTCGCCTCGGAGAAGCCGTACCTCCGGCACAGCGCCTTCACCGCCAAGTCGGCTTCCGCTTCCCTAAGGGAGCCAGTAATCTGTTCTTACTGAAAACGCTTCTTCACGTCCGATCTTCTCAACTCATGGGATCGGGCTCTAAAGCTTCGGACTACTCGAATTGGGGGAGACGTCGGCTCCGAATCAACGCGTCAAGCACTTGTCCGACGAGCCCTTGTCGAAAACTTACCGCATATTTATCGCAGATGACCTCATGCACAGATCAGCCGACGTAACTCATCAGTCTTATCCTGGAGCAATGACATGTCGCCACGGGTCTCCACATTGAGCCTCAACAGTGGCTCTGTGTTGGACGAGCGCACATTGAAACGCCATGCCGGGAATTCAAGGCTCAAACCGTCGGTTCGATCGATGATCGGAGAGTCTGCTGCGTAGTGGGCAAGGATGCGGTCCAGCGTGACTGCGGCATCATTCACCCGAAAATTGATCTCACCACTGCAAGGATAGGCCTGCATACGCGACTCGACCATCTCGGCCAACGGGGTTCCGGTGCGGCAGATGCGCTCCGCGATCAGCAGCCACGGGATCATCCCCGAGTCGCAATACGCAAAATCGCGAAAATAATGGTGCGCACTCATTTCGCCACCGTAGACGGCATCCTCGATACGCATGCGCTCCTTGATGAATGCGTGACCGGTCTTGCCCAGCACCGGCACACCGCCTGCCTCTTGCACCATCTCGATGGTGTTCCAGGTCAAGCGCGGATCGTGGATGATCCGGCCACCCGGATTCTTGGCCAGCAATTGGGCGGCAAGCAGACCGACCAGGTAATAGCCCTCGATGAAGCGGCCTTCGGCGTCAAAAAAGAAGCAGCGATCGAAATCACCATCCCATGCGATGCCGATGTCCGCACCGGATTCACGTACAGCTTGGGCCGTCGCAGCACGATTTTCCGGCAGCAACGGATTCGGTATGCCATGCGGAAAACCGCCATCCGGCTCATGATGGATGCGAATGAACTCGAACGGCAGGTACGGCGCCAGCTCGTCGATCACCAGGCCGGCACCGCCATTGCCGGCGTTGACGACGATCTTGAGCGGTCGCAAGGCCGCACGGTCGATATAGCTGAGCAGATGCGCGATATAGGCGGATTTGTCGTTATCGACCCGAACGGAGCCGATCCGGCTCGATGGCGCGAAATCGCCTGACTCGGCCAATGCCTCGATGTCCCTGAGCCCGGTGTCCCCGCTGACCGGTCGCGCGTCTTCGCGCACCAGCTTCATGCCGTTGTAGTCCATGGGATTATGGCTGGCGGTCACCATGATGCCACCGCCGACACGACGATGCGCGGTCTGGAAATAGACCTCTTCCGTGCCACACAGCCCGATATCGATCACGGAGACGCCGGCATCGTTCAGGCCACGCGTTAGCGCTGCGGCCAGCACAGGACTGTCTACACGGATATCACGGCCAACCACAACCTCGTCGGAGTTGAATATCTGCCCGAACGCACGACCGATACGGTAGGAAATATCTTCATTCAATTCGTCTGGCACACGACCACGTATGTCGTAGGCCTTGAAACAATTAAGCACTAGGGCTGCCTCTTGTAAATGGACGGAGTGCGATTATCGAGCACGATCCGACTGATCGGATCCCGACTGTGTGATGGTGATCGTTTCAAGCCCTAGCGCGAGTGTTCGCGCATCGGCGCCAGCACCTGCGGATTGAGGTGATGCGGCATCAGGGAGTACGAAGCCGACGTGAATTTTCCCCGGCGACGTCAATGCACTCTGGGGAATATCCACATCAATGCCGACGGCCGAGTTTGGATAAGTAGCCTCGTAATGACCAACATCGGTGCCATTCAGAGACACCTCAATGCGTTGCCGGGGATGCGAGGGCGTCACGAATGTATTGGCATCGAAGTGAAGATGAAGACCGTGTGCTGCATCCGGCAGCTGACGGGAATCAATAATCAGATCGGCATGCTGTCCCAGGCTCCAGGTGCCCCAGTACTCTGGACCGGCCCATCCGCGGGCCAGTAAACCATTCCACGGTCCGGTCTGGTCGAATTTTTGCACCTGTGCAAGCGGCAGAACCTGCCTTGCAAGGATGAAAAGATAAAGCCTCTTTTCACCTTGTAACACTAGCTTGTTCGGGTACAAATGACTCGGAACAAAAGACCAGTCTTTGACTCGCGTACTGCCCAATGGCTCAAATTCCGGTGGAACCGTGGCATTGTCTGAAACTAGGAACGTATCGTCATACAGCGCATTCAGCGTTGCAAGATAGGCACGATCATCGAGCGACTTCTCGCTCACAGTGACCGCATTGCGCCCGAATGTATACAGAATTGGTGTTTCGATTTGACTCTCGGTCGGAAACGCAGATTGCGAGGAATCGATCAACACCAAGTCACTGGAGTCGACCGGCGCCAGCAATTGTTGCAACGCTGAATAAATTCCACTGCCTTCTCTTTTGCCAAGCTGCTGGGCACTGGCAAAAGTCATATACACCAGTGATATCGCCAGGATGCCCTTGATCACCTTCTTCCACGGCGTCGGCGACATGCACGACCATGCGAGCACTACGAAAAGCGTGAGATAGGGGACGAGCTCGCTCAGCAGATAGCGGGCGTAGTAAGGCCCGTACGGAACGGTCCATTGCAGTATGGCCACGTATACAAAAAAGCCAGACACGAACAGGCGCAGGAACTCGATGTGCGGATTGTCCTGCCGACGCACGACAAAGGCCAGGAAGCACGCCGGCAACAGCGGCCCCAGATAGACGGCAAGCTCAAACAGGCTGGACGACTTCGCCGCCAGCGTTCCCGAATGTGCGAGGCCCCACATGTCACCCAACCAGTAATCGTGCAGATAGTGGTCAGTCCAGCCGAGTCGATAGATTTTGAAAAGCCCGACCGCAAGACCGAGGACAACAAGCACACCGATTGCCTGTCGCACCGGCATGACGAGATAGCGACGCATGCGCACACGCGCGCCATCCAAACGCGCAAGCCATGTGAGCGCCGCCCAGGCGACAAAAACAATCAACACGATGGCAGTGACGCCAACGCGCCATTCACTATGTAAGATCGGCTCAAAAGACAAGCGGTAGATGTCACCCGCATATTGACTCGAGAAGTGGAGCCCATACAACACGGACATGGCATAAAGGGCGACGACACTAAGTGTCCATGTAAGGATCGCGTCCCGCCGCTTCCGATCGGTATCCATGATTGTGCTCGCAATCGCCAGAGCGATGAAAAACGGCACGTACATGAAACCGCTGATGCGTGTGGCAAACAGGGCGGCGAAGCTTGCCCCGGAAATCCATAGCCAGCGATAGCTGTTTGCTGCCCCCCCTTTGTTCCAAAAGGCCGCCAGATAGGTAAAACCGACAAGCGAAAATGCCAGTGTCGGCACTTCGGTTACCGGAAACTTGGAGAAGAAAACGTGCAACGGGTTGAGCGCAAGCAGCAGCCCAGCCACCAGAGCTACCCGCCGCGACCCCGAGACAACCAGCGCAAGACGATAGAAAAAGAGGACCGATATCCATGCGAAGAAGCTGAGCGCGTAGATCCCGAAAGCACTCCCGAATACACCGGAAAACAGCGCCATCCAGACCGGAAACAAGTGGTAGAACTGAAACTCCAGCTCCGTACCTACTGGATCAGGCGAATATATTCCTGGCAGATATTTCGCGTAGTCGAAGCGGTTTTCAGCGAGATAAGTGCCCACAAAGGGAGAGCCTTTCAACTTCTCCAGGACCACGTCATGCACGTCGATGCTGCCCGTTCGCTCAATGGCTTGGGCAACATTGACGTAAATCCCTTCGTCCTGTCCGCCAAGCACGTAGTTGTACGCCGGCAGACGGAAAAACAGGCATACCAGCGACAGCAGCAGCAAATGGCGCCAATCCGGGGATACGCCGAGCGCCGTATGCACCCCGCGTGTATACCAAGCATAAATGCCCGCAAACATCAGCGAGGCAAGCAGAACCTGCGGCGCGAGGAAATGTCCTGCTAACGCCAAGATCAGGCCAAGAGCACTGGCAAGCAGCAGCCAGACAACGAGCAGCTCAAGTCCCCTGTCGATACGCTCATCCACGCCCCGTCCCCTCTTGAATCAAGTCGAATCTCCATCACGTCGAGTCTGGCTGCTGCTTGCCCATCGACGCCTCGCAGCCGACGAGCACATGACATTCAATCGCTCGCGTACATCCATGCGAGTGTATCCCTCAGTGGGATCCGACTGCCCAGGCTGATCTCATTCCCAAGCAACGCATTCGAGCCAACCAGGCATCGAACTTCGTTGGTGCGTACGAACGCCGGATTGATCCGTTTCTCGATGCGATAGCCAGCAATATCCGCCATCATATCCAGCACGTCGTCCATCGAATGACCCACACCCGTGCATATGTTGAACGTCTGGCCGACCGGCCTGCTTCCCAGGATTGCCAGATAGGCACGGGACACATCACGCACATCGCCGAAATCCCGCACCACTTGCGTATTGCCGAGCTCAATAACCCGCTCACCACGACGGAAGTGGGCGACGATCTTCGGAATCAGAAATTGTTCGGATTGTCCCACGCCCGTGTAATTGAACGGGCGAGTGATGACGATGGGTAACTTGCCCATCCACAGTCGGGCCATGTACTCCATGGCGCACTTGCTTACCGCATAGTCATTTTCCGGCACCAGCGGAGTCACCTCGGTGATCGGCTCGACTTCCGTATTTCCGTAGACATTGGCACTGCTCGCCAACACCACCAATTGCGGTGACTTCGGCGCAGATGCCAGGGCATCAAGCAGGTTGCGCGTACCGACGACATTGACCCGGTAGATCTCGTCTACGTCACCGTGGGCAACGAATGAAATCGCTGCCAGATGCAGCACCACATCCGGCTGCACCGCGGCAACCGCTGCATGCACTGCTCCGCGATCGAGCAGATTAGCGGTAATCGAACCCGTATCCGCGGGGTCTTGACGGTCGCTCAGCCCGACGACCTCGTACCCGGCAGCCTCAAGCTCGCGGGCCACATACCGCCCCGTGAACCCATTACGACCGGTCAGCAATGCGCGTGGTCGACCCACGTCAGAACGATGCCCCGCGCTCGTTGCGGCTGATATCGGCAACTACCATCATGCGACAAAGCTCTTCCAGCGTGGTTTTCGGCTCCCAACCCAGCTTGCTACGTGCCTTGGCGGGATCGCCGATCAGCAATTCCACTTCCGCCGGACGGTAGAAGCGCGGATTGATGCGCACACGGACTGTTCCGCTGGCAGCATCCACACCGCGCTCAGCTTCACCCGCACCCTGCCACTCGATGTCGATGCTGGCAGCCTTGAATGCCATGCTGACGAAATCGCGCACGGTTTCCGTGCGGTTGGTTGCCAGCACGTAGGTATCCGGCTCGTCCACTTGCAGCATGCACCACATCCCTTCCACGTATTCCTTCGCATAGCCCCAGTCGCGCTTGGCATCCAGGTTGCCCAGCTCCAGCACATCAAGTTTACCCAGGGTGATTTTGGCTACTGCATCGGTAATCTTGCGCGTCACGAATTCGCGACCGCGCAGGGGCGATTCATGATTGAACAGAATGCCGCTGCTGCCGAAGATGCCGTAGGACTCGCGATAGTTGACTGTCATCCAGTGCGCGTAGAGCTTGGCCACGCCATACGGGCTACGCGGATAGAACGGCGTGGTTTCGATCTGCGGCACAGCCTGCACCTTGCCGAAC
>Ga0302305_1001764_pt1 | contig 12405 bp, 7 predicted proteins | sample III_Palsa_E2_3_FD_198764 | JGI IMG/M metagenome (GOLD analysis project Ga0302305, IMG submission 198764) | Peat permafrost microbial communities from Stordalen Mire near Abisko, Sweden - III_Palsa_E2_3 | ecosystem: Environmental > Terrestrial > Soil > Palsa > Peat permafrost | place: Sweden... | reverse complement strand
GTCTCCAGCGCCCAGACCGCCTTCCTCACCTGGTCCAAAACCCCTGTCGCCGACCGCGTCCAGCTCCTCCTCCGCACCGCCCAGCTCATCCGCGACCGCCACTTCTACTTCTGCGCCTGGCTCACCTTAGAGGTCGGCAAGAACTACGCCGAAGCCGACGCCGACGTAGGCGAATGCATCGACTTCCTGGAGTTCTACGCCCGCCAGGCCCTCCACCTCGACGCCGCCACCACCCCCATCCAGTTCCCCGGCGAACGCAACCTCCTCCGCTACCTCCCGCTTGGTGCAGGCGCAGTCATCCCCCCGTGGAACTTCCCCTTCGCCATCATGGCTGGCATGACCACCGCCGCCATCGTCACCGGCAACACCGTAGTCCTCAAACCCTCCCCCGACGCCCCCACCATAGCCGCCAAGTTCGTCGAACTCCTCACCGAAGCCGGCCTCCCGGCAGGTGTCGTAAACCTCGTACAAGGCGGCCCTGAAGTCGGCCGCGTCATCGTCGAACACCCTCAGATCCGCTTCATCGCTTTCACCGGCAGCAAAAAGGTCGGCCTAGAAATCCACGAGCGGGCAGCCAAAGTCCAGCCCGGCCAGCACTTCATCAAGCGCACCATCCTTGAGCTGGGCGGCAAGGACGGCATCATCGTAGCCGCCGACGCCGACATCGACTCCGCCGTCGAAGGCGTCGCAGCCTCGGCCTTCGGCTTCAACGGCCAGAAGTGCTCCGCCTGCTCCCGCGTCATCGTCGAGTCCCCCATCTACGACGCCTTCCTCACCAAGCTCACCGACCGCGTAGCCGCTATCCAGTCCGGCCCACCCGCCGACAACTTCTACGCCGGCCCGGTCATCAACCCCGCCGCCCACAAGCGCGTCCTCGACTACATCACCCTCGGCCAGTCCGAAGGCCGCCTCCTCACTGGCGGCAACGCCATCGACACCCCCGAACACGGCTACTACATCGCCCCGACAGTCATCGCCGACGTACCCCCCACCGCCCGCCTCGCCCAGGAAGAAGTCTTCGGCCCACTGCTTGCCGTCATCCGCGCCAAGGACTTCGACGAAGCCCTCAACATCGCCAACGACACCGAGTACGGCCTCACCGGCGCCATCTACAGCAACTCCCGCGCCCAACTCGACCGCGCTCGCGACGAGTTCCACGTCGGCAACCTCTACCTCAACCGCAAATGCACCGGGGCGATGGTAGGCGCCCACCCCTTCGGTGGATTCAACCTCTCCGGCACCGACTCCAAAGCTGGCGGCCCCGACTACCTCGCACTCTTCACCCAGGCGAAGTCGGTGGCGGAAAAAATCTCTATTGCGTCTCCTCAAGCAGAAGAGCAGGAGCAGGGCCTTGGCCTCTGAGTCGCCTCTCGCGTCAAGGTTTGCCCAACGCGAAAGCAACCACTGAATCTCCCAGCGGCGTCCCCAGGCCACCATGCCCGCCTGCGGACACCACAACATACTGGCGCCCATGCACGACATACGTCATCGGCGTCGACTGCGCCGGCACCGGCAACTTGCCCACCCAGACGTCTTCGCCGGTTGCCGCGTTGATCGCTCGAAGCAACGGCTCAGAAGTCCCAGCCGTAAACAATAGCCCACCGGCCGTCACAATCGGCCCACCCAGAGAAACCGTTCCGGTGTGCCCGCCTGCAACTGTCGTCCCGAGCGGCTTCCTCCACACCATCGTTCCTGTATTCAAATTCAAAGCCGCCGTGCTGCCCCACGGCACCGGCGTACACGGTCGCCCCTCATCATCCTGCAATACCCTACGGTAAATTCTGTACGGCGCTCCCAAATCCGCCGACGTTTCTCCTACCGAATCTGGACTGTTGATTAGGTTGTGGTTCCGCTTGAAATCAAACGTTGATGGATCATTGAAATAAAATCCCAGCAGAATCAACGAGCCAGTCGCCAGCAGAGCCGGAACTCCCGAGAAAACGCTCCGGCGCTTCCAGCATGCGGTGAAAAACACAATTGCCGCTAAAGCTCCCCAAAGCCAAATCTGCTGTAGCATCAGGTCGAACTTCGTTGGCTGACGCATCAACTTGATCTCATACGCTGACCCGTTCGTATTCGCGTACAAAATCCCCGTCACCGGATCAAGCGCCATCGATCCCCAATTCACGCCGCCGAGGCTCCCGGGAAACTGCAGCGTCCCACCGAGGGTGGGTGGTGTAAAGATTCCGTCATACCGCAGCCGCTTCCACTTAGCCTCGCATGTCGCCTGGCTTTTCAGGCCATGCCCCGTGACCTGCACACGATCGAACATTAGCGGATTGAGCGAAGGTAGTGAGCTGAAAGGCTGCGTCTTTGAAAGCCGTTCTCCCGCGACGCCCTCCTGCGGTACAGCCCGTTCTTCTATCGGATACAGCGGGGCACCAGTCAGCCGGTTGAACGCAAAGACTATACCCGTCTTCGCCGTCACGGCCACAGCCGGGATATGCCCGTGGAACTCGAACAGTAAAGGCTCGGCCGCAACGTCATAGTCCCACACGTCGTGATGAACCAGTTGAAACGCCCACACCTTCCGCCCGCTCTTTGCATCCAGCGCGACCAGCGAGTTCGCATCCTTGTCATCGCCGGGCCTCAACCCGCCATAGAAATCCGGTGAAGGCGCACCCGTCGGCACATAGATCAGTCCGTGCTCAGTGTCGGCCGCAATCACCGACCATGCGTTCGCCGCGCTCGTCCGCGGATGCTGCCCCACAGACCATGGAATCGGGTCCCAGCTCCACAGCAACCGCCCCGTCCGTGCATCGAAACCCCGGACCACGCCAGGCTCTGCTTCCACGGCCACGTTGTCCGCAATCGCAGACCCCACCACCACCACATCGCCCACCACTGTCGGCGGCGAGGTATTTCCAAAGAAGCGGTAGGGATGCTCTCGGCCCGTCGCAATACCTGCCTTCAAATCAACCTGCCCTGCGGCGCCAAACCCGTCACACAACTTCCCGCTCATCGCGTCTATCGCGATCAGTCTTGCATCGAGCGTCGCGACGAAGATTCTCCGGCTGCAAGCCGGACGGCTATCCCCTCCATCCTTCCAGCTCGCTACGCCTCTCGAGGTATAGTTAGCAGCCATAAGATCGTTCGGCAACTTCGGATCGTATGTCCAGCGCTCCACACCCGTCTCGGGATCGAGCGCAATCACGCGATCGAACGGAGTCGATAAGTACAACGTGCCCTCAAACAAAATTGGGGTCGCCTCAAAGTCACTCTTATTTACCGACAGGCTTGAGACTTTAAGCGCTCCGGTGTGATAAACCCAAGCGGGCTTCAGCCCTGCGACGTTCGCCCGCGTAATCTCGGTCGCACTGGAGTAGCGCTGACCACCCGCATCGCCGCCATATGTATCCCACCCCTGCGGATACGCTGCAGAAGCCAACAGCCCGCCCAGCCAAAGCCATCGCAACGCTCTTTGCACGGACCTCATAGTCGCAGGCAGTGTCTGACGCCTCACTCTTCCAGCGCTCATGCTACTGCCCTCGCCGGATCCAACTCAAGCCTGTTGCCCAATGGCTTCCACGCCGCCAACGCCGCGAGAACCAGCAACACCACACATTTGATCTGTGCCTCAACCCGCTCGCCATGCCAGATCATTTCGCTCTGCGCCGAAAGCAAGACCATGAAGCAAATGCATACTGGCCAAAGTTCCCGCGGGATTACTTGCTCATTCTTCCACGCCTCCACCGCAAAAAAAACAATCATCACCCATGGGGTATACAGATGCAGCAGCGTGTAGTCATACGAAGTGGGTGGCAGCGTTATGCAGGTCACGGTGACAAACAATACCTGGTTGATCACCGGCAGCTTCCGCAGGCGCCACAAAAATACTCCGATTGCAATCAGCCCTGCCGTCACCAGGTAGCCCCACAGGCCGCGCTGCAATCTCTCCGGAGATGGCAGGTTTACCCAGAATCGTTTTACAAATCCAAAAATCGAGTGATCCAACCCCATTTCGTTCGCTCGACGCCGCAGCACATATAGCTGCTGAAACTCATCAAGACCCGCCGCTGTTCCCGCCCGTCCCACGCCAAAGTTTCCCGCTACCGCCCACAGGCTGACAACATTTGCCACCGCCCCCACCAGCAGCGAGAAAATCATCTCCCTATACCGCTTCCTCATGAGAAACAGCCCGAGATAAAAAAACGGATATCCCTTGCAAGCCCCCGCCAACCCTATACATACCGCAGCCATCCACGGCCGGTTACGCACCAACAGGAGGATGCCCAGTGCCGACAATCCCCAGACAAAGATTTCCATGTTGGCGCGGTTGAACTCAAAATATGCGGGGTACGAAAACACCAGCGACAACGAAGCAAACACTGCCGCTCCCGCTACCGCAACTCCCCGCCGCCGCAGCTCCCGAAACAGCCATCCGGTCAGACAGACGAAGCACAGCGACACGAATGCGAGAAAGAAGTTCACGTCATCCGGAAAGAGATGAAACATCCAATACAGTACCGCAATTGGCGCAGGATAAAGGAAGTCTGAGCCCCAGGCATGACTGAAAAAATCCGTCGTATGAAAGTGGTCGAATCTCGGCGGAAACATCGCCAGATCAGCAAAATCCAGTTTCGAACCCAGTGTCATCCCGTTGTAAGGAATGCGATCCAGCCCGAGCCACCGAGCACAGATAAACTCCGCCGCCACCGCCAGCAGACCCATCACCACCGTCCCGGTCAAAAACATCCGCAAAACCGATGGTAACGACCGCGTTTTCACCGTCTCACTTTCCAAGCTTCGTCAACCCCTATCACCATAGAACCACACAACCCAAATTCCTTTTACCCGCGCATCCATCTCAGCAACTCTTTCCACCCTCATCCCCCGTAAACTAGCCTGATGGACAAGTTTGTAATCCGCGGCGGCAACCCTCTTCTCGGCACGATCAAGATCTCCGGAGCCAAAAACTCCGCGCTTCCCTGCATGGCCGCCGCCATCCTCACCGAGGACGAAGTCATCCTCGAAAATATTCCCCAGGTCCGCGACATCGAAACCGAGCGCAAGCTGCTTGAGAGCATGGGCGCTGAGGTCGAACTCGGCTATGGCCGCGCCCAGCATCGCACCTCCATTAAATGCGCCGTCCTGTCGGACCCTGTCGCGAAATACGAGATCGTCAAGACCATGCGCGCGAGCTCGCTCGTGCTTGGACCGCTCATCGCGCGTACCGGCATGGCTCGCGTTGCGATGCCCGGTGGTTGCAACATCGGTGGCCGGCCCATTGATCTCCATATTAAGGGCCTGGAATCCATGGGCGCAGTCATTACCTACGACCACGGCTATCTTGAAGCACGCAGCCCCAACGACGGAAAGTCGCAGCTCAAAGGCGCGCACATCGTCTTCGACAAAATCACCGTCACCGGCACCGAAGACCTGCTTATGGCCGCAGCACTTGCGGATGGCGAGTCTCTCTTCGAGAACTGCGCTCGCGAGCCCGAAGTCACCGATCTCGCGGCCATGCTGATTGCCATGGGCGCAAAGATCGAAGGCGCCGGAACAAGCACGATCAAGATCACGGGCGTGCCGAAGCTTCATGGCGCGCGTTATCGCATTAATCCGGACCGGATCGAGGCCGGAACGTTCCTCATCGCCGGTGCGATCACCGGCGGCGACCTCAACGTCGACTGTCTCAACCCCGAGCATCTTGGCTCACTGCTCAGCAAGCTGCAGGAGTGCGGCGTAAAGCTCGAAGTCGGCAAGGACGCCATCCGTGTCCGCTCAGAAGGCGCTGCGAGCCTCAAGGCAGCGGACATCACCACGGAAGAGTACCCCGGCTTCCCCACCGACATGCAGGCGCAGTTCATGGCGCTGCTCACACAGTGCGAAGGCACTTCGAATGTGACGGAAAATATCTTTGAGAACCGCTTCATGCATGTCGGCGAACTCAATCGCATGGGCGCGAACATCACCGTCGCAGGACGGACAGCTACTGTTCGCGGAGGCACCAAGCTTCAGTCCGCGGCTGTGATGTGTTCGGACCTTCGTGCCTCTGCTGCACTCGTCTTAGCGGCGCTGGTGGCCGACGGCGAATCCATTCTCGACCGCGTGTACCACATGGATCGCGGCTACGAGCGCATGGAAGAGAAGCTTCGCGGCGTCGGTGCGCAGATCAGGCGCATGGGTGAAGTCTTCGGAAAGAAGTAACGCCTATTTGAGGATGGCGTTCCAGCAAAACTGAATACCGATCACTGAGAGCCAGAGCGACAGCGCCAGCCTGAGGTTGCGGTTGGGAATCTTTGGCGCGACCGTTGTGCCGACGATCCCGCCAATGACGCCACCGATCGCCATCTTCATCAGGATGTCGCCTGCATAGTGCCCGCCAATCATATGGACGCCTGTTCCAACCAACGCGATCGCCAGCCCGAAGGCAAGGTCGGTACCTACTAGTTGCGATGTCTCCAGGTTCGTCATGCCGAGCAATGCGACCGTTCCCAGCGCGCCAGCGCCGGAGGATGAGAATCCAACCTCGGCACCAATCGGGAACATGATCAATCCGATCAGCTTTGAGCGGTCGCGCACAGGGCGTGCAATGCCCGATGGCTTGAAGTAGCGGTAGATATGCCAGCCTGACGTAAACAGGATGATCGCACCCAACGCGAACATCAACGCCTGACGGGGACCATGTGCAGCCACATGCTTGAACGCCACTGAACCAAGGATCACTCCGGGCAGACCACCCAACAGCATGAACCCCAAGACGCGATAATTAACTTGTTTGCGGATTACCTGCGCCGGCACCACAATCAGCTTCACAATCGCGGAATACGCCAGCGCCGTGCTCACTGCGATCTCCAGCGGGACGTGCAGGAACAAGATCAGCAGCGGCGCCGTGATCACGCCGGCTCCGACGCCGGTCAAAGCAATCACGACGGCAATCACAAAGCCGATAACAAAATCCATAAACTACTTTCTTTCTTCGCGCGTTTGTTGCCAGCGCCCTTCGCTTACGACTGAATGTGAATCCCGCACTCTAGCTTCTGCCCCGCCCATCGTCCCGAACGCGGATCGTTCGGATCAAGCGGCAGACTGGTACACGGTTCACATCCGATGCTCGTGTAGCCCAGGTCGTAAAGCTTCAGCAGGGGAATGTTGTGCTCCGACGCATAGGTCCACACGTCCTTCGTGCTCCACTCCGTCAACGGGCTGATCTTGCGAATCTTCGTTCCCGTCGGCAGCGTGAAGTCGTCCACCTCATGCAGCGAAGCGCGGCTCTTGGCCTGCTCGCGACGAAGTCCGGTGAGCCACATCCCATAATTTTCAAGCGACGCAAACAGCGGCTTCACCTTGCGCATGCCGCAGCACTTGCCAGGGTCACTCTGGTTCAATATGCCGAACACCGATTCCTGCTCGGCCACGGTTGTCTCCGGCAGCAGGTTGATCAACTTCATGCCCCACTCCGCCGCCATGCGGTCGCGATACTCATACACCTCGGCAAAGTGATAGCCAGTATCGAGAAATACTACCGGAACGTCCGGCAGGATTTCGCGAACCATATGCAGGAGCACCATGTCCTCTGCCTGGAAGCTGTTGGTCACAACGATGTCGCCGGTGGCATTGGCAATCTCGCGCGCCACAAGCTCACGCGCCCCCTGCACTCGCTCAGCCGTAGTCGGCGGGGTAAGGGGCCGGGTGATCTCCACCGGCACTACATGCAGTTCCTCGCTCAATTTAGCCTCCGTTCCGAAGCATCAAGCACATCGGCGGCGCGCAACTGCTCCACAGCTTCGCTCACCTGAGTTAGGCCGCGAGCGTCCACAACTGCAAAACCTGCGCTTGTCAGCGCCTCATGCGTTGCTTCATCGATGATGCCTTCTACCAGCGAAATCAAACCCAGCGCCAGCAAGCCGCGCAGCGTCTTCACGGCAGTCACGCGAGTCCGCACCACAGCCGCGCCTTCTTTTAACAACGCGAGCTCAAGTTCGGCAACCAGCGATCCATCCAGCAACACCACTGCTGCCTTATGCTCCGGCCCAGCCTCAGCCGTCGCGACCGCGCGGCGAATCATGCCCGCAGCCAGCGTGGCATTCGTATGCGGATCGATCAGGATAAAGCTTCCCGAAGCGCGATTCTCGATATAAGGATCGAAGTACAACGGTCGCGTCAGTTCAAGCTCCGCGACGCCAACATCATTCATGCCCAGCGAGTTCACCGCTTCTTCCGCAAGCGTCTGGATATTCGTCCGGTAGAGGACTTGTGTCACGCGGCCGGGCAGTGTCTGCGCGCCGTGCTTCACAAGATACGGACGATGCGTTTCCAACCGCTCCGCATCGAACCACACCAGTGACGCCTCAATCGCCGTCGCATGCTGCGGTTTGCGTTCGAGTTCCGAGATCAAATCGCCGCGGCTGATATCCAGCTCATCCTCAAGCGTAAGCGCAATCGAAAGCGGCGCGCTTGCTTCTTCCAGGTCGCCGTCGAATGTGGTGATCGAAGCGACGCGGCTGGTGCGGCCCGAAGGCAGCGCTAACACCACATCGCCCTTGCGCACCGTGCCGGCAGAAATCTGCCCCGCAAATCCGCGATAGTTCTGGTCCGGGCGGATCACGCGCTGCACCGGCAGCCGTAGCGGCTGGGTCGCGACGTCGGTCCACACCGGCACGTTCTCCAGGTGCTCCAGCAGCGTCGGCCCGCTATACCAATCCATCCGTGCCGAGCGCTCCACGACGTTGTCGCCTTCCAGCGCGCTCACGGGAATCGTCGTCAAGCTCGCGCTTCCGAACGATCCCACCAGCTCGCGGAAGTCGTTCTCGATCTTGCGGTAGACCTCTTCTGAAAAATCGACGAGGTCCATCTTGTTGATCGCTGCGACCAGATGCCGCGTGCCCAGCAGCGACGCGATATACGCATGCCGACGCGACTGCACCAGGATGCCCTTGCGCGCGTCGATCAGGATAATCGCAAGATCAGCCGTCGAAGCGCCCGTCGCCATGTTGCGCGTGTACTGCTCGTGGCCCGGGGTATCCGCAATGATGAACTTACGGCGCTGCGTCGAGAAGTAGCGGTACGCCACATCGATCGTGATGCCCTGCTCGCGCTCGGCGCGCAGGCCGTCGGTCAGCAACGCGAAGTCGATCGTCGGCTTGCGCTCGCCGACCTGCGCACCGGTCACGGCACGCACCTGATCTTCGTACACGTTGCGCGAGTCATAGAGCAGCCGCCCAATCAGCGTCGACTTGCCATCATCCACACTGCCCGCAGTGCTGAAGCGCAGCAAATCCTTCGCGGCCTCAGCCTCGAGGAACTCCTCAATCGCAAAATCAGCTTCCAATTCCAGCTCCTCGGTGGGCATTTTAGAAGTACCCCTCGCGTTTTTTGATCTCCATGGAGCCATCCGTGTCGTGATCGATCACACGATTCGCGCGCTCCGACGAGCGGAAGGTCACCAACTCCGCAATAATCTTGGGAATTGTGTCGGCGTCAGACCGGATTGCACCTGTGCAGGGGCTGCAACCCAGCGAACGCAGCCGCGACTTCACCATCTGCTCCTCGCCCGGCAGGCTCTGCACAAAGCTCTGTTCAACCGGGATCAGACTGTCGGCGCGCACGATCATCTTGCGCTCCTTCGCGAAGTACAGCGGGACGATTGGAATATCCTCAAGCGCGATGTAGTGCCAGATGTCGAGCTCCGTCCAGTTCGAAAGCGGAAACACACGAATGCTTTCGCCGGGCGAAATGCGAGCGTTGTACAGATTCCAAACCTCAGGCCGCTGATTTTTGGGGTCCCACTGGCCGGCCTTGTCGCGGAACGAAAAGATCCGCTCCTTTGCACGAGACTTCTCTTCGTCCCGCCGCGCACCGCCAAACGCAGCGTCAAAGCCCCACTCGCGCAAACCGTCGAGCAGCGCCGTCGTCTTCAGCAAGCCGCAGCAACGCTGCGTGCCTAGCGTGACGGGATTCGCACCATCGGCCAGCGCCTGCTCATTGCGCCACACGCGCAGATCGAGCCCGAGGTCTTTCGCGATCTGATCGCGAAACGTAATCATTTCGTGGAACTTATAGCCCGTATCAATATGCAGCAGCGGAAACGGAATTGGCCCTGGGAAGAAAGCCTTCTGGGCAAGCCGCAGCATTACGCTGGAGTCCTTGCCGATGGAGTACAGCATGACCGGCTTCTGAAATTCAGCCGCGACCTCGCGGAAGATCTGGATGCTTTCGGCTTCCAGCAACTTCAGGTGGCTTAACCGTTTACCGGCCGATTCTGGGATGGCCGCTTCACCGCTCGGCTCGAAACTGGACAATGCTGGCATAGGAGACTCGATAAACCTTTGTGAAACCGCCCCGCGGGGCAAATAAGAAACCCACTCATCCGATGTTGGAAGGTGGGTGCTTGACTCTTGATTGTCGTGATCGCGTTGAACCTACCGACAACAGCACCCGCTGGGACATGCCAGACAGCAACAGCAGTTGCAATCCATCGGACATGCGCAGGTGCGGTAGATAACCATTCTTTTAAGCGTGAACGACATAGCCTGATTTGTCAATCAATACGGCTGCCAGGTTGACACCATGTGCCGTTACATTTAGCGTTACATTCCAGTCATGAAGTCCATTCCCTCCATCGCCTGTCGCGCCTGCTGCATGTGTCCTATGCAAATGTGTTGCCGCGTCGGTGCGAGCTCTTCCATGACCCTGCCTTCCTGATACTTCTCAGACGAAGACACCATCGGAACCCTCAAACCCACGCAAACAGCGTGGGTTTTTGTCGTTTCATTCCCAAAACTTGAACAGTCTATGAGCATTCCCTTCAACCCGCGACACTGTAGTTTGCAGACCTCGACAGTCATGCGCTGTTGTTGAGTCTCGACTCCACACGCCCTCGTCTTCTCCTTCTTCTTTTCCAACTTCTAACCAGCACGCGCACCCGTTCGCGTCCTCTGTTCCACTTTCAGGAGATCGTCTTGTCTACGCCATTTCGCTCGCTCGTCCTTGCCGCTGCAACTCTTTTCGCATCAGTGGCCCTCTCTGCCCAGATCGTCAACGGCACCATTTCCGGCACCGTCACCGATCCCAGTGGCGCGCTCGTACCCAATGCGCACGTGTTCGTCCACAACGACGACACCGGCGTCCAGCGCACCCTGACTACCGGCAGCGAAGGCACCTTCGCTGCACCAGCCATCCCCATTGGTTCGTACACGGTCACGGCCGACTCCCCTGGTTTCGCGAAGTACAAGCGCACAGGAATCTCGCTTACTGTCGGTCAGACGCTCAATCTCACTCTAGCGCTGGCACTCTCCGGATCGGACACCGTCACCGTCACTGATACTCCAGCTACCGTCAACATCTCCACCGACCAGACCTCCGGCCTCGTTGACTCGCGCCAGGTGAAAGAACTTCCGCTCAATGGTCGCAGCTACGACCAGCTCATCCAGCTCAACCCCGGTGTTGTGAACTATACGAACCAGCGTTCCGGCGGCGTCGGTACGTCGAACTCTTCTGTGGGCAGCATGTTTTCGGTCTCTGGCCGCCGCCCGCAGGACAATCTCTTCCTCCTCAATGGCATCGAGTACACCGGCGCCTCGTTGATCAACACGACCCCCGGCGGCACCTCCGGTCAGTTGCTCGGCATCGATGGTATTCATGAGTTCAACGTTGTCACCGACACCTACTCCGCCTCCTACGGCAAGCGCGACGGCGCGCAGATCTCCATCTCCACCACCAACGGCACCAACCACCTGCATGGCAGCGTTTACGAGTTCGCCCGCAACAGCTTCTTCGACGCCCGCAACTACTTCGACGGCGCCCGCATCCCCGAGTTCCAGCGCAACGACTTCGGTGCCTCTGCCGGCGGCCCTATCAAGAAAGACAAGCTCTTCCTCTTCGCCAATTACGAAGGCTACCGCCAGAACCTCGGTGAGTCGCTGGTAACGCTTGTTCCCGACTACCAGGCGCATCAGGGCTTCGTGCCCAACGCGACCACGGGCGTAGAAACCAAGACCACCCTCAGCCCGATCTCCGCACAACTGCTCAACCTCTGGCCAACGCCGTTGCCGACCTCGACCGAAGTGCTACAGCCGAACGCAGCAGGCACCCTCATCCCGACGGGCATCGCGTCCATCCCGGGCACCGCGCCGCAACATATCCGTGAAGACTTCGGCACCACGCGCTTTGACTACAACATCGGCGTCAACGACACGTTCAACACGATCTACACGGTCGACGACTCGTATGCCACCAGCCCTTCCGCCAACCCCTACTCCTACGTCAACGAATCGTTACGCGAGCAGGTGCTCAGCGCACAGGAACAGCACGTCTTCTCACCGCGGTTGGTCAACGTCGCCCGCTTCGGCCTTTCGCGCTCAACATTCTACTTCTACGGCTACGTCCCTGCCGCCGAACAGGCGCTGGCGCCCAGCGTTCGCACCGGCGTTCCTACATACGCGATCGTCATCTCCGGCTCAA
>Ga0302305_1001755_pt1 | contig 12451 bp, 7 predicted proteins | sample III_Palsa_E2_3_FD_198764 | JGI IMG/M metagenome (GOLD analysis project Ga0302305, IMG submission 198764) | Peat permafrost microbial communities from Stordalen Mire near Abisko, Sweden - III_Palsa_E2_3 | ecosystem: Environmental > Terrestrial > Soil > Palsa > Peat permafrost | place: Sweden... | reverse complement strand
GCTCAGGTGGTTACGAATGAGCAATACAGATACTGCGGTTCCTTCAGCTACTTTGAATGTTATCAACCGCGCGATGAGCAACCGGCAAGATCAGCGCAAATGCAAATGCTTTTCTGGCGAAGAACACTACTGGATATCGCAACGCTAGCCAATGCTAATCCCCTCTGGGTATTTACACGGAATAGATTTAGCCGTCTGCACGTATTGGGCTCGACGGGTGCGCAGGCCTGATACAGATGCTCTCCTTAGTCACCGAACTGCTACTTAATCATTTCGACCACTGGACGCTCGACTGTAACGGCTAACCGCGACTCCAGTGCTTTAAGCCAGCTCGGTTGAAATATGAAGATACTCCCCCTTTATAGGAGCTCATTCTGGCAAGCACTGAATCAAACCAAGGCACGCTAGAACAGCGGTTCCGCCGCCAGCAGTTTTCATTTTGGGATTTCGACATTCGCCAAGTGCAGGTGCTGCACCTATCAGTACATACGACAAGTCTTTCATTCCGAAACTTGAAGTCTCGCTGCCATGGTCTGTTTTTGAGAGAACCTCACGACCAAAATGTTGCTACTGCTGAACGCTCTTGCTCTTGTCTACCTTCGCCCGCAGGCTCGCTAGACATTGCTCATCATCGAGCCTCGCTGGGACGACGAACGAGGGACTCCCTATTTTTCAACAGGCAAAAGCTCACAAGAGCTCGATTATGAAATTACCGTTCCCGCTGCCATCCGTGCATCTGCGGAGACCGGCATGAAATTGTAAAAAAACGCCAAGCAATTGACATTTCGCGGAACAAAAAAACGCCTCGAATTTTCGAGGCGCTTTCTTTTTAGCTCGATAGACGGTGCGACTTAGAAGTCGTACGTTGCACCGAAGCGAACGTACCGTGGCTGTTCCACACTAATTGGCAAACCATACGTTGCGCCATACGAAGCTCTGTACTGCGTTGTCTTCTGCTCATTCGTCAGGTTGTAAACGTAAGCGCTGAAGGCCAGCTTGTGATCGGCGAAGGCCGGACGATACTCAAGGTTGAATGAGAAAATGTGCTCCCAAGGCGTACGACCAGCATCACCGGGAGACGCAGGCACGCCACCGCAGAAGTGGTAGTTGTTGCCTGTATAAGCCGGTGCCGTCTGGTCTGCACCAAAGAGCCCAATGCAGCTGCGCGGGGTGCCGGAGATGATCGCCACATTACCGGACACGTTCCATTCCGGCGTGAACTGATAGCCGCCGAAGGCCTTGAACTGGTGCCTGCGGTCGTTTTCAAGACTGCCGCCGGCATATTTTTCGAGCGATGGGTAATCCCAGTCTTCCGTGGCCGCCACGTCTGCCTGGCCAATATCGGAGCGCACCTGACCTTCGGAATTACCGTAGCTGTGCGACCAAAGGTAATCGACCTTGCCCCACCACTTGCCGTCAAACGGATGGCTCAGGTACAGATCCAAGCTGCCATACGAACGCTTAGCCTGCGGAAAGCCCAGCTCAGCGTTGGTGAGCGGAACATCACGGTTCACACCATCGGTATCCTTCACGACGAACACGGCGGCGCGACCCGGATTGAAGAAGCGGCAACCACGATAGGCCGTCGGATCATTAGCGTCGACGTTGATGCCAAGGGCCGCCGCCTTGTTCAGCAAAACATCCTGATCACAGGTGTCGTCGGTCTCGTTTTTCAGATCGCGATAGGTCGCCTTGGCACCGTAAACCCACTGGGTATCCAGGAACGAGATCGTCTTGTCGAAGCCAAGAATGTACTCGTCCTGGTACTGCGCCTTGAGCGTTTTCGACACCGTCTGTTTCGGGTCGGGCGGGTTGCCATATTCGCCGTCCGGCGACACCGGCACGCCAGCGCCGAGAGCCGTTGGAATAGGCGTCAAGCCAGTCGGATAACCGGTAGCTGGATCGATACCGGTGTAGGTGTAGAACGTCTGCAGATACGTTGACGAGGACGCACCGCGCAGAGCCAGCGCAGTGGGCAGCGCGAGATAGTAGCGACCTGCGTTGCCGTATACCTTGAGGCTGGAGTCACCGAAGACGTCCCACGCTGCACCCAGACGTGGCTGCCATTGCGGCGCATGCTGGTGAATGTAAACCTGACTCGACGAGTTGTAGTTGTTGAACTGGTCGTTGCGAACGCCAAGGTTCAACAGCAGGCGATCAGTCACCTGCCAGGCGTCCTGGATGTACTGTGCGCGCTGATCAACCTCGACCGAGCCGCCAGCGAACACAGTGTATTTGTCAGCGTAATAGCCGTTTGCTGCCGGGCCGGTCGCGCCGACCTGGGAGCCGATCGGCGTATTTCCGTCCGCCGCCTGACCGTATTCCCACGCATAACCAGCATTAGCGGCGACCGTTGTGGAATCGTTGAGATCCTGCGTTCGCTGATTATCGATACCGGCGGTAATGGTGTGATCACCCAGCACGTAGGTGACATCGAAACGGTAGTTGGTGCCTTTCGCCTGGTGCGAAGGATCTTCAACCGAGTAGATGGTCTGCGAGTTGCCTAAGCGCTGACCACCGGTAATGTTCGGATCCTGGTTCTCCGGGGTGATGATCTCGATCAGGTTTGGATCAAAGCCGGCAGGCGTGCCCGTGTAATACTTCACCTGCTGCTTGCCGAACTGTGCATTCACAGTCAGCGCGTCGGTGATGTAACCGGTGTACTTGGCGATCCACGCCTCCTGAGAGGTTTTGGTCGGGATGTCTCCATTGACGAGATCGCCGGCACCGCGGGTATCGTAATCGTAGGCAAAAGTATTGCCGTTGAAGCTCTGCTTGTTGGACGCACGGGTGAACTCCAAGATATTGGAGTCATTGATATTCCAGTCGAGCTTCAAATACGTCTTGGGGTCGTGATAGGTGCCCTGATCCTGGGTCGGGCTCGAGCTGATCGCGCTGGTCGTCTTTACCGTCTGCTTTTCACCCTCGGCGGATGCGAAGAGGAACAGCTTGTCCTGGATCAGCGGACCGCCGAAATAAATGCTTTCCACCGCATCCCAACCTTTATCACGGCTCCGGTCGCGATATATGGTTCCTGCGTTTGCCGGGAGGACTCTGGATTGGGGATAGGCGTCGGTGGGATAGGGATAATCGATATTCCGCGGATTGGCGGCCGTATTGGTGGGCGTAAACAGCAGCTGCGCGCCAAAGTGCCAATCGTTCGTGCCGCGCTTGCCCACCTGATTCACCACGCCGCCATCGGAGCGGCCGTACTGGGCACCATAGCCGCCCGACAGAATTTCTTCCTGTTCAATCGAGCCATAAGGCAAAGTGATGCCGCCCAGGCCATGGACCGGATCCGTGACGTTCATGCCGTTGAGGTAGTAGGCGTTCTCGGTAACCGAGCTACCACCGAACGACACCAGAGAATTATTCGTGGGCCCGCGCAGGGTCGCAAATGCCGTGCTGCCCTGAACCGCGCCCGGCGCCAGCAAGGCGATGGCCTCGGCAGAACGTCCGATGGGCAACGTGCTCAATTGCTTGGCCGTGATAACCGTGCTGGAACTGACGCTTTTCACGTCGATCGGCGGAAGCTGGCTGGCGCTCACCGTAACGCCTTCAAGGCTTTTCACGTTTTCCGGACCGGCGACGTCTGCGCCTGCAAATGAAACTTCCGTACCCGCGCCAACAGTGATGCTCACGTCCGATTGCTTGCTGATCGTCTTGCCATCACGCTGCAACGTTACATCGTAAGAGCCGACCGGTAGTGACGACACGGCGAATCGGCCCGCTGAATCGGTATTTACCGTACGAGTAAAACCCGACGAGCCCTTGACGGTGATAGTTTCACCGGGCTGCGCAGTTCCGAAAAAACTACCTGAAGTCGACTGGCCGTAGGCTGCACCTGCCAGCCCCAGACCCACTGCCACGACGATCGCGGTTCGACGGAACTGCCCCACTTTATTTCCCTGAAACTTGCTCATCTACGTTCCCCTAAATTCCGCCTGCTGAAATACAGGCACAAAGCCAAAACACGACCGTTCTAGTCACGTACCCCAAAATCAAATCAATCAACAACCTGTTCAATGTCAGGTCGTGGGCGCCTGTCAGCCCGCAAACGAAATGTCGGCCCGAGCAAACAAGCCGCACTTACTTGCGTTAAAACTTACGTTTCGCAAATAGCTTTGTCAACACTTTTTTAGCAATTTGGTCACACGATCGCAAGATAAGCAGCGTTTGCAATCCAACGTTTGAACATTCATTAGGCGCGATAAGACGTGACGACTAGTCAACTCGCACTACTTTCAACGGACTCCTGGTCTCAGAAATTCGCTATAAATTAAATTAGATCAAATACTTAAATTCAAAACGTCGCCGAAGCTTGCGGAAGGCTGCGCTTGCGAGCCCGGCACCTATAAAGACGCGCTACTTCGTATCTTTTTGCGGTCATTAGGCCGCCGCATATTGCAATCGCCTCGCAACACCTTGCACCAGCAAGGTCGCGTCGGCGAAAGGAGGTCCATGGGGGACGTGTATAAAGGTGGCGATAGTTCTGCCAGCAAAAATCGAGCTTTGGTCCGCGTTCGCTGCAAAACGTTGCGTGCTATGTTTCGCCAGCCTTTTGTGGACGGGAGAACGCAATGCGGATGGGCCTGGCGATCGACGCGGCCTGCGATTTGTCGCAGGCTTTTTTGCAGCAGCACAATGTTTGCGTCATGCCGATTACCGTGCGCGTCGACGGTGAGGTCTTCATGGATGACCGCGAGCCGGCGGAGCGGCAGCGCTTTATCGATCGGCGTCTGGGCAGCCGCAGCCACTCGGCGGAAACCGACTCCTGCACCGTGGAGGAGATCCAGAACCTGTTCCTGGACAAGCTGGTGCTGGAGCAAGACTGCGTGTTTTGCCTGACCATCATGGCTACGCGCAGCCCGATCAACGAGCGCGTCAACCGCGCGAGTTTTGCCATTCTCAAGAACTACCGCCGACTTCGCGAAACCGCGTCTGTGCCCGGACCCTTCATGATGCGCGTGATCGATACCCGGAATATTTTTGCCGGCTCGGCACCCGCCGTTTACGAGGCCGCGCGACTGATCGCCACCAATGAGACGCCGGCCGCGATTCGCGAGCGGCTGAGCTACGTCATCGACAATACCTACGGCTACATGCTGCCGCGCGATCTTTATTATCTACGCGCACGCGCCAAGAAAAAGAATGACCATAGCGTGAGCCTGCTCAGCGCCGTGCTGGGTTCGGCGATGGACATCAAGCCACTGCTGCGCGGCTATCGCGGCGAAACGGCGCCCGTTGGGAAGGTGCGCGGTTTCGATCATGGCGCCGAAACGCTGCTCGCTTACGCCGCGCAGCGCGTACGCGCCGGCCTGATTGTGCCGTTCGTCTGCGTCAGCTACGGCGGTGATCTCGGCTTGCTGCCCACGTTACCGGGCTATACCGGTCTGCAGGCCGCGTGCGAGGAGTGCGGGGTCGAGTTGATGGAAGCGCCGATGAGCATTACCGGCATGATCAACGTGGGCGAAGGCGCCTTGACGCTGGGTTTTGCAGCGGAAGAACACGAAGCCGAATTTTGATTCGGAGAAAATTCGATGTCCGATCGGATAGCGGCCAATCAATTACGGTTCAGAAGCCGTAATTGAGAAAGCCACCGTCAACCGCCAGCACCTGGCCCGTGATGTAGCTCGCTGCGGGCAGGCACAGAAACGCGATCGCCGCGGCGACTTCCTCCGGCTCACCAATGCGCTTCAGCGGCGTGCGTTCAAGCACTTCATCCAGATAGTCGACATCAGCCAGCGCGCTGGCCGTGCGCTGGGTGCGGATATACCAGGGCGCGACCGCGTTGACACGGATACCGTCCACCGCCCACTCCGCCGCGAGATTGCGGGTCAGTTGATGCAGCGCCGCTTTGCTCATGCCGTAAGGCGCGCCGGTGCGCACATGGGTGACACCCGACACCGAACCCACGTTGACGATGGCGGCATTCGCTCGCTGCACCAGCTGAGGATGAGCGAGTCGGCACATCTCGAAGGCGGTAAAAACGTTTTGTTCGAAAATGCCGCGGTATTCATCGCTGCGATAGTCCAGCGTAGCCAGCGGCTGATTGCCACCGGCATTGTTGACCAGCAGCGAAAGCGGCACGCCCAAGTCGGCAACCCAGTCAAATACTGCCAGGCGTTCTTCGGCCTGGGTCAGATCGGCGCCAAAGGCCACCACATCGATGTCAGGAAAATCATCCGCCAGCTCGACTTGCACCTGCTCCAGATAATCGGGGTCACGCGCCACCAGCAACAGGTCCGCGCCGAGCCCCGCCAATTCCCGCGCGGCCGCGTAGCCAATGCCTTTGCTGGCGCCGGTAATCAGAGCGGTGTGGCCTTGCAGTTGCCAAGCGTCGATGCGGCTATTCATGTGCCCAGCTTAAAACGACTGTCGCACATGCGCCTAGCTTCGATGATGAATGACGGCGAGCATTGCGAGCGCCACGCGCTGGCAGGACACTGCACACTCGAAAGCACACGCGGGAACGGCCATGAAATACCTTTGCCTGATGCTCTGCATTGCGGCCCTCGGTGCCTGCTCCAGCAAACCGCCCGAGCCCGTTGCCAGTCCACCGCCCGTCGCCACGCCGTTCGATGGCATGCGGGCAGACGAGCAGCGCGCCAAGGATGTGCAGAAAACCGTCGACAAGCAGGCCGAGGATCAGCGCAAGCAGATCGAAGCGGCGCAGCAATAAAGCACAGACCCGCTCAACATGCGGACGGTTCCTGTCAGTGCGGGCGGCAGAGGCAATCTGCGTAAATATTCGGTGTACCGGCTTTTGCCGTGCGCAGCAGCTGCCATTCCGGTACCAGGGCCGGCAGCTCGGCTATCCAGCTCGGCAAACGAACGCCCCACGACTGCATGATGTGGACACTGGCGCTTTGACTGAATCCCGCCAGAAAGCGCTGAAATCCGCCCAGCGGCGGCTCTACATAGCGTACCGGGTAGCCCGTGCTTAGCTTGGCCAGGCTGGCCGCGTCGACAATGGCGTTGTCCAGGCCGCCGAGTTGATCGACCAGACCGCGATCAAGCGCCTGCTGCCCCGTCCACACGCGGCCCTGCGCAATGCTGTCGATCGACGCGTAACTTTTGCCGCGGGCCTTGGCCACGTTGCCGACAAAGTCGCGGTAACCCTTGTTGATGATGGCCTGGATCACGGTACCGACTTTGGGATCCAGCGCGCGGGTGATGTCGAATGCGCCCGCCATCGGGCCGGTCGCCACGCCGTCACTCTGCACGCCGAACTTGGCCAGCGTGTTGGGAATGGAGTAGTACAGACCGAAAATACCGATCGAACCGGTAATCGTGTTGGGCTCGGCGAGAATGCGATCGGCATTCATCGATATCCAATAACCGCCGCTGGCCGCCACATCGCCCATCGACACCACCACCGGAATGCCTGCCTCGCGGGTCAGCTCGACCTCGCGCCGAATCTGCTCGGCCGCAAACACTTCACCGCCGGGCGAATTCACCCGCAGCACTAATGCCCTGGTCTTGCGGTCTTCGCGCGCCTGACGAATCAGCGCGGCGGTGCTGTCGCCACCGATGGAACCGGCCGACTGTTTTCCGCTAGCGATCTCGCCTTCGGCCACGATGATCGCCACGCCCGGCTGCGATCCGTCATTGTTGCCCGGCTGGCTGGCCAGATAGCGCGTGATATCCACTTCGCGAATGCCATGCCCCTTGTCATCGGCGGGCACACCCTGCCTGCGCAGCATGGCGATAAGTTCGGCGCGAGTCGCCAGACCGTCGACCAGATGTTCGTTCACGGCAAGCTGGGCCAGATCACCCTGGGTGCTGGCGATGGTTTGCGGCAGGTTGTCGATATCCGCGCGCAGCACCGCCGGATCGATCTTGCGTAGCGCGCCGACTTCGGCAAGGTACTCGTCCCACAGCCCGGCCATCCAGTAGCTGTCGGCCTGTTTCGACTCGGGCGAGGCCTGCTCGAGTATGTACGGCTCGGCCGCACTCTTGAACTGGCCCACACGGAACAGATGCACGTCGACGCCGAGCTTGTCGAGCAGGCCCTTGTAGAACAGCCGGTAATCGGCCAGGCCCGTGATCATCACGCTGCCCTGCGGATCGACCAGCACGCGGTCGGCATGGGCGGCCAGGTAATACTGGCCCTGGTCCAGATTTTCGGCCCACGCGATCACCGGCTTGCCGGTGGCGCGAAAGCGGTCGAGCGCGGCACCTACCTCGCGCAGCGCGGCAAAGCCTCCGCCCTGCAGCTCATCGGGCAGCAGCACGATGCGCGAGATGCGCTTGTCCTTCGCGGCCGCGTCGATCGCACTGACCAGGTCGCGCAGCTGAATCTGTTTGGGCTGATTACCCGAAAAACCGTCCAGCGTGCGCTGCAATGGATCAATGCTGTATTGCTCGACCAGCTGACCCTGCGGCTTCAGCACCAGCACGCTGTCGTCTTTCAATGTGCGCGCCATGCGCCCGCCGGCCACACCACCGACGATCACCAGCAGGACGATAAAAAACAGCGTGAAAAAAATCAGGTTGATGATCAACAGCCGCACAATGTTGATGCCACGCCCCAGGGTGCGCATGAAGGCCCAGAAACCGCGCGGGCGGCGGGGCGGCAGAGGTGGTGTCATGCGAGCAGCTCGTTTTAGGGATGAAAGGAATGCAGCCGGTTTACGGCGCTGCCAAGCGTAGCCGGTCAGGCCGACAGGGTCACGAGACGGCGCCGCGCCAGCGTTCGCGCCAGGCACTGCGCCAGAATCGCACGAACAGCATCAGCGCAGCGACTGACAGGCCGGCGATCAGCCCCATCCACATGCCGCGCGCGCCCATGCCTTGTCGAAACGTGAGCCAGTAGGCAAACAGCGTGATCGCCATCGGCACGCGCGTGTCCTTGAGTCCGCGCAAGGCGCCATTGGACGCCACCTGGATACCGTCGGAAAACTGGAACAGTCCGGCTAGCATGATCAACTGCACGGCCAGCGCTATCACTTTCGCGTCGCTCGTATAGAGCGAGGCAATAAAATGCGGAAGCGTCAGCATCAAGCCGGCGGAGACCATCTGCGTCACCAGGGTCAGGCCGATGCCGCAAAACCCGGCGTAGCGTACGCCTCGACTGTCCGCACGACCCACCGCATTACCCACCCGCACGGTGATCGCCATGGCCAGCCCCAGCGGGATCATGAAAAAAAGCGACGCGATATTGATCGCCACCTGATGACTGGCAATCACATCCTCGCCGAGCGAACTGATGATCAAGGCCGTGGCAACAAAAAGGCCAGCCTCGGCCAGCAAGGTCACCGCCATCGGCAAGCCGACGTGAGCCAGTGCCCCGATGCGCCGCAGGTGCGGCCATTCGAAGCGATCGAGCAGACCAAGTCCGCGATAATCGGGATGCTTCAACAGGTAGATACCCAGACCGAGCATCTCGATCCACAGCACGAGCGCCGTCGCCATGCCGCAACCGTGCGCGCCCTGCGGCGGCAGTCCGAACTTGCCGAACATCAGCACGTACCCGAGCGGCACCAGCAGCGCCAGACCGCCCAGACTGAAGTACATCGATGGCCGCGTCAGCGACAAACCTTCGGAAAGGCCGCGCAGCGCGAAGTAACAGGTCAATGCCGGCGCACCCCAGCTGATGGCAAGAAGAAACGCCTGCACATCGCTGCGCAGACTGACGGTAACGCCCATCAGCGTAATCAGCGGCATCGCGTGGCGCACGGCAAACCAGAGCAGCACGCCCATGCCGATGGCCAGCCACAGCGCCTGACGAAATACCGCGCCCACTTCGAGCCGCCGACCCGCGCCGTCGAGTTGCGCCACCCACGGGGGCACCGCCATCATCATGCCGATGCCGCTGACAATGGCCAGCGACCAGATGCTCGCGCCTACCGCCACCGCGCCGAGTACGTGGGCGCTGAAATGCCCGGCGAGCAAGGCGTCGATTACATTGCTGCCGATCGCCGCCAGCTGCGCCAGCACCAGCGGCAACGCCAGGCGCACCGTCGCACGCAACTCGCTCATCAGGCGTACGCGTTCGGGGCGAAAAGATTTCATCGACGGGGCAGATTCATGAGCGGCGCATTCTACCCGAGCGGTTCGTCGACGCACCGAAGCGGGCCGTTTGCGCCAAACGTGCGGCCTTGGCCAGTGGCCTGTGCAAAGATCACGGATGGGAGCGCCTACATGCCCACGGGGATCGGATGAAGCAGCTCAGCAATTACGAGGGTCAGCACTGCGCCAACTGCGGCACGCCGATGCAGGGCGAGTTTTGTTACCGCTGCGGCCAGTCCATTCACAGCGCCATCAAGCCGATCCACGGCATGCTCGAAGACACCATCGACATCATCTTCAATGTCGACCACCGCGTTGTGCACACGATTCCACCGTTGCTGTTCAAACCGGGCTTTCTCACGCTGGAGTATTTCAGCGGCCGCTGTGTCCGCTATATCGCGCCGTTCCGGCTGATGTTTCTGCTCAGTATTATTGCTTTCTTCGTTATTCACCTGCGGCTGGACGCCATTACCGACAAGATCGACATGCGCAGCCACGGGCCGACGATCGAATTAGGTAATGAGTTCGATGACGCCGACAGCGCAAGTGAAGTGCGCGACACGTTGAGGGACAAGCTGCGCGAACTGGACAAGGCGCGGCACAACGCCTTTTTGCCGCCCGCGGCGCTGGCCAGCATGGATGTCGCCGCGCAGAAAATACGCGTCGAGGCCAATCAGCGCCTAGTCAAGCTCGGCGCGGCGCCGATGTCGGCCGCATCGCTGGCTGCGCCGCCCACATCCGCAAGCTCATCCGCAGCGGCGCCCGGTGATTCCGGTACCAGCGACGACAAAAGCTGGGACGAACAGAAAATGTCGCCGGTCCATATCGGCTGGCTGCCGCAGATAGTGAATGCGAATCTGACCTTGATGGGTCAACACGCGCTTGCGAACTGGCGCACCATCAAGCACGGCGACGCGGCGGCACGAGAGGACGCGAAGCAACGGCTTATCGGCAGCTTTTTTGGCGTACTGCCTCCGACCATGTTTGTGCTGATGCCGATTTTCGCGCTGTTGCTGAAGCTCTTCTACGTGTTCAAACGCCGGCTGTACGTGGAGCATTTGATCTTGGTGCTGCACAGCCACGCGTTTTTGTTTCTCAACCTCACCCTGGGCGTGCTGATCGAGATGCTGAAGACATGGATCAAGCCACACGTTCCGTGGCTGGCAACGCCGATCGGCTGGATTTACGCGGCCTTGTGGCTGTGGGCGCCGATCTATTTGTTGATAATGCAAAAACGGGTCTATCGACAGGGCTGGCCCATGACGACAGTCAAATATCTGCTGGTCGGCTGGTGTTATCTGGTGATGCTGCTCTGCGCGTTGACCATCGCCGGCCTGCTCAGCCTGACCTATTAGTGACCGCTAGCGGTGCTGCAGCCGAGCCAACGACGTGTTCATACAGGGGCAATTCAAATCGGGTTTTGCACAGCGTCACAAGGCTGTCAAGACCGATGACCACTCTTTGTCAGTTGTGTGAACCGCAGGTGACGCAAATTTATAAGTGTTTAATATTAATAGTTTTTTTTCAGTGACGAAAACTTGGTCAAACCGTACCGAAAGGCGCTGCGGCGCGCCTGACGGCCCTCGCTCCTCTTTACATCCACAGACTTATCCACAGCTCTTGTGGATAAGCAGAAAACCCACCAGAGGAGAGTCACTTAGCGTCGGTTTCTCGATGATCGGGCAACTAGTACACGCAAGTTCGGAGAAAGGTCTTTGCCGCCCGGGCCGATACCTTGCTGACCGTGTTGTCGGACATCGCCATTACACTGGCCGCACCTGAGGTGACCATGCCTGCCGTCCTGCGCGTTGCTCTGCCTGTACCGCTTCCGACCCTGTTCGATTATCTGCCACCAGCGGCTGGAGTCGCGCAGATGGGCGCACGCGTGCTGGTTCCATTTGGCCGCGGAAAACTGGTCGGGGTGGTGGTCGATATCGATGCCGAGGCGGCTGTCAGCGGCTCCCGGCTGAAACCGGTGTTGCGCGTACTGGACGACGCGCCGCTGCTCGATGCGGAGATGATGCAAACGCTGGCATGGGCCGCCGATTACTGGCTGGGCGCACCTGGCGAGGCCTACGCCAATGCCCTGCCGCTGGCGCTGCGCGAACCGCGCCCGTTGCCGGCCATCGGCGACGAATACTGGTCCCTGAATGCCGCCGGTCAAAGCGCCCATGACGCCGGCAGTCGGCGCGGTGGCAGCCAAGAACTTCTCGGCCTGCTGGCCAAGGGCGCACTGAGCGCTCAGGAGTTGACCGAGCAGCTACCTGGCTGGCGTAACGCCGGTCGGCGGCTGGCCGCTGCCGACCTGATCGAGCGCAGCGAAAGAGCGCCACTCAACCGCGTTCTGGCGGCGTCGCTGCCGCCACAGTTGAACGACGAACAGCAGCAAGCCGTGGCGGCGGTGGCGGCGCATCTGGGCGAATACCAGCCGTTTTTG
>Ga0302305_1001754_pt1 | contig 12451 bp, 8 predicted proteins | sample III_Palsa_E2_3_FD_198764 | JGI IMG/M metagenome (GOLD analysis project Ga0302305, IMG submission 198764) | Peat permafrost microbial communities from Stordalen Mire near Abisko, Sweden - III_Palsa_E2_3 | ecosystem: Environmental > Terrestrial > Soil > Palsa > Peat permafrost | place: Sweden... | reverse complement strand
CAGGAGCTGCTGCTGCTGAACGATGCGAAGACTCCCCCGTTCCCCATCGCGGATGATGCGCCGATTACAAACGAAGAGATTCGGCTGAAGTATCGGTATCTGGATTTGCGGCGGCCTGAGCTGCAGAAGAACTTCGTGCTGCGGCATAAGGTGACGCGGGCTATCCGCGACTATCTTTCCGACAGCGAGTTCCTCGAGATTGAAACACCGCTGCTCACCCGCTCCACGCCCGAGGGCGCGCGAGACTATCTCGTTCCCAGCCGAGTGCACCCCGGCCACTTCTATGCGCTGCCGCAGTCGCCGCAGATCTTCAAGCAGATACTTATGATCTCGGGCTTCGACCGCTACTTTCAGGTCGCCCGCTGCTTCCGCGATGAAGATCTCCGCGCCGACCGTCAACCCGACTTCACGCAGATCGATCTGGAGATGACGTTTCCGCAGCAGGAGACGATCTTCAAGATTGTCGAAGGGTTTCTGCATGCGGCTTTCTCGGCGGCTGGGATTGAACTGAGTGCGGAAGCTTTTGTGCAGATGACGTATGACGAGGCGATTGCGAAGTATGGCATCGACAAGCCGGATATGCGACTGCCGGCGATGGTTGATTTGTCGGCGGAGCTGACCGCGGAGTTGCGGGAGACGTTGAAGATCGATCCAGCGCTGCCGGTGCTGGGCTTTACGATTCCGCGCGTGGGCGAGCTGAGCGGCACGGCGCGTAAGGCGCTGGTGAATGAGATTCGTGGTGGCTTTGGCGATTGCGGGCTGGACTTCCTTGATGTGGCGCGGCTGCGGACCAATGAGGCGTTTGTGCCGCTGGCTGAAGCTATCGATGGCAAGCTGAGCATGCAGATGGCGATCTTTGATGGGACGTCACACAGCAGCAACGACCTTGCTGTGGTGATCACGCCGAAGCCTGGGACGCCGGCGATGTGGAACTACGATCGCCAGTGGATTTGGAAGCGTGTGGGGCAGCTGCGGCTGGACCTTGCGAAGAAGTATGCGGAGAAGCATGGGCTGTTTACGCAGACCGGCGCGGCGGCGGACTTCAAGTTTCTGTGGGTTACCGACTTCCCGATGTATGAGTGGAATGAGGAGCACAAGACGTGGGATGCGGCGCATCATCCGTTTACCTCGCCACATGAGGATGACATTACCTCGGGGCGGCTGGTGAACGATAAGGGTGCGGTGCGAGCGCTGGCTTATGACATCGTGCTGAATGGCACGGAGTTAGGGTCGGGATCGATCCGTATCCATCGCAAGGATGTGCAGGCGGAGATCTTCCGGTCGCTGGGGATGAGTGACGAAGAGGCGCATGAGCGCTTTGGGTTCTTCCTGGATGCGCTGGAGTATGGCACGCCGCCGCATGGCGGGATTGCGCTGGGGCTCGATCGGATTGTGATGATCCTTGCGGGGGCGACGAGCCTGCGTGAGGTGATTGCGTTTCCAAAGACGGCGAAGGCGATCGACTTGATGGTGGATGCGCCGACGCCGGTCAGCGATATTCAACTGCGCGATCTTAGCCTGCGCGTGACGAAGCGCAGCTAGCGTTCTGTGAACGTTTTCCGAGACGACCGCAGGGATGGCTACGATTGTGGCGGTCGATTTCGAAGATTCCCTTGGCCGTGATACGCTTCCCGAAACGCCGGAGTGGATCAAACGTCCAAAGGTAGAGCTTTCCGTGACTCGAACTGTACAAACGCTTGGTCTCCTCACTTTGCTGGCGCTCGCGCTGCCATGCTGCGCTTCGGCACAGATAGCCGTGGACCATCCAACGACTGCGGTGGAGGCCGTGGAGCCTCCGGATCCGACAAAAGAAGCTGCAGACAAGTTGTTGCAAACGATCTCTGAGGCCGTCATTGGGCTTGATGCGACTGGGGATCGCACGTCTGAAGCCATCGCAGATTCTATGATCACACTTACGCTTGCGCCGTTACAGGACAGCAGCCAATTCAGCGTCCTCTGTTTGAACGGTGGGGAACACTTGCGCGCCTTCACGCAGTCTCTTATAGAGGCGATCCCGCTTCAGGGCCAGGCTGTTAGCCCAGCATGCAGTGGGACCGGGCATGACTCCGATCCGTTCAAGCTGCAGCTTCATCTTCATCGCGAAGGCGGACACAGCGGGCTCTTTCAGGAGCAACCGTTACTGCTGCCGGTTGCGCTGTTGCCCCCTGAGGCATTTGAAGGAGATGACGAGGATACAGAGCCAAATGGAGCCGAGAACGCCCCCTCGCGGGAGCCGGCGGCAAAAGCGGAGGCAGACCAGCCGACCCCTTTGAACGCTCATCACATACAGACTAGCCACGCCGTGATGTTGCTGCCTCCGGGTTGGAGCGTGTCGGAGCTTCCCAAGCCTGTCCACTCGGATTCTGTTTTTGCTGCCTTTGATCGAACGGTTACCTTTTCCGATAGGAAACTGGTGACTGACCAGCAACTCCTCATAAAGAAGGAGAAAATTGAGGTTGTGGAGCGGCCCGCGTTTGAGAAGTTGCTGGAGTCTTCCGAGATCAACGAGCCAGCTCCGGCGATCAGGCTTGAATCTACTCTGTACTTTCCTCCCGGCGCCTTTGACGGCACGACCGACGACGAAAAGAAGGCTGCGACCCTCATTAATGCGGCCTTCCGAGACATCCAGTCCAAGAATCTCTCCAAAGCTGAGGCGGACCTTAAGCAGGCAGAGGCACTCGATCCCGGACACGAGATACTGCACGACAATATGGGGATGCTCGCCGCTGCCCGAGGAGATTACGAGGCGGCCCTGGTCCAGTATCAGGAAGAGTTGCGTGCCTTCCCCAATGCGTTAATCGTCATGGAAAGCATCGCCGGCGCGCAGCGCAAACTTGGCAGGACCGATGACGCAATTGCCACCCTGCAGCGATGGATGGCGGCCGATCCGAACAGCACCTTTCCAGTCATCCAATTGATGTATCTTTACCACGATATGGGCCGCGACGATCTGGCGGTGACAGTGGGAGACCAGGCGATGAATACGATGAACGCGGACGGCAAGCGCAGCGTCCGGTTCCTCAGGCTCTACGGCCACGAGCAGATGCTCGCAGGCCAGCCGCAAGCTGCAAAAGTTAGCCTCGAAACCCTGCTCAATTACACATCCGACATTCAATTCGTAAACGAGGCGGCGTATGACCTCTCCGAAAAGGGCTTTTCCCTTGATCGGGCGGAGGAGACCGTTCGTGCCTCGTTGACGCAGTTCGATCCGGACGGCCAGAGTCAAATGCCACATATGTTTGCTATGGATGCGAAGCAGCAAACCAGTCTGATGCTTGCTACCTGGGATACTCTCGGTTGGATTCTCTATAACAAAGGCCGTTTTCCGGAGGCCGAAGCGTACATCCGCGCGGCCTGGCGGAGCCGCCAGGATCCTGCCATTGGCCGACATCTCGGTGCACTGCTCAGTGCGGAAGAGAAACCGATTGAGGCCCTCGATGCCTACAAGCTCGCTCTTGCGACGATTCCTGGCGCGCAGCAAGAGAAAGCTGCGATGGACCCCGATGTGGTCGCTATTCACGCAGAGATTGAGCGCCTTGAGAAGCTGGGTCACAAATCAACGATTACCGACCCGGCGGCTGCCCTCCAGAAATTGCGGGTGTTGGATGCAGGTCCTGCTGGAAAACAACATGGGGAGGGCGAGTATAACGTAATGCTCAGTGCCTCGGAGATCGTTGCGTTCCCTACCCAGCGGGGACAGACTCAGGACGGTGCTCAGATTATCGGCGCCATCAAACTTCCTGCCGACTTCTTTCCCTCGGAGTCGCACGCTCAGATTACGAAAGAGGCGAAGCTGAACTGCACCACGGTCTGTACATTGACCCTGCTTCCATAAATCCGCGTGCGCTGACTTGGCTCACGACTCCACGTACCATCGACTAGTGAAGCCAAATAGCAGTCCCGCGCCCTTAACGAACTTTGCGGATATCGACGACGCGGTTGCTCTTGCAACCAGCGCGTCGAGTGTGCCGGTTCATCGCGGGCTGAAGCCTTACTCGCAGCCTATTGCGGCGTTTCTTTGTGGGGCGTTTGCGTTTCTTGATCTTTACAGCACGCAGCCGATGCTGCCGATGTTGTCGCGGATCTTTCATGCGACTGAGGTGCATGTCGGGCTTACGATCAGCGCGTCGACGATTGGGGTTGCGATCTCTGCGGCGATGCTGGCTGCGTTTGGGGAGGGCTTCAATCGGAAGCGGATGATTGTGCTTTCGCTGCTGATGCTTTCTGTTTGCACGATGCTTACCGCGACGGCTACTACGCTCAATACGCTGGAGGCGTGGCGGTTTGTGCAGGGATTGCTTACGCCCGGGATTTTTATCCTCACGATTGCGTATGTGACGGAAGAGTGGCCGTCTGCGCTGGTGCCGCGGGTGATGAGCGGATATGTTGCGGGGACTGTTTTTGGTGGGTTTGCAGGGAGATTTCTGGGCGGGATTATCGCGGCTTACTTTGGCTGGCGACCGGTCTTTGCGGTGCTCGGTGTGGGGCTGCTGTGTGGAGCGGGGGTGATTCAGTGGCTGCTGATTCCGGGGGCGGCGCATACGAAGAGCAGGCATCCGTCGCGCTTTGCTCCACTGCAGCATAATCTGCGCAACCCGCGGCTGCTGGCTACGTTTGGGATTGGGTTCTGCATGCTGTTTACGCTGGTTTCGGTGTTCAGCTATGTGACGTTTTATCTTGCAGCTGCGCCTTTCAATCTATCGACGCAGGCACTGAGTTACCTGTTTGTTGTGTACCTTGTTGGGCTCGTTGCTACGCTGGCTGCCGGGACGTTTCTGGCGAAGTTTGGGCTGCGGAATGGAATGCTTTCGGCGATTCTGCTGTGCATCTGCGGAGTAGCGCTGACGCTGGTGCATTCGCTCGTGGTTGTTGCGCTGGGGCTTGCCGTGGCTAGCTCTGGGGTGTTCATTGCACAGACATGTGCGAACAGTTTTCTGCGCGAGGCCGCGCCGGCGGGGGCTCGTGTGGCGGCGGCGGGGATGTACATCTGCAGCTACTACATTGGCGGCACGGTTGGCGGTGTGCTGCCGGGGGTGGCGTGGAGGCTGGCGGGATGGCCTGGGTGTGTTGGCCTTACCTGTAGCTTGCTGGTGGTGGCGGGGTTGCTGGCGGCGTTTGGGTGGCCTTCACACTCGGCTGAGCCGGAGCCGGTTCCGCTTTAGTCATCCGGCGCTTGGGTTAATTCATCCAGCGTTTGTCGTTGGGGTCGCGTGGTGTGCCGGTGGGGTCGATGTAGCGGCCTTCCGCGTCGATGTTTACGTCCTGACCCTGCTTCTTCATGTAGACGGCGAACTTCTTTCCGGCGCGACGGCGTTTGGACTTCAGGTACTGGTTGCGGATGCCGAACCACTTCTCGGAAGCCGCAAAACGCAGGCCGCGCCGGGGGGCCGTTCGAAGATAGAGGAATCCGCTCAACATGACGAAGAGCGCCAGGACCGCGCCGAACTGGTCGCCACCGGTGATCGCGATGATGAAATAGAGCACGACGTAGGCGGCCACGAGATGCTTTGCCTTGATAGGAATGACGAAGTAAATCCGGAGTTGCTCTTCGGGATGGAAGTAGGCAAAGGCCAGAAGCATCGCCAGGCCCGCCGGCCAGAGGCCAAAGGCTATATTTGCCGGGTTGAGAGGGATATAGCGAGGCAGCAGGTAGGAGAGCAGCATCGTCAATACGCCGCCACCAATGCTGGACAGCAGAAAATATTCCCAAAGCCAGCGGGCGCCGAGCTCGCCTTCGAGCATGGCACTGAAGATCCAGAATGAAAGTATGGAGAATAGTTCGCTGAGAAGTCCTAAGGATGGGACAAAGGGGTAGGTGACCAGCAGCCAGATCATTCCGTGCGAGACCAGATGCGGCTTAAAAACGACCAGATTCAAGAGGTTTGCGGCGAGATCGGGCAATAGCCAGCCGAGAACCGCGAAGAACAGGAAGGCCGACGCGGAGATGAGCACAATTCGCCGGGTGGCTCCGCGAAATGGGGGAAACGAAAGCGTGATGGGACTATTTGATTGGAGCAATGCCTTGAAACCCTCCCAAAACCCTTTGATGGAAAAACTGTGCGAAAGTTCTGCACATTCCCGAGTAACCGAAACGCCTGAAAACGCGTCCCATGTTGACGAGTTGCAGTCGTCCCGCTAGAACTAGGGATAGCCGCTGGACTCGTCTACCATCGTACTAGCGGCGTGTTGGATACTAATTGGAAACTAACGCAGGGAGAGAACGTTTATGTCAGTGGTATGCCCGGAGTGCGACAACCCGCTGGATATCGACACCGAAGATGTTGAAGAAGGTGAGATCATTCAGTGTGACGAATGCGGCACAGACCTCGAGGTCGTATCAAGCGACCCGTTGGAGCTGGCTGCCGTGGATGAAGAAGGTTATGACGATGAAGACGATGCAGTGGTTGCCGACGAAGACGATGAGGATGAGTAATGGCCCCGGGCCGGCGAAGTTCGGTCTCCTAACGCTGTCCTTCTTTCTTTTGGTTGCGCCCAGCATTCTGTTGCATACGCCAGTGGCCGCCGCCCAGCAGCGCGGGGTTGCGCAGCGGACCGCTGAGGGCCAGGTTGAGTCCGCTTCAGGGGCTCACATGGCAGGTGCCATCGTCTACCTGAAAGATACCAAGACGCTGACTATTAAAAGCTTCGTTGCTGATGCCGATGGGAAGTTCAGGTTCGTGCAGCTCTCCCCGAATGCCGACTATGAGCTTTGGGCCGAGTTGAACGGTAAACGGTCGAAGACCCACAGCATCAGTTCGTTCGACAGCAAGCCAGACTTCATCTTCACGCTGAAGCTGCCAAGCTAAGACTGGCAGTGCCGGGAGCAATTGATGTCGCTCCCGCGCACTGCCAGAGCTTATGCTGGATCCCTATCCAGGCCGTTTGCACTCCGCGTGGGCGGTGAGCTTATTACCAGAAATCGCACATCAGCCTCGCTGCAGTTCATGGCCTGGTGCGCTTGCCCCGGGGCAATCTCCAGCGCCTCATTCTTGCTGAGCGTGATGGTGTTCCCTTCGAGCTCCATCGAAAGCTCACCCTCCAGTACATAAAACATCTGCCGCGCATACTGGTGTCGATGGCGCTCTTCCTCGGTTCCGGTGGGCATGCGCTCTTCGATCACGCTCAGGCCTTCGGACCGTAACAGGTGCCAGCCGTCGCAGGAATCGCCCCAGGTATAGTGCTCTGCGGTCGCTGCACTCGTTTTCTCAGCCATGCCCCACGTTAGCACCTGCACCCATGGATTTGTGCCTGTGTGGGCTATTTACGCGGGGTGTCCCCGGTGGGATAATTTGCTGCACCGTATTCACAATTAAATATGCCTATGAGGACACCACCATGCAGAGCTCTCGTGCTTCGCTCGTTCGGCCCCTTGCCTTTGTCGCGGGTCTTTTGACCGTCATCATCCTTCTGTTGAGTTCGCATCGCCAGCCTCGCGCCGTGGTCTCTGCACAAAGCAAGATGGTTACCTGTGCCTATGCGGGTTCCGTTGCTCCCAACCCAGTACTGCCTACCTCTATCGACAGCACCTGTGCCCAGATCCCGTACGCGCCTGCGCTCTTCGACAGAAGCGAGGGCGGCAAAAAGCCCGTTAAGCTGACTACCGACCAGGATGCGGCCGATATGTATTCCTGGCTGAGTTTTATCGCGCTCAACTGGCCGGTGAACCCGCAGACCTGCACCCCGGACACGAGCCAGAGCATTTTGACAAATCCCAACAACCCCACCTGGATGAGCTATATCGGCTCTGGTGACGTCTTCAAGATGGCGGGCAAACCTGACCCCTGGTGCGGCGGACAAGTGCCGCCAACGGGCGGCGGTGCGCCACTGAAGGGACTCTCTGCGATGCAGCAACGGGAGATCGCCCGCCTGCCGACGGCTGTCCGCCAGATAGCCTCGGCCCATCCTGAGGTGAGCCTCTACCTCGCGAACGACTCGAAGAGCGAAGAACTGATGGACTCCAGCCCGACATTGTTGACGTCAGGGCCGGACCGGCTGAAGTCGATTCTGCAATCAACGAACAAGCCTATTGTGGACCAGAACGGCCGCTTCGCTCGTTACTCCATTGCGATGAACAAGGACGAGTATGAGCTGATCAACAACAACGATCTCTACACCAGGGCGGGACAGGCGAAGTATGGGCCCGTTACCTTCCCCGAGAGCAATAAGGCCAAGAATATTATGGGCGCGATGGAGGTGAAGGCGGCGTGGAAGGTGCTGGGAAAGGGCGACAACCCGGCACACTTCTTTACTCGGAAGGCTCTCGTCTACAACGGCAGGTCGGGAAAGCCAAGCCCGGATGGCCTGGTGACGGTTGGCCTGATCGGCCTGCACATTGCACATAAGTCAGAAGGTCAACTCTACTGGGCGTGGTCCACGTTTGAGCAGGTCGAGAACAACACAACCTCCTTCTTCAACGCGGACTGCCACGCTCCGACGCCGAACCCGGATAACCACTGCCTGGTGAACAAGCCCACGGCTGATGCCTACGCGATAGAGCTTGGTCCCGACGGCAAGCCGCTGCAGTTCCCAACGCAGATTCAGCTGAACGACTACATCAAGCCAACCAACCCGGGATATGACACCGCGTTCCAGGGACTGCTGGCGAATACTCCCTGGGCGTACTACAAGCTCATCAGCACGCAGTGGAACAGCGGCGCTACGGGCATCTTCCCACGGCTGATGGCCTCGTCGGTGCAGGAGACCTTCGTTCCGCAGTTCACCAAAGACGGGGCTGTGCTGGATGGCTGTGTGGCGTGCCACAACGGAGCAAAGGACTCTGCCAAACAGACTACGGAGTTCAGCTTCCTGTTGCAGGCGAAGCACTAGGGCGTTGTTGATTGGCAGTAGCAAAAAAATCGGGGCTGCGAATAGCAGCCCCGTTGTGAAAAGTTAGAAACAGGCGTTAGAAGGTGAATCCAGCATTCAGCGCCAGAACACGTCCCGAAGGAGAAGAACCCTGGCCGTTTCCATAGAGGCTGGATGGAGAGGAAACCACCGTTGCCTGAATGGTTCCGAATGATCCTGAGGTCACACTGTTGGTCGGAGTCGCAAAGTTCGGATGGTTAAGAACGTTGTTTCCTGTAATACCAACCTTGAACTCATACTTTTGATAGAACTTGAACGACTTCAGAAGGCGTACGTCCGTATCGAAGAAGTGCGGTCCACGGAAGCTGTTCAAAGCCAAGTTGCCAAAGCCGTAAGGAGTTTGAGCAGTCGCCTGGTTGGCAGCCGTTTGCGCCGCACCAGCCGCAATAGCTCCCGTTCCCGGAGCTCCTGCAAACTGCGTACGCAGAAGACAGGTATTGTGCGGGTTGTTGCATGGTGCTGTCTTGCTACCACCCAGGAAGCCTGCAAGAACATAGCTTGTGGTTGGCGTGGATGTGTTGAATGCACCCGTCCGAGCCAGTGAGTTGTAGACACCATACGGTGTGCCTGATTTGAAGAAGAGCACACCTGAGACTGTCCAACCTCCGAGCGTTTCGCGGGCGATCAGGTTTGTAAAGTGGGTGGGGATATTCCAGACGTAGTTCATATTGATATTGTGTTTCACGTCATAATCCAACGAACCATAGTTCAGGCTGCTGGGGCTTGAGGGAGAGATCTGTAGCAGCGGATCACCAGCGATCCCGGCGTTGGCTCCATAAAGACCGCCGTTCGAAACATCACCGAGAGCATGACTGAAACTGTAATTGACTGCAGCAGTCAAACCATACGTGGTCTGGTGCCGATAGCTCGTGGTTATTCCGTTGTAATTCGAGTGTCCCCGGTTGGTGAGGGTCGTTACCGCGGTAAACCGCGGATCAGGAGCCGCCGTTGCTGCCGGCAAGCCACCGAAGCCACCCGCTAGAGTTGTGAAGGCATTCTCGGTGCCGTCAGCCATTAAGATGTCGTATCCATAGTTGCCGACATAGTCGATATCAATCGCATCAGCTCTGCCAACCTGTTGTTGAACCTCAAGGTTCCATTCAACATAAGTGGGATTCTTGAGCTCGTTGACAATAGAAGCCGTATAAGCCGGGGCCGAAAAGCCCCTGCCTCCAGCAGCAATCACAGCCGCGTTCAGCGAGGTCAAGGTCGCTCCCTGGCTAAACCCAGCCTGGAAGGCAGTGTTTGAGGCAGTCGCGATCGTATGAATGCTGGTTGGCGAACTCGGATCGATCAATTGGGTTCCACCTGTACCACTGACCGTGTAGGCAGGATCGGTGGGAGCGTTGGTGGTAAAGCGTGACGTGGCGGCCAGCAGCGGAGAGTCCATAAAGTAACCAACGCCACCTCGGAATACCGTTTTGCCATGCAGGGCGTCTGGTGTGAAGGCAAAGCCGAACCGCGGCTGAAGGTTGAAGGCTTCGACCGAAGCGTAAGCCTGTTGCTGGTTTACAAGAATTGATTGGTTATACGGCGTGTTGGCTCCCTTGTTCGCCAGGGCATAGAACGGAGCGTTCAGGCGAGAGAAGATGCTGTGCCGGCTGGCTGGGTCCGAGTTCCTGTCCCCACGCAGCGAAAAGGTCAGCTTCAGGCTCGGGCTGAACGCATATTGATCCTGAAAGTAAATACCCATGGAGTAAAAGCGAATCTCCGGCACGCCGGAGGTCGGGTAGGAGTAAGCCATAGTGCTGGAGGAGGTCGTCACGCCGTTTGCAAAATCCGCCAACACGAGTGTCGTGGCGCCGTTTACACCGGCCTGATTGGAGAACAGGGCGAAGTTGTTGCGGCGGAAGTTGACGCCCATTTTCATGTTGTTACGGCCCCTCGTGATCGAAAGGTCGTCGACGAACTGGTACTGTGCAACGTTGCGTCCTGAAGGATAAGCACTGATGCCGTTACCCAGCACGGTTAGACCGCTGACGGTGAGGGTTGTCGGAAAAGTAGCGACGGCACCGGCATAGTTTGGCGGTCCAAAGATGGCCTTGTAATAAGAACCGGCAAACGTGAAGTTATTCACGATGGTCGGAGTAAAGATGTGGGTCTCGTTGAACTGACCATTCCACGCCGGCTGAACGGAATTGGCCGAGAATGCTGTGTTGATCGGATCGGTAGCCGTGGCCTGCACACCCCAATCATGCTGATAGCGGTAGAAGGCCTTGTCTTTGCTGCCGAGGTTTTGGTCGATACGAACCGTGAAGAGCTGCTCGGTATTAAGGTTGTTGTTCTTGCTGCTGAAGATAGAGCTACAGGAGGCACCCCCGGTGCCGAAGAGTGTTCCGTTAAGCGTCTTGCCATTGAAGTCGGCGCAGCCGTTCAACGGGTCATTGCCAGTCGCGAGCGTCGTGGCCTGAGCGCGCGATGCGCCACTGGCTCCTCCATAAAGCGCGAAGATCTTCTGATAGTAAGGCGTCTCCGCAGGGTGGTTGGCTGCGATATTTGCGACAACTGCCGCTTGGAAGGCCGCCGAAGGAATATACACATTGCTGGCTGAAGCAGCCGATACATAGCGCAGACCCTCGTCATCGAAGAAGCCGAAGATCTTGTCACGCCAGATCGGTCCGCCAACGCTGCCTCCCCATTGGTTTGCTACCGTACGTGGACGATCACCGGCAATATCGCCAGGAAGGGCATTGTGCGCTACAAACCAGTCGCGAGCGTTAAGGAAGCTGCCGTTGTATTGATACAAGGCATTTCCATGGAATTTGTTGGTTCCCGACTTAGTCAGGTAGCTGACCGTTGCGCCCGGCAGACGACCGAACTGAGCACTGTAACCGTTTGAAACGATACCGGTCTCCTGAATCTCGTTCACGCCGAGCGAGTTGTTGGAGGCTCCAGAGTTGTTGATGTTGTAGTAGGGGTCCATCAGATCGGCGCCATTGAGCACGAACAAGTTACCGGTTCCGGGAAGTCCGAAGGCGAAGAAGTTTGACGAGAGTCCGCCGCCGGTTGACATCACCACGCCGGGCGCCGTGAGAGCTGTGCTCGTCAGATCAGCGCCGGCCAGCGGCAGGTCCTGCATCTGCGCCTGGCTAAACGTCGTCGAGATATTCGCGTCCTCAACCTGAAGAAGCGGTTCGCTACCTACGACTTCGACAGTTGTCGAGGAGCCACCGGGAGTTGCGACCAAATCCAGCGTCGTCGCCTGGTCCACGTTCACCGCAACCAGATCAGCCTTGGCGGACATATTCAAGCCAGTCTCCGTCACTGAGTAATTGCCTGGTCGCAAAAGCACAAAGCGGTAGCTGCCTGTGTTATCCGTTTTGACGGTGAGCGTGGTGCCCTGATCCAAACTCTTGAGGGTGACCATCGCCCCAGCAACAGCAGCCCCCGTGAGATCGGTAACTCTGCCTGTGATATCGCCTGTCGTGGGGGTTTGAGCCGCCGCGACGCTTAGACCAGCCAACAATAGGCTCGCAGTCGATAGAAGGAATCTCTTCATTAATTTCCTCGGAATAATCGCTTTGCCAATAAAACAGCCGCTCTCAATTCACACGCGGTTACGAGAGAACTGTCCCATGGCATTACG